>JAEEGL012009371.1_pt1 | contig 24933 bp, 24 predicted proteins | sample 9134231 | NCBI WGS metagenome assembly JAEEGL01 (sample SAMN16246548, study PRJNA631951) | gut metagenome | biome: gut microbiome; feature: rumen; material: fiber-attached | host: Bos | place: Iran: Karaj | collected 2018-10
GATTCTACCAAACTCCAGAAGGAACTCGGCTGGGAGCCCTCACTCCAGTTCGAGGAAGGCATTGAGAAAACCGTTCGTTGGTATCTTGACAATCAGGAGTGGCTGGACAATGTGACCTCTGGTGACTATCAGAAGTATTATAAAAATCAATACTATGGGGAGAAATGAATAGCACATCTTCCATATTGCATCGTTAAGATTCTCCCCTCCTTTTTAAACAAAATGAATTATCGAACAAAAGAGTGTAAAGCAAAGTTCACTTTCGCTATATCGACTGCAGCAGATAAAGCATAATTGAACTATGTGAAATTATGAATGTAATCAAAATCGCCATTGATGGCTTAGTTATTATAGAGCCTCGCATCTTCGAAGATAACTGAGGCTATTCATTTGATTCCTTCTCTCAACGAGAGTTTGGTGAAAAAGTTGGCTCGAAACATCCTATACTTAAGGATCTTAATAGTCCTTTTGATAAAAAATGATTTTTACGTTTGAAATTCAAATATTTGAATAAGATGAATATTAAACAAATATATACGCGAAGAAAAAAGATAGGCCAAAATTATGCACAGCCTATTATATATGAATGGGAAGATGAGATATCTCGAGAAATGGGGATACCTATATTTCCGTATCCTTCATTTTATAGGTACACGAACCATTTTCATATCCATTCATCATTATTAGGACCATGTAAAGATACCTTTAGATTTGTCATAAATGGAAGAGATTATGACGAACCAATGAATAGTGAGCATATAATTCCTTGTATCATAGATTTCTTTGAGAGAGAGGAACAATTGCAGGAGTTTTACAGTAAACATTCAAGAAACAAAATTCTTTTAGTTTCGAGCCCTTATGATTATCAATATTTGAAAAAAAAGAAATGTCCTATCAATATAGGTCTATTTGCTTATTCTCTATCAGAAAAGTATGCGATTACAAACCAAAAGATTGAAAAAAAGTACGATATCGTGCTTACAGGCAGGCAAGACCCTCTTTTATATTCCTTTTTTAAAGAATATGTAAAAAAACATCCAGAAGTAACATATGTGAAACGAGGAAAAGACATAGAGAATGATGAAAAAAAAACGAAGGGATATTATTTGAATGGTAAAGATTTTATTGGAGCGATTGAGAGTAGAGAAGATTTTATTAATTTACAGGCCCAAGGAAGGGTAACTTTATATGGAGTTCAAGGTTATACGCCCAACGACTTTACGACGGGTTTTTATCATATGACACCTCATTTCTTAGAGGTTATAGCATGCGGTTGTCATGTACTTCTTCATTATCCATCTGGAGCAGATGGAGCTGATGCGCAGTATTATGAATTTGAAAAATTCTCCCCTTCTATTGAAACATACGAAGCCTTTGAATCAGCGATGGATAAGGCGATAAACTCTGAATTTGATTATAATATGTATTCCACTTATTTGAAGAAGCATTATACATCTACGAGAGTAAAGGAACTTCAAAAATTATTAAGTGGTTTATAATAATTTGAGAATATTATATGGAAAAAATAGCGATTATAGGGGCTGGAGTTTCAGGAATGAGTACGGCTCATTTCTTAAAAGCCAAATGTGATGTAACTGTTTTCGAGAAGGATATTCAGCCCGGTGGGTTAATTAAGTGCCGCAGAGAAAACGGAAGTCTTTTCCACACTTGTGGAGGTCATGTGTTTAACTCTAAACGAAAAGATGTGTTAGACTGGTTCTGGTCGATATTTCAGAGAGAGGAAGAGTTTATAAAGACAGACCGGAATTCATGTGTTTTTATGGATAAGAATGAAACCTCTTTAGAGCATGATAATATTCCATACCCTATAGAGAATCACGTTTACCTTTTTAATGAGGCTACCCAAAAGGCTTTTTATGAGGACTTGGAAGAAATAGACAGGGTTAAGGGAGGAAATGCTCAGTTTACCGACTATGATAGTTTTGGCGACTTTCTGCGTTGGCGCTTTGGGAAAACTCTATATAAACTCTATTTCCAACCCTATAATGAAAAAGTATGGCGTCGTGATTTAACTACGGTTCCTATGTCTTGGATGGAAGGCAAACTCCCCATGCCAACAACCCAGGAGATGCGAGATAATAATGCTAATAAAGTAGAGGAAAAAGCTTTTGTTCATTCCACTTTTTGGTATGAAAAAATAGATGGTTCTCAATATATTGCAGATAAATTGGCAGACGGTTTGAATATCAGATACAGTTCGGATATTGACAGCCTAGAGTTTAAAAATGGGAAATGGATTGTTTGTGGCCAGAAGTATGATAAGGTCGTATTCTGCGGTAATATCAAAGACATGGTGAAAATGATAAGGGGCGTGGACATTGAATCCTTTAAAGCACCCGTTGAAGTGTTGAAATATCATGGCACTACTGCTGTGTTCTGTGAGATTGATAAGAATCCATATTCCTGGATTTATCAGCCGTCACGCAGACACGAGAGTCACCGTATTATATGTACAGGCAATTTTTCACCGACAAATAATGATGCGTCTATTCCTGAAGGACGAATTACTGCAACGATCGAGTTTACAGATAAAATTAGTAAAGAAGATATCCTTGATAATTTGAAGCGCATCCCCCTTAATCCAAAGTATATCTCCCATAAGTATAATCAATACACCTATCCAATTCAGGATACAAATACTCGTGGAATGATAAAAGATTTGAAAAACACTCTAGCTCCCAATGGATTCTATTTTACTGGACGATTTGCAAACTGGGAATATTATAATATGGATGTTGCCATTGGAGCCGCTATGGATTTGGTTAAAGAAATAGATTTATAATGTCCCAAGTTGCAAGAGGTTTTGTCTGGAGTGGAATAGAAAGGTTCTCTATCCAGGGAATTAGTTTTATACTTAGTATTATCATTGCCCGTATAGTATCTCCAAGTTCATACGGGTTGATTGTGATGATACAGGTATTCCTTTCATTCTCTCAGATATTTATTGATGGGGGGTTTGCTAATGCTTTGATTCAAAAGAAAGATCGGACAGAAATTGACTATTATACGGTTTTTCTGTTTAATATGGCTGTAGCCATTGGATTATATTTTGTGTTCTTTTTCGCTGCTCCATTAATTGCTGATTTTTATAATGAACCCCAGTTGACAGACCTGACAAGGGTCATATCTTTGAACCTCATTTTTTCCAGTCTATCGATTGTTCAAAAAGCAAGACTTACGATTGCTCTTGATTTCAAAACGCAAACTAAAGCAGGAATTCTTGCAGTTTTAATAAGCGGGATTTGTGGCGTAATATGTGCTTATTCAGGCATGGAAGTATGGGCACTTGTAGTTCAGGGATTGGTCAGTCAGGTAATTATCTCGTTGGCATTGATGTGGTTTTCACGCTGGTTACCCAAGTTACAGTTCTCTTCAGTGTCTTTTAAGAAAATGTTTAGTTTTGGATCAAAATTGATGGCCAACAATTTGATTACAGGTATATATATTAATCTGGCAAATCTCATTATAGGAAAGAAATACTCCGCAGCAGATTTGGCTTTTTATAATCGTGGATTTACACTGACGCAATTCCCATCTGCAAACATTGCAGAAGTGATGAACCGTATTATTTTCCCTGTACTATCACGATTGCAAGATGATAGGAAAAAGCTCGTTGAGGCATACGAGAAGTACCTACATCTATCAAATTATGTCATCCTACCGTTGATGATATTACTCATTGTGTTAGCCCGTCCACTGATAGAAGTCCTGTTAACGGAAAAATGGTTGCCTGCTGTTCCCTATATCCAGATATACTCACTTAATTTTATGCTTTATGCCACAATGTTGCAGTCTGGTAATCCTGTAGCAGCTATTGGACACTCTGGTGTCCTATTGAAGTATCAATTTGTTAAAAGAGCTGTCTCGTTTGTCTTATTGATAGCCACCGTGGGTATTAGTGTTACTGCTGTTTGCTGGGGAGTGCTCGCCAGTTCTGTATTTGAGGTAATCATAAACATGTATGTTCTAAAGAAGGATATAGGAGTGGGGTTCCGCAAGCAGGTTAAACCGCAAATGGATGTCGTATTTATAGTCTTGTTAGTAGGCTTGAGTGTTTATATTTGGACACTATTTGTCAATAATGCCTATATTCAATTATTTGTTGGCGGTATATTTGGCGTATTGCTGTATATTGTAGCAACCTTTGTCTTCAATATACGTGAAAAAGAAATGCTTGAGCAATTATATGTTAAGGCTATAGACAGAATAAGATGAAAGCGAATACTAGTATGAATGCAAATATGAGCGTTCAGGATACGAATGTTCTGAAGGGGCTGGCTATATTGTTATTGTTGTGCCACCATCTTTTTTATGTTCAGAATGGTCTGTTCGATGATCTTCATTTGTATGGAGATCATTATTTGGTAAATGAATTAGGGAAATTTTCGAAGCTTTGTGTTGTTCTTTTTGTATTTCTGTCTGGGTATGGATTGACAGTACAGGCAGAACGAAAGGGAGGTATATCAAATTTAAGGGAGTTTTATACTCATAGATTAAAAAAACTATTATTTAACTATTGGCTTATTTGGCTCATCTTTGTGCCCATATCCTATTTCTGTTTTGATATAACATTTGAAAAAGCCTATCAGCATAATGTTGAATTTCATTTTGTTTTGGATTTATTAGGAATCCATGGTCTTTTTTATTCAGGAAAGGTCCTGTGCTACAACCCTACCTGGTGGTTTATGTCGTGTGTTATTGTGTTATATATGCTTTTCCCTCTGATGTACAAGATGATGAAGAAGGACTCACTGATGCTTATTCTCTTTACTCTTATCGTTTCATTTCTGCCAATACCTTTTATTGATGTTATAAAGTTTAATATAGTAGCCTTTTCATTGGGAATGTGGATGGTGACAGTAAGAAATCCCCCCCCCAGCCATACTCGACAAGGTGTTTGGCTAGTAATGTTACTCTTATTGCTTTATGCTATAGATAGGAATGCCAACAAATATCCATTGATGATAGATTGCGTATTGGCCTTACTTATTGTTATATTGTATCAATCTATAGAGTTCTCAGAATGGATTAAAAAGGTAATGGCATTTTTGGGAAAGCATAGTATGAATATATTTCTTTTTCATACTTTCATTTTCTTATTTTGGTTCCAGTATTATATATATGCTTCGCGTAATCCGATTATTATTATCTTGACACTCCTTGCTATTTGTATACCAATATCTTTAATATTGGAGTGGATAAAGAAATACACTATAAACAAATTATTATCGGACACCAATAAATAATAATAAACAATTAAATTATGGAATTAGTAGATTTTATTGAGAATTTTGCAGAACAGTTTGATGATACTGATGCAAGTGAGATTAAGGCAGGAACTGTCTTTAAGGATTTGGATGAGTGGTCTTCACTTGTTGCTTTGAGTGTGATTGCTATGGTTGATGAGGAGTATGACATTACCATTAAAGGTGATGACATTCGCAACTCAAATACCGTAGAAGATCTGTTTAATGCTGTTAAAGCAAAAGCATAACCAAATATGGCATTTTTGTCAATTCCCAATGTCTCTATTAGAGGTGTGGCAGTCTGTGTTCCCAACCATGTCGTTGAGAATAGGAGCTTGGACTACTTTACCTCTAAAGAGATAGAGGATGTCATCTCTATGACAGGGATAGAGCGACGATATGTGGCTGATGAGCATACCACATGTTCTGATCTTTGCGAGAAGGCTTTCAATGAGCTGATGGATAAACTTGGATGGGAAAGAGAAAGCATAGATGCTATCGCTTATCTCTCCATGACAGAGGACTATCCTCAGCCCAACACAGCTTGTGTCTTGCATGGACGACTTGGCTTATCAGAGGAGTGCTATGTCATGAATATAAAACAAGGTTGTCCGGGTTGGATTCTAGGGATGAGTAATCTTTCCACTTTGGTTTCATCTGGGCAAATCAAAAGGGCAGTTTTGATGAATGGCGATATTAATACACGTAATTCTTCGCCATTTGACAAGGAGAGTCAGCCCCTGTTCAGTGATGCTGGTGCAGTAACGGCTTTAGAATATAATCTAGGAGCTCCTACTATTGAGTGCTATATAGCTACAAGAGGAAAGGATTCTGGTGCTATTATATGCCCCGCAGGAGGTGCCAGACAGCCTGTAACAGCTGAAGCCTTAGAATTTAAGGAGGAAGAGGATGGTTCTAAAAGGAGGGATATTGATTGCCGTATGGATGGTATGAGCGTATTTTCGTTTGGTATATCGGCCGCCCCCAAAGCGGTGAAAGAATTGTGGGAACATTTCTCTATAAACCCAGAATCAATTGATAGATATTTTTTCCACCAAGCGAATCATTTTATGAATGAGAAGATTCGTAAAAAACTAAAGATTACAGAGGAAAAGGTACCATATATTCTTTCAAATGTCGGTAATTCTTCCAGCGCATCTATTCCTTCAAATATTGTGATTTCTTCTCGAGAGGATTTCGAGTCAAAGCTAATGGACTGTATTGGTTGTTCCTTTGGTGTCGGACTTCAATATGGGGCAATTCATTTTAAGACAGATCATATTGTCTGTCCAGAACTAATTATGTATTAATATGTATAATCCACTTTCATTAGAAAAAAAGACAATACTTGTAACTGGCGCTTCTTCTGGTATAGGCCGGGCCATAGCCTTAGAATGTTCCAAGTTAGGAGCAAATTTGGTTATTAATGGTAGAAATGAAGAAAGGCTGAAAGCAACTCTTGACGAGTTGGATACATGTTTTGGTCAACTGCATCAGATGGTTGTTGCTGATTTGACGACAGAAGAGGGTCTTGATCTGCTTATAAGTCAAAAGATATCATTTGATGGTGTTTCCAGTAATGCAGGTATCGTAATGGGTAACAAACCTATAAAGTTTATCGAGCTAAATGATTTGCTTAATGTTATTAATACAAATACGGTATCTCACATAACATTGGCAAAGATGCTTTTTAAGAAAAAATTACTTAATAAAAATGCTTCTTATGTGTTTACTGCGTCAATTGGTGGTACTGTGAGTCATGGACCTGGAAATGCTGTTTATGGGGTATCAAAGGGAGCGGTAGATTCTTTTATGAAATATGCTGCTATTGAGTTTGCTTCCAGGGGTATACGCTGTAATAGCGTATGCCCAGGTATGATAGAGACTCCCATGATCAATCTTGATGCTCTGACGGATGAAGATAAAGCTAAAGATGCTGAGAAATACCTTCTAAAGCGTTATGGTAAGCCAGAAGAGGTGGCTCATCTTCATGCTTTCTTATTATCGGATGCATCATCATATATTACTGGAGATTCTATTGTTATTGATGGAGGCTATACTGTAAATCACTAAATTCATGGCATTCTTAGAAATAAATAATGTAGAGATAAGAGGTGTGGCAACTGCTGTTCCAAAGCAAATAAAAATAGCAAAGGAACAACCTTTTTTTACAGACATTGAGGCAGAGAACTTTACCAATGTTACTGGTGTCATAAGTTCACATGTGGCTCCTGTGGACATGACGCTCTCTGATCTATGTCAGGCTGCTGCAGAAAAACTGTTTATAGCTTCAGGGTGGGAGCGCGAGAGTATTGATCTGATTATTTTTGTCTCGACATCCCGTGACTTCTATATCTGTCCGAACACCGCCAATATCCTTCAAAACAAGTTAGATCTAAAAACCTCTGCAGTAGCACTGGATTTGCCTTTCGCTTGTTCTGGCTATGTCTATGGGCTAAGTGTCGCTTCTTCTCTAATGCAAAACGGGCAGTTAAAGCGTGCTCTGCTCTGTGTGGGAGAGATGACCTCTAAGAATCAATCTAGCCTTGACAAGACCGTTTGGGCCTTGCATGGGGATGCCGGATCAGCCACGTTGTTGGAATATAATTCAGAAGCAATACATCCGATGCAATTCAACCTGAATGGTGACGGAAGTGGATGGGAGGCGATCATTTGTCGTGAAGTGGGTGTCCGTTATCCGACAACGGAGGAATCTCTTAAGATAAAGAAGTATGACGAGGGTATTGAACGTAATGGCATGCAGTGTTCCATGGACGGCATGTCAGTATTCTCCTTTGCCATCACGAAGCCTGGCAAGTGCATCAAAGATCTTTGTGAGCATTTCAATATCGATTTGCTAGCTATTGACTATCTGCTGATTCATCAGGCGAACAGAATGATTGACGAGAAGATCCGAAAGAAATTGAGATTGACAGAGGAAAAGGTTCCTTATAGTATGCCGTATTATGGCAATACTAGTTCATGCACAATACCTATTACGATGACCTCACAGATTAGAGAAAAACTCGAGGATGGTGAGAATGAATTGGTCATGTGTGGCTTTGGATCTGGTTTGTCATGGGGGGCCGCTCATGTATTTGCAAATAAGATTACATGTTTACCAGTTATTGAAGTTTAAGAATGGGAAAACTATCGGGGAAAATAGCTATGATTACAGGGTGTAATCGTGGCATAGGTAAGGCAATGGCAGAAAAGTTCGCTTCGGAAGGTGCTGATCTTATCTGTGCCATCCGAAAGGACAATCCGGTGTTCATGGCCGAAACAGATGTTTGGGCTCAGAAATACGGGGTGAATATCAGTTTTGTCTATTTTGATCTGACAGATGAGGAAAGTATCAAAGCAGCTTTCAAGGAATTACAGAAGGAGAAACATACAATAGACATCTTGGTTAATAATGCAGGAATACCTGCTGGCGGTTTTCTACTGATGACTTCCTTGGCAAAGGTGAAGGAGGTGATGCAGGTGAATTTCTTTTCTCAGATTCTTGTAACGCAGCTCGCGGCAAAAATGATGATGAAGCAGAAAAAAGGCTCAATCATTAATATGAGTAGTGTCACTGCTCTTGACAATCAGGGTGGTTGGACTGCATACGGTAGTAGCAAGGCTGCCATGATTAGTTTGACTCGTACTTCAGCGCGAGAATTGGCGTCATTTGGTATTCGAGTGAATGCAGTTGCTCCAGGGCTGATAGATACGGAGATGGGAGGTAAGATGGATGAAAAGTATCAGGCAGAGATGTTGGCCCGGGCAGATTTGGGTCGAAAAGGTACCTCAGAGGAGGTTGCCAATGTCGTCTACTTCTTGGCATCCGATGAGTCTTCCTATATAACTGGTCAGGTCATCAGAATTGATGGAGGTATGTAAGGAATGTGAAAAAGTGAAGAGTGAAAAGTGAAAAATATGAAGAAATGTGAAGAATGGGCACGTGATATTCGACGTGAGATAATTGAGGCTTCGCACGATGTTGGCAGGTTAGGGGTCCATATCGGATCAGCGTTATCTGCTGCCGATATTCTTGCTGTGCTTTATGCTGATGTCTTGAAATACGACGTGAAGAATCCACGGTCGGAAGGTCGAGACTACTTTGTGTTGAGTAAAGGCCATGCTTATATCGGTTATTACGCAGCTTTAGCTAAGGCCGGTTTCTTTAGCAATCAGGACATCAAGAAACAGTTTATGACCGATGGAGGATGGCTGCCTGTACATCCTGTGATGAACTTAGAAAAAGGTATTGAGTTCTCAGGCGGAAGTCTTGGAACTGGGATGCCCTTTGCAGTAGGAAAGGCATACGCTTTGAAGTTAGACGGAAAAGCCAATAAAGTATTTTCTTTGGTCGGCGATGGAGAGTGTGATGAAGGTAGTATTTGGGAAGCCTTTATGTCTGCAGCAAACCTTGGACTTGACAATCTTACGGTGGTTGTCGACAAGAATGGTATGCAACAGGATGGCGCTACTGATGAGGTGCTTTCTGTTGATATCGAAGCGTTGGCCCAGGCTTGTAAGTGGAATGTCGTAGTTGTCGATGGTCATCATCACGAAGAACTAAAGGCTGCATTTGCTCAGACTTTTGACAACGGAAAGCCTAAGTGCATCATAGCAAATACAGTGAAAGGCAAAGGCGTATCTTTTATGGAGAACGACAACAGTTGGCACCATGCCAATATGAATGAGAAGCAATATAACCAAGCACAGGAGGAACTGAGCTATGATTGAGTTTAATCCTAAGAATATCAAGCGTTGGATGATGATGGGCACTCGTAATGCCTTTGGCACTTTCTTGACAGAAGTGGCTGCAGATCATCCAGAGTTGTTTGCGATGACAGCTGACTTTACGAAGAGTACAGGCCTGGCTAAGTTCAAAGAACAGTATCCAAACCAATTCCTGTCAGCGGGTATTGCTGAACAGAACATGATAGCTTTGGCTTCTGGTTTGGCCAGTGAGGGCAAAAATGTCTTTGCCAGCAGTTTTGCTTCATTTGTGACTACCCGTTGCTATGAACAGGTGAAGGTGAATCTGGGCTATATGCAGCATAATGTGAAACTAATAGGTATAGCCTCTGGGCTTGGTGTCTCTCATCAAGGCAATACGCATTTTGGTCTGGATGATGTTTCATTGATGCGTGCCATTCCGAGTATGACTATTGTCGTACCATCTGATTGTACTGAAGTTGCCAAAGCAGTATTGGCTTTGACAGAATTCAGAGGCCCAGCTTATCTTCGGCTTGTTGGTGAAGGATTTGTGCCTATTGTCAATGATGACGATTATGAGTTCGTCCTCGGTAAGGGTATCAAGAAACGTGAGGGTAAAGACGTCTTGATTATCGCTAACGGTACGATGGTCAGCCAGTCACTGAAAGTTTCCAAGGAATTGGCAGAACAAGGCATAGAGGCTGCAGTAGTCAATATGCATACAGTCAAGCCATTGGATACCCAGATAATAGATGAGAATCTTGAAGGTAAGAAACTCATTGTAACCATCGAGGAAGGACAATTGAATGGAGGCTTAGGATCTGCTGTTGCAGAATATGTGTCCTCACTGGATAATGCACACAAACTATTGCGGTTAGGCATTCATGATATGTTCCCTCATGCAGGTAGCTATAACTATTTGTTGGAACAATGCGGATTAAGTGTAGAGCAAATAAAGAATCAAATCATAGAGAAAGTTAAATAATTATGGAAACATTAGAAAAAGTAATTGAGATTGTTGCATCGACCTGTGAGGTCGATAAGAGCGAGGTAACGGGTGACAGCACCGTAGGTGACTTCCCTGCATGGGACTCCATGGGACATCTGAGCATCCTTTCGAATGTGGAGGAGGCTTTCGACATTAGTTTTGAACCCGAGGAGATGATGGAGTTGGAAGATGTCAACGACATTGTAAAGGCCGTGGAAGAAAAACTCGCTTAATGACAATAGAACAACTGATTTTTCAGCATGCTCAGGCGACACCTCTGAAGACTGCGCTTATTCAGGGGACAATGGAGGTGCCGTATGAGCTGTTATGGAAGGAGATTGAATTGGCTGCTGCCTGGTTTAGTGAGAATGCTGAACGAGGTGACAGAATAATCGTGTCTGCCAGTAAGAATATTGAGTTTGTCTATACTTACTTCGGAGCTCACATGGCAGGGATGATTTGTGTCCCGATAGACCCAGAGACGAATGAAACTCGGCTGAAAAGAATCATAGATGTAGCGAAACCGAAGTTGATAGTCGGTGAACTGAGGAATCATGGAGAATATCAAGTAATACCCTATGGAGAATGTCATCAAGAATTTGAGAATTTGAGAATTGATAATGAGAAATTCCCAAAGGAGGATGACGTGGCGGATCTGCTGTTTACGACAGGAACAACGGGTTTGCCTAAAGGCGTGGCCTTGACGTACGCCAATCAGAAGGCTGCTGCTGATAATATTAATACGTATATTAACAATACGCCTGATGATGTCGAAATGTTGGCACTGCCAATATCCCATAGCTTTGGTCTGGGAAGGTTGCGCTGTGTATTTGCCAAGGGTGCAACACTTGTGCTACTTGGTAGTTTCGCCAGTATGAAAAAATTCTATGGGGAAATGGAACGTTGTCATGTGACAGGTTTTGGCATGGTACCTGCCAGTTGGGCTTACATCCTGAAAATGAGTGGGGAGAAGATTGGTCAGTTTGCTGGTCAGCTGAAATATATCGAGATTGGCTCTGCATTTATGCCACTTGAGAATAAACAGAAACTGATGAACCTGTTACCAAATACACATATTTGTATGCACTATGGTCTGACAGAAGCCTCGCGCAGTGCTTTTATCAGTTTCCATGATGACCGTGAACATTTGATGTCTGCGGGTAAGGCTTCCCCAAATACAGAAATCGCTGTATTCAGCGAACAAGGTGAATCTCTCACCAACAATGTGGATGGAGAGATCTGCGTCAAAGGTGCCCATGTGTGCTCAGACTATTGGGGAATGCCCAAGGAAGAATTCAAAAAGGACTTCTTTGGTGATTATTTCCGTACAGGTGACTGGGGACATATCGATGAGGAAGGCTATATCTACCTGGTATCTCGCAAAAAAGAAATCATCAACGTTGGTGGTAAAAAGGTGAGTCCGATCGAGGTGGAAGAGCATCTGAATGAGATTGATGGCATTGAGGAGTCGGTTTGTGTAGGTGTACATGATGATGTGCTTGGCGAAGTCGTCAAGGCCTTCTGTGTATGTTCAAAAGAGGTGGACTTCGAAGAAGTGAAGAAGATATTGTTTAAAAAGATCGAAACATATAAGATCCCAGCGTTTTTTGAAACAATAAATTCTCTCCCGAAAACACAAAACGGAAAGCTACAGCGGCTGTTGCTGAAGCAATAAAGATCATTTGTGGATAAAATTATTCATATTATTCAAATTCGTTTCAGAAAGATAAATGAAGACAGACGAATTATTGGAATTGGCTCCGTATGACGGAAGTCAGGAGGCGGAAGCCCTCTTTATGCAGGCTTTGCAGGAAGAGTGTGTATTCCATTATGAGCATAATGAAATGTACCAACGGTTCTGTGATAGAAAGGGCTTTGATCCTCACAAACCGTTTACGATAGAGGAGGTACCTCCCGTATCAGTGAGCGTATTCAAGGAATTGGGATTAAAACTCAATTCCGTTCCTAAAGAAGACCTTACACTGGCTTTGCAGTCATCAGCTACCTCTGGTGTACCATCTACGATTGTCATAGATAAGGAAACAGCCAAGCGCCAGGCAAAGGCGATGATCAAGGTCATTGGAGAGTTTATCGGTAAAGAGCGTAAACCCTTCCTCATTATGGATATTGACCCGAGGTCATCCTATAAAAAGTTGCTGGGTGCCCGCTTTGCCGCTGTAACAGGTTATCTGCGTTTTGCTAATAAGACTGGCTATTTCCTGAAGGCCGATGAGAGCAATGTGTCATACTTTGATGTAGAGGGTATTCAGGAGTATGTCAAGGCACTAGAGGATGATAAACCTGTAGTGGTCTTTGGTTTTACTTATATCCTTTATCAGCATGTGCTTCAGAGTATCGAGAAGGCTGGCGTAAAAATACAATTGCCCAAGGGCTCGAAGATTATACACATTGGTGGTTGGAAGAAACTTGAGAGTGAGAAGATTAGCAAGGAACTGTTTAATAATAGACTTTCCAAGTGTTTTGGTATCGAACCGACGGATGTGATTGATATCTATGGATTCACAGAGCAGATGGGCTTGAACTACCCAGATTGTGAATGTGGATGGAAGCATACATCATCATATGTCAAAGTGTTGGTCCGTGATACCGTGACTCGTGAGGTGTTGCCTCCTGGTAAGGAAGGCTTGTTGGAGTTTATCACTCCTGTTCCTCACTCTTATCCTGGCAATGCTGTTCTGACGGATGACCTTGGTATCATAGATGCCGAGAGTTGTAAGAATGGTCGTGCTGGTACACGGTTTAAGATAGTGGGACGCATGAAAAAGGCTGAAGTTCGAGGATGCGGTGATATTCTTTCTCAGAAACTGACCTTTCAAAGGAGTCAGGAGTCAGGAGTAAAGGAAAAAGGAGATTTTAAACTGGAAGTTTATTTGCACCAACATCCTGTAACGGCAGAGGAACCATTGGCACAACTGAAAGAAATAATCAACTCTCTTAAGGCTCAGCAGGAGTGGTTGAATAATCAGCCTGTTGAAGCTATTATAGGATTGATTGGTGAAGTGGCTAAGAAATGGGCTATAGATCCGAAATTGACGCGAATAAAGGACAGGGGACTTTTATTCCTCTCATCATGGTGTGATGAAAAACATCAGAAATCAGTAGCGAATATGGGATTGCGTGGGAATATCGACTATATGGATCAATTCCTGCCATTCCCTGATTCCGATAAACACTATTTGAAGGCCAATGCACGTGGTTTAGTCTGTCACTGGCTGGCAGGCAATGTACAGATTTTGGGTATGTTTGCTCTAGTTCAATGCATTATCTCTAAGAATGTAAACCTTTTGAAGGTATCTTCACGTGACGATGGGGTGTTTACAGATATCTTGAATGAGTTCAAGGGGGTCAGCTATACGACAGAGGCTGGACATACTATTACGGGCGATGACTTGCTAAAAACCATAGCTGTGGTTTATTTCAGCCGCTATGCAGATAAACTCGGAGAGGAAATGTCTAAACAGGCAGATGTGCGTATTGCCTGGGGCGGCAGAGAGTCTGTCGAAACAGTTTCCGGCTATCCTGCCCGATATGATGCAGAGACAGTAATCTTTGGCCCAAAGCTCTCTTTTTCTGTCATCGCGAAAGAAGAACTGTCTTCTGTTCAGGAGGCTAAGAAGTTGGCCCGTAAGGTCAGTGTAGATGTGTCAGTCTTTGATCAAACTGGTTGTGCATCTCCTCATAATCTTTATGTAGAAGAAGGTGGAGTAGTATCCCCGGAAGTGTTCATAGACATCGTTGGTGACTCGATGCAGAAGACAGAACTCCAGATACCCAAACCTCTAATGTCACCTGAACAAGTGTCGCAGATCCATTCTATCCGTGGTGTCTATGACTTCAAGGGAACAGTGAAGGGTAGTGAAACCATGTCTTGGACTATTCTCCTTGATGATCTGGACGAAATTGACAAGCCTGTTTATAGTCGTGTACTTTTTGTTCATAAAGTCAAGAGCGTCTTTGATAGTTTGAAGTATATCGATGAGAATACCCAAACTATAGGTATTGCAGCACCTACGGAAAAGGCAATCAAGTTCGCTACTGAAGCCTCAAAGCGTGGCGTGATGCGTTTGCCACTGATTGGTCGTATGCTGAACTTCGAAATGCCATGGGATGGCATCTTCCTGTTTGACAGATTAGTGAAATGGAATACTTATGGAGGCCCGTTAAGATAATAGAATTATGGAAGTAGTTGATTGTACATGGGAACTGACCAATCTTGACAAACGTGTTTGTGAGATAACTGTTTGTATAGGGGACATATTTAATAAAGACTCTCTTTTAAGTAATATTGTCGGCTATGATTATGTTGTGGTAAAGGTACCAATGAATCATATTGGATTCAATTTCGGATTGTCAAGCATGGGATTTGCAGTTGTTGAAGCACAAATAAATATATCTAAGAAATACAAGGATTTCGACTTTAACGATAGACTCGTTAGGCGATTATCTCCATTTGTAAATGAAGAAGATATTTCATCAGATAATGATTTAGACGAGATATTAAGCAAGATTACTCCAGATATGTTTTCAACAGATAGAATATATCTTGATCCACATTTTGAATTAGGGTTAAGTAGCCGTCGTTATAAGAATTGGATTAAAACAGAATACGAAAAGAAAACTTCTACTATAAAGAAAATTTTGTATGAAGACAAACTTGTTGGTTTTGTGATGGAACGATTAAATGATGGGGTCCTTAACGGCATGTTAGGTGGTATATTTGAAGAAGAACAGACAGAAGGCTTGGGACTCCTTACGGCATGTGCAAGTTTTGTTACTGCCCAAAATAATAATTTGCCATTCAAATTAGGCCGAACAACAATTTCATCCAACAATCTTCCAATGCTTCAAATCTATAATTATTTAAAGTTCAAGATTGATAGTATGTCGTATGTATTTGTAAAACATCAATAAAGCTTACAATTATGATTCCATTTAATAAGCCTTTCTTGACAGGAAAGGAAGCACATTACATGTATCAGGCTGTTTATACAGGGAAATTGTCTGGTAATGGCGTGTTTACGAAAAAGTGTCAGCAATTTTTTGAAGAAAATTATGGCTTCAAAAAAGCCATTATGACTACATCTGGCACAGATGCATTAGAGATGGCAGCTATTCTTTGTGATGTGCAGCCTGGTGATGAGGTAATAGTACCCTCTTATACGTTTGTCTCGTCAGCCCTTGCTTTTGTACGCCAAGGTGCTAAAATTGTCTTTACAGACAGTTGCGAGAATAACCCGAATATTGATGCAGACAAAATTGAAGCATTGATTACCGATAAAACAAAGGTCATAGTTCCTGTTCACTATGCTGGTGTAGCTTGTGATATGGATAAAATCATGGATATTGCAAATCGGCACAATATATTTGTTGTTGAGGATGCAGCTCAAGCGATTGATTCTTATTACAAAGGCAAACCTTTAGGAGGAATTGGACATTTTGGATGTTTCTCTTTCCATGAAACCAAGAATGTTACTGCAGGTGGAGAAGGTGGTTTGCTTTGTGTAAATGATGAACGTTTCATCCGTCGTGCTGAGATTATCTGGGAAAAAGGTACTAATCGTGCAGAGTTCTTTCGTGGCATGGTGAATAAATATGGTTGGGTGGATACGGGCTCTAGTTTTTTACCAGCGGAGATAAATTCAGCCTTCCTCTTAGCACAATTGGAGAACCTTGATTCTATTCAGAAGCGGCGTAAAGAAATCTGGCAACAGTATTATAGTGGTTTGGAACCATTGGCAACTCAAGGTTTCTTTGAATTACCTAATTTGCCAGAATATGCAACCAATAATGCTCATATGTTTTATTTGGTTTGTCGCAATCTTGATGAAAGAACAAAACTGATTAATTGCTTGAAAGAAAATGGTATTATGGCAGTATTCCACTATCTGAGTCTCCATCTTAGTGATTATTATGCCTCCGTGGAAAGAAGCATGCCTTCCCTTCCTAATTGCGACCGCTATGCAGACTGCTTGGTGCGTTTGCCAATGTTCTTCGAATTGACCAATGAGGAGGTTCAGAAAATAATTAAAGATATTTTGAATTTTTATGCCAATATCTAAGCCAAATATACTTGTCATCAGTAGTGTTTCGCCTTCAATCGGTCCTGCTGTCATAGGGTTTCAATACTATAAGGCCTTGAAGCAAAAGGGCCTTGATGTCGATTTCTTGACCAAATACCCGGAACCAAATCATCCGGAATTACTGTGGGTGGTTAAAAATGGATATGATGATAATATTTTCGTTAAGTTAAAAAAAGGAATAAGATGGCTTCTAGTTGGTGGTAAGCCAAAGAAAAAAGGACAACGTTTCTTTTATATCTATGAAAAGTGGCCCCAAGTGCCATCTCGTTTAGTTTTAAAAGCAATCAAGAAAAAGTATGATTTGGTCTTTATTGTTTTTTGGCAGGGGTTATTGAGTTTTGATACTGTGGAAAAGATTTATGACAAGTTACATTGCCAAATTCAGATAGACGGTGTGGATTATTCTCATATGTCTGGCGGTTGTCATTTTACAGGGAGCTGTCAAAATTATAAGACTGGTTGTGGCTCGTGTCCAGCATTTCGTTTTAGGTGGAAAAATGACTTTACTGCATGGAATGTAAGGTTTAGGAAAAGAGTGTATGATAAGGTTAAGCCAATTGTGTGGGGTAATCTTTATATGTATCAGTTTTATCAGGAATCTTATCTTCTTCGAAATGCTCGTATAATTGTCGGAGAGGCCCCTATTATTGACACTGAAGTTTTCCGACCATTGGATATATTTGAGCTTAGAAGGAAATATAGTGTCCCTGTTGAAAAAAAGCATATTATTTTCTTTGGATGTCAAAGTTTAGTAGATGAAAGGAAAGGTATTCCCTATTTGTTGGAATCTTTTAATATATTATTTGAGAAAATCGGAAAAGAGTCGAATAAAGTTTTGGTAGTCGCAGCAGGAAATAATTTCGAAAAGATTAAGGATAAGATTCCTTTTGATAGTATAGGATTCGGATATGTATCGATGAATGAATTGCCGGAATTATATTCTTTGGCTACTTGTTATGTTTGTTCTTCCACTGATGATGCAGGGCCTATGATGGTTAATCAGAGTTTGTGTTGCGGAACTCCTGTTGTAGGTTTTGATATGGGAGCCGTTAAACAGATTGTAAAAGATCATGGAACAGGGGTCTGCGTGCCATTAAAAGATTCAAGTGCATTAGCAGAAGGTATTTATAAGGTTCTTATGATGTCTCAAGAAGAGTATCAGGAAATGTCTTCACGTGCAAGACAAGTGGGGGTTAATACAAGTTCATTCAATGCTCAAGCCGACCTAATATTGTCGACATACGAGAAATTTAGTATTTCATAGGAATTTATTATTTCCTCATTCTTCGGTTAATAAATACTAATGGATTCAGCGAAAAATATAAAAGGTAGTGTATTACAAGATAACTCCTTGTTGTTTTTTACAATTATGGGGTTAGCTTCATATTATACTTTTGTTTGCACTCATACATTATTCGCTCATTTCCCTTTGCGATGGTTATGCGAAGAGTTTAAATATCTTTCTTTGTTCCTGTCTGCATTGCTGCTATTTTTTAGTATCAGCTTATATGATTCAAAAAAAATTCTTTTAATTCTTTCTTCTGCGATTCTGGCTTTGTTTGTTGCATGGAATTCAGGTTGGGAGTTCTATGGATATGTGTTGTGGATTTATTTTGTTCTTATTGTTGGCTCAAGATGTATTGAATTCCGAAAAATTATCAAATTTCATTTAATTCTGAATTTTTGTTTTTGTTTAATAAACATTTTGGCAGATATAAATGGTTGGACTGATAAATCCTTAATATTCCAAGGTGATGAGCGTTTGGATATGTTTGAGGGAAATGTGGTAACTCGATGGAGCGCCGGTTACCCCGCAGCAGTCGATTTTGCAACCCACTTATTATATATTTTAGTAGATTTTTGGATTTTGCTTAAAGGCAAGATGAATCTATGGATGTATTCTTTCTTTTTGATCGCTGCTTATATTGCATTGTTCTTATGTGATGCTCGTCAGGCATTAGTCTGTATTCTTCTGTTATTCTTTTTTGCTATCTGGGTGTCATATTTAAATAGTAAAGAAAAAATAATCAATAAGAAGGTGAGTACCCTTCTCACATTGACTATCCCTCTTTTGTTTATTATTACTTTATTTGCGACTCTGTTATATGATGAGACAAACCCATTGTGGTTGATTATAGACCTTGCTTTTTCTCGTAGGCTATCATTGGGATTGGATGGTATAAATGAATATGGAATTACTTGGTTTGGCAATAACTTCTTCTTGGTTGGTGCAGGTTATTCTGGTGCGGCCCTGGAATATAATTATATTGACAGTACGTATATCCAATTTCTTTTAAGATGGGGAGTCGTAATTATGGCAATTATATTGCTTGTTTTTTATGAAATTGGAAGGCATGCTTATAAGCGTGATGATAAGGCACTTCTTTTTTCATTGTTATTGGTAGGATTGTCATCAGTTACAACTCAATTCTTACTGGATTTGAATTATTGCGTTTTAATTCTAGCGATTACCGCGCTTCATGATGACGATATGGTACATCAAGAGGGCATCAGTATAGTAAAGCTATAGGCTATATATAGGTACAGAAAAGGCTGATTGTAGATTAAATAGCATTTTTTCAGTATAATCTAAAAGTATTTACATAATGAAGACAGTTGTAAAGACGACACTTCGTAATTTCATGGGGATGATAAGTGCTATTTATCCTTACCATTTGTCAATGCGTTTAGATAGATTTTATAATGTAATGTATTCTGCTTGGTTATCTAATTTCTTAGGAAATGTTGGCGAAAATGTTATTATAGAAAAGCCTTGTAAACTTGAGGGTGGAGGATCTAGGTTAATATCAATAGGGGCTAGATCTTATATACATAGCAATTGTTTCTTAGGCTGTTGGAAAAAGTACCACCAACAAGAGTTTACACCATCAATAAGTATTGGCGAAGATTGTAACATTGGACAATATTCTCAAATTACGGCATGTAACAAAATTGTTATAGGTAACGGCCTCTTAACAGGCAAGTTTGTTCTCATTTCAGATAATAGTCATGGAGGTTTGAGTTTAGAGGAAGCTTTAGTTCCACCAAACAAACGAATGTTACAATCAAAAGGTGAAATTATAATAGGAAATAATGTATGGATTGGGGATAAGGCTACCATTTTGTCCGGAGTAAGTATAGGAGACAATGTAATAGTAGCAGCTAACGCAGTAGTGAATAAAGATGTACCTGCAAACTGTATTGTTGCCGGTATACCAGCAAGAATAGTAAAACAATTATAAAAAATGAATAGAAAAGCGAGAGTTATAGCATTTTATCTTCCTCAATTTCATCCTATTCCAGAAAACGATGAGTGGTGGGGTAAGGGTTTTACAGAGTGGACTAATGTTGGAAGAGCAAAACCTCTTTTTAGTGGCCATTATCAACCTAGAGTTCCTGCTGATCTGGGATATTATGATTTACGCTTGCCAGAAATAAGAGAACAACAGGCTAACATGGCTCGCGAAGCTGGGGTGGAAGGTTTTTGTTATTGGCATTATTGGTTTGGAAATGGGAAACGGCTTTTAGAACGTCCTTTTAGTGAAGTGCTGGCATCAGGCAGACCCGATTACCCTTTCTGCTTAGGTTGGGCTAATATTAGTTGGACGAAACGAAATTGGAATGGTGCTGTAGATCGGGAAAATGAAGATTTGATTAAGCAAGAATATCCTGGCGATGAAGATATTATTCTTCATTTTAATACATTATTACCAGCATTTAAAGATCAGAGGTATATAAAGGTTGAAGGAAAACCTTTGTTCTTGATATATAAACCATTGTTGTTTCCTGAAGTAAGTCATTTTATAGAATTATGGAATAAGTTAGCTCTTAAGAATGGGTTGTTGGGTTTTTATTTTGTCGGTCATGATAATGGTTGGAGAAATAGTAGTCAGTGGATCTTGGATCACGGTTTCAATGCTGTAAATCCCGAAAACCTTTTAAGAGTTCAAAGTGCTTTAAAAGGAAGCAATTTTATGATGTTAGTTCATAAGAAATTATCAGAAGCATACCCTGGCTATGTTCCAATTAACAAATACAAATATAAGGACGTTATTAAAAAGTGGTTTACTGAAGAAGATAAAAAAGATTATGCAATTCCAACAATTGTTCCAAATTGGGATAGAACACCAAGGAGTGGTAAGGGGGCTTTAATATTTACAGATTCTACTCCAGAATTGTTTAAAAGACATGTGGAAGATGCGCTTGACATTGTTTGCAAAAAAGATGAAGACCATCGTCTTGTTTTCTTGAAATCTTGGAATGAATGGGCAGAGGGTAACTATATGGAGCCAGATCTGAGATTTGGTCATGGTTATTTGGACGCTTTGCGTGAAGTTGTTTTTGATAAATAATTTGTAGTAATGAATATAGCACTATTGACAGCAGGTGGAACAGGAAATCGAATGGGGCAGGATATCCCCAAGCAGTTTATGCCAATTGATAATAAACCTGTTATAATCTATACAATGGAGTCTTTTCAACGGCATCCAGAGATAGATGGCATTTGTGTTATCTGTTTAAAAGGATGGGAGGTTGTATTGCAATCATACGCCAACCAGTATAATATAACCAAACTGAAATGGATATTTGAAGGGGCAGACAGCAATCAGGGCTCTATCTACAATGGCTTAGTTGGACTTAAAAATTCAGGCTGTTCGGACGAGGATATTATTTTAGTGCAAGATGGCGTGCGCCCATTGGTGTCGAAAGAGATTATTTCAAATAATATCGAGACCTGTCAAAAATATGGGTATGCTGTAACTGGACTTATCTGCAAAGAGGCTATTATGGAAAAAGTGGGAGATCATATTCATGAAATAGAGATCCCAAGAGAGAGGCTTGTCCGAACCCAAACGCCGCATACTTATAGGTTGGGCACACTATTAGAAGCTCATCAGAAGGCGAAAGAAATGGGTATCACTAACACAGTTGCCTCTTGTACACTCATTGCGGCGGTTGGCGTTTCTGAGCAGCATCTTGTAGAGGGATCAGAGATGAATGGATTGAAACTTACAAGACCCCAAGATGTTGAACTCTTTAAGGCTCTTCTTCATAGTGAAGGAGAAGCATGGATGAAATAGTATTTGACTCAACGTTTATGTCGAATTCTGAAATGTTATTGAAATAATTATGGGGCCATATAAAGAAGATATCCTAAAAATATTCTCTCTGGATTTACCGTGGGGGAAATTTTCTGGGGTAAACATTCTTGTGACAGGTGCCACGGGATTAATTGGGGGCTGTCTGGTGGAAACCTTGATGTTGAATCCCCAACGGGATTATCAGGTTTTTGCATCTGGACGCAATGAAGAACGTGCAAGGCTACGGTTTAAGGCTTTTGCCAATGATCCTGCATTTCATTTTGTTAAATATGACGTGATGCAGCCATTGGAGTGTGATGTAAACTTTGACTATATCATCCATGCTGCAAGTAATGCAAATCCTAAATTCTATGCAACACAGCCTGTTGAGGTGATGAAGGCAAATTTAGATGGCGTCGCCAATCTTATAAACTATGGTTTGAAACATGGCATGAAACGTTTCCTTTATGTATCATCAGGTGAGGTCTATGGAGAGGGTGATGGCCGTGTTTTTACGGAGGATTACAGTGGCTATGTGGATTGCACCAAGCCTCGCTCGTGCTATCCTTCGTCTAAACGTGCTGCCGAGACGATGTGCGTATCGTATGCAGCGGAGTATGGTGCCGATGTGGTGATAGCCCGTCCATGCCATGTCTATGGGCCACATTTCACAGAGCAGGATAATCGAGTTTATGCCCAGTTTATTCGTAATGTCCTTAAAGGCGAGGATATTGTGATGAAGAGCACTGGTGAACAGTTCAGGTCATGGTGCTATGTCGTGGATTGTGTTTCTGCACTACTTTTTATCTTGTTAAAGGGCATCTGTGGTGAAGCATTCAATATTGCAGACTCAGAATCGAATATCTCTATACGAAAATTAGCAGAAATAATAGCTGATATAGGCCATAAGAATGTTGTTGTTGATGTGCCAGATGCTGATGAGAAAAGTGGCTTTAACATCGTTAAGAAGTCCGTGTTTTCAACTAATAAGCTGGAAAGTTTAGGATGGTCTTCTCAAATACATATTGTTGAGGGGCTAACAAATACAATTAATGAATTAAGGAACTGTTTATGAAAGAAATGACAACTAGAGAAATCCAAATGGTATGTTTGGATATTCTTAAAGATATACATGCTTTTTGTATAGAAAATGATATAAAATACTCTTTGAGTGGAGGCTCTCTCTTAGGGGCAATTCGCCATAAAGGATTTATACCTTGGGATGACGATGCGGATATTCAAATGCCTCGCCCTGATTATGATAGATTTATTCACTCTTATAAATCAAATAATGGTTTCAAGTTGTATTCTCATGAAATAGAAAACGGTGATAAAGTTCTAACAAGGATCGCTCGTGTTTGTGATAATGGAAGAACATATGTGGATCAAGGTCCAGAACCTGCAATTGGTGAATCAGTGGGGGTATGGGTTGATGTAATTCCTGTCGAAGGCGCTCCTGATACTTATGAAGATGCTCAGAAATATATTCATATGATGAGAAGGGGCGATATTATTACTGGGTGCTTGTGGGCAAAACACGCATCAATTAAAGAGTTCCGAAAATTTCCATCAAAAGTAAAAAGGTTAAAATTCTTTGCTAAAAAGATGATTGGTTTCTTTATTAAAGATGTATATATTCAAAATTATATTGATAGAGCAAAAACATATGATTATGTGTCATCAAAATATATGTGTGCTACTCCACATTACAGAATGAAAGAGTGGCAGCCGAAAGATTGTATGAAGAATTTTGTTCTACATGAATTTGAGGATACTGAACTGTATATAATGTCAGGCTATGCTGATAATTTGCATTCGCTGTTTGGAAATAATTATATGGAACTTCCACCTGAAAGTAAAAGAATCTCTCACAATTCTCAAAGGCGTTATTGGAAATAATTATGATACCTAAAAAGATCCATTTTTGTTGGTTGAGCAATGACCCGTTTCCTGAAAAAATCAAACGGTGCATTGATAGTTGGAAAGAAAAACTTCCTGATTACGAAATTGTTAGATGGGATTTACATAGATTCCCACTTGGTAAAAATATATGGGTAAAACAAGCCTTTGAAACAAAAAAATATGCATTCGCGGCAGATTATATAAGATTGTATGCATTGGCGACTGAAGGAGGAATATATTTAGACAGTGATGTTGAGGTTCTTAAATCATTTGATGACCTTCTGGAACTCCCTTATTTCATTTGTAAAGAAAATAGCCCCCAAGGAATAGAGGCTGCAACAATTGGTGCGGAACCTGGGTGTGAATGGATACGAAAATGTTTGGATTACTATAAAAACAAGAATTTTATAAATGAAAAAGGTGAACTTAACAATCGTGTTCTCCCTTCTATTATAAAAGAGGTCTTAACTAGCAATTTTATTTTAAAAGAGGTTGATTCTCCTGCTGATATAGCCCGAGATAAAAAAGTTGTATTTATGCTCCCTTCTGACTATTTTAGTCCAAAGAATTATGTGAGCAAGAAGTTAAGAATAACGAGCAATACATATTCCATTCATCATTTTGCTGGAACTTGGCAACCATATTGGAAAAAAGTTTTATTAAGAATTTGGGTACCTCTCTCTGTAAAATACCCTAATATAACTAACTCGATTAAATGCATATGGAAAAACTAACCCATATGATTTTCTTTTAGTGATTGGTATGAATAGACTTTTAGCTCTTTTTTTGGCTACATTTCCTTTTTTGTTGGTAGCAAAAGGAACAGACAAAAAATGGTTTATTACTCCTGAAGATTTTGGCTGCATATCGGATAAGATAGAGGC
>JAEEGL012490798.1_pt1 | contig 24932 bp, 13 predicted proteins | sample 9134231 | NCBI WGS metagenome assembly JAEEGL01 (sample SAMN16246548, study PRJNA631951) | gut metagenome | biome: gut microbiome; feature: rumen; material: fiber-attached | host: Bos | place: Iran: Karaj | collected 2018-10
GAGGCCAGCAGGAACGAGCGCAAGGCCAACGAGGCGGAAGCGGCCGTCCACCGGCTCTACGACGCCGTGAAGGAGCTTCAGGTCGTATCGGTCGCGATCCCCGACAAGAACGTCAAGGTTCGCTTGCCCTGGGACGATCGCGAGACCCGCGTCGGAGACATCTTCGACCGCGCCTGCGCGTCCGTCGCAATCGCGAGAAGCATAATGTTCCCCGGCACCAATCGTAACTCGTTCGCCGAGACCCTTGCCAACATGCCATCCGTCCTCCAGCAATGAAACCCCTCTTCACAAACTTTCACGTCACGGCCTTCGACCGATACGTGTTCCTCTACGTCGGCGATCCGGACGGACTCAAGCGCGTCCGGCACCCGATGTTCAGCAAGATTTCCCTTCCGCCCCGCGAAGATCTCGAACGGACGGACGTCGACGCCCTCTGCATGGGCAACAAGCACGGCTCTTCGCTCATCTTCGCGCGCGAGACGCCGACCGACGCGACGCTCGTCCACGAATGCGTCCACGCCGCGGCGTTCCTTCACGAAGACCTCGGCGTGAAGGAGTCCTCTCCGTTCGAGGGGCTCTGCTACCTCGTCGAGAACATCTTCGCGGCATTGCAGCCCGCGCTTGCCAAGCGGCGCGCCGCCGAGGCGCGCGCGAAGAAGAAAGGAAAGTCCAAGTGACCTTGAAGAAACGCCGCGCCGCGAAGCCCGAACGCTTTGCCAAGACCAGAACGTACGTCGGGTTCGATCTCGCCGGTTCGCCGGCGAGGACCGTCCGCTACGAGCTCGACCAGGGCGGGCACGTCACGTCCTGTTGCGAGATCCCGATGCACGGTCCGATCGGCTCCGGCAAGACGACGATGCAAATGAACGACGTCCTGCTGCGCGAATGCGCGCAGTTTCGCGAGCGGATGCGCGGCGTCCGGATTCCGTTCTGGCGTCGCGTGTCCACCGATCTCTGGTGGATCCGTTGGAACATCGGCCGTTGGTATCTCCGCCTCTGCCGTCGCATCGGCCGCATCTTCACCTAAGCGTCGTGCTCCTACCATGAAACCCCTCCTCCTTCTCCTCGCAATGAGCATCTACTCCATCTCCGCCGAAGTCTCCACCGACTTCCTCTCCCGCCTCGCCACCGTCGAATCCGGCGGCGACGACCTCGCCGTCAACTCGGCCGAGGACGCGCACGGCCGCTACCAGATCAGGCAGGCGTACCTCGACGATGCCAACGAATCGCTCGGCACGTCCTACACTCTTCAGGACATGCACGACCCCATCAAGGCCGAGAAGGTCGTGCGCGCCTACCTCCTGCGCTACGGCCAGGCCTACGAGCGCCGCACCGGTCTCGCCGCCACGGCCGTCGTCCTCGCCCGCATTCACAACGGCGGCCCGAGGGGAGCGGAGAAGACCGCGACCCTCGACTACGGACAGACCTTCCTCGACCTGGACCAGACGCCGTGAGCAATTTCTTCACCGTCGGCGGGGCCGCGCTCCAATCCGATCGGATGGACTGGAGGACTCCTCCGGAACTCTTCGCCGCTCTCGACGCGGAGTTCCATTTTACGCTTGACGCCGCGGCGAACGCGGCGAACCATCTTTGCGACCGCTACTACACCGCCGAGGATTCCGCGTTCGACCATTCGTGGTCTGGCGAACGCGTGTTCTGCAATCCTCCCTACGGACGCGATTCCGCACGTTGGATCGAGAAGATGGCACAATCTATGCGGGGGGGGGGCTGAGCTGGTCTGCGCTTTGCTGCCTGCTCGTACTGACACGCGTGCGTTCCACCGATGGATATACAACCGCCCCGGCGTGGAGGTTCGCTTCCTTCCGGGGCGGTTGCGTTTCGGCGATCCGGTGACTGGCGCTCCTGGCGATGCTGCGCCGTTCCCGAGCATGATCGTCGTTTGGCGTCCTGTCGCCGCGACCCTTTAGACCGTGGGCGACCTCCGCGGCCGCACTTCCTCGAAGTAGCGCTTCGCCACGTCCTCGCGCACGAGGTTCTGATAGTGGCGCTTGCGCATCGTCGAGGACGTCCCGACGATCGACTCCGTGAGCGCCGCGTCGTGGTAGGCGGCGACGTGCATCGTCACGAACGTATGGCGCGCGGCGTTCGCGGGCTTCTTGAGCCCGTGCTTCTGGGCGAGCCGCGCAAGCGCGTTCGAGACCGAGCGCGTCTTGTCGACGCCGGGGAACACCTTCTCGTCCGGCTCGCCGCGCGTCGGCGGCGCGGCAGTAAGCCAGGCCATCGCGGCGTCGGAGAGCTTCACGAACCGCGGCGGCACGCCGTGGGAGAACCCCTTCGGCTCCGCGTAGAGGATCGTGCGCGCCTCCAGGTCCACGTCCCTCCACGCGAGGCGCATGATGTCGACCGTGCGCGCCCCGGTGAAGAAGCCGAGCGCGTTCCACCAGAGGAACTTCTTCCCCTTCTCGTCGTAGGCGTTCGCGAGGAGAAGGTCCATCCAGGCCTGCACCTCCTCCGGCTGCATGAACTCGGGGCGCTTGCTCGCCTCGCGGCGCTTCTCGGCCGTCTCGAGGGGATTGCCCTTGCAGTAGGCGCGGACCGGCGCGGCGCACCAGTTGAAGAAGCGCTTGAGGTCGCCGAGGTTGCCGTTGTAGGTCTTCTCCGAGAGGCCGGCGAAGTTCTTCTCGACGTAGCCGAGCGCCATCTGGGGCGTCACGTCCGAGACGAGCGTGTCGCCGCCGAGCGCGAGGACCATGCGGCCGACGCGCGAGCGGAACGTGTCGCGGTACTCCGTCTGGGCGGGGTTGAGCGTGGCGAGGAAGCCGTCGAGGGCGTCCTGCAGCGAGATCTCGGCGAGCCCCGCCTTGCCGTCGCAGAACGTGCGCACGGCGTCGAGGATGGACGTCTCGCCCATCCCGGCATCCCGGAGCTTCCGACGTGCTTCCGACACGATCTGCGCGGCCTCCAGCACGCTTCCGCCGCCGAGCGCGTCCTTCGCCGCGTTGAACTCGGCGACGTTGGAAGCGCTAAGCGCGTCGGGCACGTCCGACGCGGCGATGCCCTTGCGCATCGCGGCGTAGTACTCATCGAGCGCGTCGAGCAGCTCCTTCTTGTTCGACCTTGTGATTTCGATGCGTTTCGCCGTCAGCGGATCCCTGCCGACGTAGGCGTACCACATCTGGAACGCCTGCCCGCGCGCCCTCTTCGTGACCAACTTCACGCGTTGGACAACATCCCGTTTTGCCTTGATCATTCCGTGTCTCTTTCTCTCACACCTTGTCGGAAACACGTTGGACAACATCCGGAAAAGAGCGCTCTCTTTCAGCAAACCCCCGTTTTATTGGGGGAAAGTATGGCGGAGAGGGAGGGATTCGAACCCGACTTCGCCGGATGAGGCCACAACGCGGAAGTATCCGCTTTGGCGTGTAATTTGTAGTGATTCGTTGATTTCGCCGGAGAAGGCGGAAACCGCACTCGCGGGCCGTTTCCTCCGTTGACGCGGGTTATTCTGTCGGAAGCGGTTCGGAATGTCAAGCGGAAAAATCGGCAGCAAAACGCGTTGGACAACGGCGGCAAATGGCCGGCAAGTTAAACGCCGTCAGGCCGCGACCCCGGAGGGAGGGATCGCGGCCCGCGGTATTCTGCGGCGCACCTCGCTACCGTGCGTCGCGGGCGAACTGCGGGTGGTAGAGCCGGTGAAATGCGGTGAGCGTTTCGCCGCGGAGTTGCTCCAGCTGCGCCAGGCGCTCCTTGTCCGGCTTCTTCTCCTTGCCCTCCGCCTTGATCGCGTTCTCGATCTGGCGGAGCCGGTCGCGCAGTTCCTTGCCTCGCGTCCACTCGCGGGCGTAGAGCCCGAGCACCGGGTCGCCGCGGAGGTTCAGGATGCCCTCGCGCGCTTTCGCCACCTCGGACGCCGAGTAGGTGCCGCCTTTGTTCTCGTACACCTTCGCGAGCGCCTTGAACTCCCTCACGAGCCGGTCGAAGTTCGCCACGTCCGCCTCGCGCGCGTCCCAGCCGTAGCGGTTGGACGAGACGCCGAGGAACGAGAGCGGGAGCAGCACGGCCTTGTGCAGGAGCCCCGTGCGCGCCTCCTCGTCCTCGCGCGTCAGGAACTCTCCCGGCTTGAGGTCGAGCGCCGTCTTCGTGAAGTCCGTGCCCGTGATGGGCATGCAGAGATTCTTGAAGAGGAAGTACGCGACCGCACCGGGATTGTCGAGTTTCGTACCGTCCACGTCCTTGCGGCGCATCAGGCGCCAGGCGATTCCGACGGGCGGGTTGAACTTGTTCGAGAGCGTGTTCACGATCGGCCCGGTCGGGTCGGCGAGGCGCTTCTCCTCGTCGTACTTGCTGGCCGTCTTCATCATCGCGACGCGCGCCGCGACGGAAATGTAGGACTCCATTCCGGCCGAGAGCGAGAAGCGCCGGCCGCCGAGGTTCACGCGCCCGAACGTCGGGTTGAGCGGATTCGTCTCCATGAAGTCGCCGATCTCGTCGCGGCGGTCGTCGTCGCCAAGCAGGTGCGCGATGGCCCGGAGGACCATCACGAGGAACGCCCAGCCGACGAGAGGCCGCAGCCAGCACTGCTTGAAGATCATCGCCCGCGTCCGCGCGCTCACGCGGTCCGAATTGAAGAGCAGCGTCACGGGAAGGAACATCGTCTGCAGCTGGCCGGCGAATTTGCCGGGAGCCCAGAGGATCTTCGACGCGAACGAGCCGGCGGCGTTCTTCGTGAACCAGTCGCCGCGGCCGGTCTCCATGTTCACGACGCGCCCGAGCATCTTGAGGTCGTTGCGCCCCTGCTCGGTCTGCAGGTACGCCTCGCCGTACATCTTCGTGAGGTGCGCGATCATCTCCTTCGCATAGGCGAAGCGGATGAGGTTTAACGGAACCGTGTAGGTTCTGTCCCCGAAGCGGAGGACCTTGTTGTCATTCAGGAGCTTCGAGACGCCGAGCCCGCGGCGCGCGGCGATGCCGGCCTTGCGGTATTCTTCGCCGAAGTCCCCGGAATCCGCGTGCCAGTCGGAGATGCGGATGCCCATCAGGTCGACGACCGTGTGCCACTCCGGATCGTTCTGCATCTTCTCGAGCAGTTCGCGGCACTTTTCCTCCGAGAATGCGAAGCCCTTGCCGCCCTTCGCCCAGAGCGCGTCCTTCGCCGTGCGCCAGCCGAGCGACGGGTCGCGGAGGATTGCCGCGACGGCCGCCTGGATGCCGATCGACGAAAGGTCGGCCGACGCGATGAAGCGCTTGGAAATGTCGGACACGCCGACAAGCGTCTCCCACGTCTTCTCCAGCCAGTTCATGTCGGCCCACGCGAGGTCGTCGAGGGTCTTGAACCACGCCTGCCGCGCGTCGTCGAGCTTCTTCTGCGCGTCCTTCACGGCGGGATCGTCGCCTACGTCGAGGCGGTTCTTCCGCTTCTGCTGCCACTTCTCGAACTCGCTCGGGTTCGCGATCCAGTCGTGGTAGCGCTTCGCGGCGTTGAGCTTGGACTGCACCGCGCGCCGGACGGCCTTGCTCCATTCGGAGTAGTAGGCCTCCGGGCCGGCCGCGTTCTCCAGCTCCTGCCGCGCCTCGCGCAGCATCGCCACCCGCTCGCGCATCACCTGAACGCGCAGGTCGTTCTCGCGGAGCATCTTCTCGCGCGTCTCGGCCGGGGCGCCGCGGAAGTTTCCGGCGAGCGCCGCGTCGAGTTCGCGCTGCGCCCGTTCCTCGGCCTTTTCGTAGGCCTTGACAATGCGTTTCACGATCTCCGCGTCGGAGAGCGGGAACGCCTCCTTGTACTGCTTGCGGAGGTCTTCGAGGAGCGTGCGGAGGCCCATTCCCTCTTCGTCGAGGGCAATCGGGTCCGCGTTCTTCGGGAATGGAACGCCGTCGCGGATCGCGCGTTCGAGACGCTCGATGGCCTTGCGCATCGCCTCCTTCTGGATTTCCTGCGGCGACTTGATGAAGCGGGACGGATCGGCGCCTTCGGGAATCGGGAGGTTCAGCTCCTTCATCTTGGCGTTGATCTCGGCCCGGAGCGCCTCCGCCTGGCTCTCCATCGCGACGCGCTGCGGTCCGGTCTTGAGCGGCCGCATCCGGTTCTCCAAGTCCTGCAGCTGCGAGACGAGCCGCTGCAGGGCCGTCATCTGCGAAATGCGGACCTTGAGCTCGTCCGTGCTCGCGGGCGTGACGCGGCCGTAGTTCGAGTAGATGTCGCCCCACGTGCGGTCGGACCAATCGGCGAACTCCTCGCCGAGAACGGCGCGGCAGACGTCGCCGAGCGCCGAGCGGAACGCCTCCGGCGCGCCCATCTCGCGGCCCGCCTCGACGTCGACGTTGAGGATGCACTTGCCGACCCAGCGCACGAACGGACGGAGCAGCAGGCGCATCGCCTCCGGGTCGTCGCGATCGAGGTCGAGGTCCTTCGCGCGCTCCTTCGCGAGCGCCTCCAGCTCCTCGCGCGTCTTCGGCCACGCCGAGCGATCGGCCTCGCCCTTCGCGCCGGCCTTGCCGGGCTTGCCGGGGCCGGAACGGCGCCGGCGCAGGAGGTCGTCCAGGTCGAGCGACATGATCGCGGCCATCGCCGCGTCGAAGTCGCGGTTCCCGACGGCGCGGATCGCGTCGGAGAGCGCCTTGCGGAGCCGCTCGATCTCGCGCCAGGCGTCGCGGATGCGTGCGCGCTCGGATGCGCCGGGCTTGCGGCCGGTCGCCTGCTCGAACGCCTCCATCAACCCGGCGAACGAGCCGGTCGCCTTGTCGAACGCCGCCTTGCGCTGGTTCATCGCGTCGGAAAGCGCCTTGCCCTGCCGGATGTACGCCTCCTCCATCGCGAAGCGGGCGGCCTCCAGCTCGGCGTAGCGGGCGTTCGCCGCGGCGATCTCCTCGACGGACGCGCCGGCCGCTTTGAGCGCGGCAAGGCGCGTTGCGGCCACGTCGGCCGCCTCCGCGCGGAGGTGCATGTCGAGCATCAGCGCGCCCTGCTCCTGCGTGTTGAACGCGGGCGGCTGGTCGCCGGGCTTCACCGGCGCGAGCGCGCGGTCCACGACGGACTTGAGCCACGCAGGATCCGCCTGCGCCTTCGCGAACGCCTCCTCGACCATGTCGCAGACGTGGCGCTTCTGCGGGTCGTAGTCGTATTCGTGCCGGCGCAGCTTGATCTGCTCGACCACGTCGCGCGTCCGGACGCCGTACACGTCGTCGAGCGAGAGCCCGCCGCGGGAGCGCAGCCGGATGCCGTGCGAGGTCGGCATCGGCTCAACATCGCAATCGACGATCTGGATGGAGCCGTCGCGGTGGACGTAATAGTTCTCGTTGATCGTCAGGTCGGAATACCGATACTTGCCGTCGGTGAATTCCAGCGTGAAACTTTCCGGCCGGGAAAGGCGTTCCAATCCAGTCTCGCTCAAAAGATGTTCGACCGCATCGCGGACCGTCGCCCGATCCGTCACGCCGCGACTTGCCCACGGCTGCTTTAGAAGCAGGTAAGGTTCGCCTTCAATCGTCCCGCCGCCCACGACTTCAGCGGCGAACCGTCCGCCGAAGCGAACGTTCGGCATGATAATTCCTGCCAGCGCATTGGCATATCCCGTCTCGTCTGCACGGAGACGCCGCAACTTGTAGGCAAAATCACCGTCGTGCCAGACGGCCACGACGGACTTCCCCTGCATGGAGGTTCCGTCGCCCTCCGGCTCGCCGAGACGTTTCGTCAGAGAAAGTCGGTAGTCCTCGCCGTCCCGCCAGCCAAATGGGCTTTGCGCGATGCTTCTTCCAATTGCTCCCAACTGGCGCGCGCGTGCTTCTTTGCTCTCTCCCACCAGTCGTTCGGCGGCGATTGCGGCTTCGATGACGCGCTCGGCGGCGCGCCCCCATCGGGCGTATGCGGCGAGGGCTTCTGGCGTGTATCGGTCGAGGGTAAGCTGTCCATGAATGGCCTCCTCCCGCGCGCGCGCCAAATCTTCCGGCGTCGGATTCGCGGGAACGGCATCCACGATACCACGGCTCGCCCCTGGCGTCAATTTGCGAGAAGACATCTTCCCGCCGCGGCGGATCGTCTGCAGTTCGGGCGCGCGGTCCATCGTGGAGACGGGCGAACGGGAGCGGGCGTCCTCGTCGGAGAGGAGGGCGCGGCGCTCGGCATTGCGCGCCTCGACCTCGCCGGCCGTGCGCCAGTACTGCTCCTTCGCCGTAAGCGTCGTGCGCTCGACGGATTCGCCGCCGTCCGCGCGGTTGGACGCTTCGGCGTAGTCGGCGGCCGCGCGTTCGAGATTGCGGACGTAGTCGTCGTAGACGCCGCGCATGTAGTCCGAGACTTCCTTGCCGCGGAGCCGGCTTTCGAGCTCGCGCCTGGCCCAGACGGCCGGGTCGAAGCCGAGGAGCGTTTCGTTGTACTCTCCGTAGCGGTTCTTCTGCGCCGTCAGCTTGGCGAACTCTTCCTCGGCGTTGTCCATCACGCCTTCGACCCGGTGTTCCGCGAGTGCGCCTTCGACGCCCATCCGCGCCCACGCGAACCGGCGGCTCGCGTTGCGGAGAGCGTCCTCCTTCGGCATTGCAAGGAAGTAGTCGTGCGCCGCCTTTTCGAATGCCTCCGCCATTCCGCGGAACTCCGCGGCGAGCGCTCGATACCTCTTGATCCTGTCCGGAGCCGGCTTGCTTCCGAGGTAGTCGTTCTCGCCGCGCTCCATCCGGTCCGCCTGCGCGGCACTATGCGCCGAGTCGGCGCGGAGCTGCCGCGCAAGGTCGTAGATTCCGGCCGTCTCGTGGACCTTGAGCGACCGACGCTGGCTGTCGTAGTTCGGCCAATGCGAGAGCCGCTTCTTCGCATCCTTGAACGACTGGTCGGCCGCCTTCATCCCGGCGTTCTCGCCGCGCACGACCGTCTTGGTGCGAAGTCGCGCCCAGTCGATGCCCTCCGGCCATCCCTCCGTGTCCTGCACGAAGTGCTGGAGCTCGTGGTGAAGCAGGCCGAAGAGTCCGGAATTGCCGCCGTAGGAGTTCGGCGACCGGTCGCCGAAGTAGTCGCGGAGCGTCTGGTCTGGCTTGAGCTTTCCCACGATCTTGTTTTCCGAATCGGACCAATAGCCGCCGCCGTCCTTGTCGCGCTTCAAGTCGACCTTGATGTCGCCCGCTTCGGGGTACGCCCGAAGGAACTCGTCCTCCGGGTCGAGGATGTCGCGCAGCCGGAAGAGCGCGATGCCGCGCATTCCGTACTTGTTCTTCCCGACGGGCTTGTCGAGATACTCGCGGAGGAACTCCCAGTCCTTCGACGAGACGATCTGCTCGGCGCTCCGGAGTTTGAGCGGCTTGAGTTCGTAGCGCCACTCGCCGTCCTTCACACCCCGGTACCATCCGGTGCGGTAGAAGATTTCGTCCGGGAAGAAGCCCTCCTTCTCCATCCGGACCGCCTCGTCGTTCGTGACGCCGATGCGAGCGGCTGCCTCGACGGAAACCGATGCACGGGAACGTACGCGGGCGGGCGACGGACCGTCGGACTCCAGCTGCGGCGCGGGATGCTCGGCGACGTAGCGCTCGACGGCGTCTTGCGTGAGGCCGAGCCGGCGCATTTCGTTGTAGTCCGCGCCCTCGAATCCGCTGTACTCGTCGAATCGCAGCAGCCCCTGGCGCCGCGTCGAGTAGAACCTGCCCTTCCCGTCGCGGAGGTAGACGTCGACGAGCGGCTTTCCGATTCGCGCGTCCATCCCGCCCGAGCTGCGTCGCGCAAACCGGTCGAGGTCGATTCCGGCGTCGCCGACGACGATCATCCAGAAGCACGCCTCCTTCACGCGCTGGACGCGGCGCAACATCTCGCGCCCCGCGTCCGGCCTCGCCAGCTCGCCGGGAGTCATCTTCGAGACGCCCGTCAGCTTGCACTTGCGGTCGAGGGAGACGATGAACGCGCCGCCGGTTTCGAGGGCGCGGAACCGGTCCGCGAGTTCGAACGCCGCGTCCGGATGGTCGTTCTGCCAGCGCTCGTCGACCGGCACGGCCTCCCAGGCCTTGACGTCGCGCTTGAACTCCGGCGCCGCCTTTTCGCCCGGACGGAGATTCCCGGCCGGGCGCATCCTGCGCCCCTCCGAGAATTCCGCATCGCCGGCGTCGCGCATCGAATGGAACTTGGAGCCGTCCGTCACGACGTGGTCGAGGAGCTCGTAGCCGAGCATCTCGCACGTCTCTCCGAGCGAACGCGTAATGCGCACGTCCTGCGGAGACGGGCGCGGGTCGCCGGACGGATGGTTGTGCGACACGTACACGCCGACCGTCCCCTCCGGCGCGTCGAGAAGCACCGTGCCAGGGTTGACCGGGCAGGCGTCGATGTCGCCAAACGTGCAGACGCGCGCGTCGAGGATCGTGCCGCGGGCGTCCGTGAACACGACCTTGAAGCTCTCCTGGTAGGGCGAGCGGAGCATCTGCGTGAGCGCCGCGACGTCGGCCGGCTTCGCGATGCGGAACCCGCGCACGGGCCACGTGAAGCGCTCGCCGGAGTAGAGCTCGCCGATCACGGACGAGACGGTAAGCCCCTCGTCGAGCATCTTCTTCGCGAGAGCGAGGTCCGCCGGGTTCTCCGCGGCGTATTCCTCGGAATTGAGCGCACGAAACGCGCGCTTCTTCTCCTCTGGCGTGTAGACCGTCGGAGCCGGCGCCGGCTTTCGCATCGAAATCTTCTTCCGCAGCTTCGCGGCCTCGGCCTCGGGCGAGCGCGGGTAGAGGAATCCGTCCTTCGACATTTCGTCGATGGAGAAGAGTTCCTGCTGGATCGCCTTCTTCGCCTCCTCGCGCCGGTCGACGGGAACGCCGACGGCGAGAAGATGCGAAGCGACGCCGGGCTCGGCAAGCGACTCGCCGAACGGTCCACGCGGATTGAGGATGTAGTCAATCGCCTCGCGAGTCGCACCGCGAATCCGCTCGGCAAGCCGGGCAAAGCGCTCGGCATCCTTGCCGGTGAAGAAGCCGGAGTCGGCCATCCCCTTCAACGTCTCGTCAAGAGGACCGACAGCATCCGAAGGGTCCCAGTATGGATCCCACCACGTTGACGATCGCGCGTTGCCGGCGGCAAGCGATTCAACAAGATCGAGGAAGTCGCCGTTCGTGTAGACGTCCACCTGGTCGCGGTCTTCGCCAATCCCCTCCTCCTTGAGCTTTCTCAGATCGCCGCGCAGGTTCTTCGCCTCGTCACGCCAGTATTTCTCCTGCTGCCTGTAATAGTCGCCTACTACGGACGGATTTTCGTCCGAGAGCTTCTTCATCTCCTTCGCCTTGTCATTCGCGGCGGCAATGCGTTTCCTAAGATCGCGCGCCTCCGCCTCCGTCGGCGTATCGTCCCACCCGGATTTGATATTCCGCTTTGCGGCCGCTTCCAGTTGGGAAACGTCCTTCTTCACCTGTTCGTCGTCGAGAAGCCGGCTCAATTCGAATTCAAGCCGATCCGAAATGGCTTCGACGTCGGCGTCAGCTTCGCCTCCGCGCGAGCGGACGCGGGGAGCGCTCTCGGCGAGGTAGTCGTCGCCGAAGAACTCGTCCTCCTGCTGCGTGACGAGCGACTCCTGGAAGCGCTGCTGCGCGCGCTCGGCCTCGGAGTCGCGGCGGGCCTGCACGGCCTCGGGCGACTCGGCTTCGAGTTCCTCCTGCGCGTCGAGCGCCGCCTTGTCCTGCGCGGCCGCCTCCGCGTCCTCGGCCGGAAGCGCGGGGGCCATCCCCTTCACGCGGGCCTCGACCTCGTCGCGGATGTGAGCGAGGCGCTCCGCGTCGTCCATCCCCTCGTAGCGCTCGTCGTAGAAGCCGAGCCGGCGGCGGTTCGCCTCGATTTCCTCGTCCTCGTTGTGGCGCTCCTGCTCGGAGAGGGCTCCGTCGGCGACCAGACCGTCGATCTCGCGGCTCTCCGCGAGGAACGCGTCCACGAGCTCGGCCGCCTTCACGCCGGAATCGCCGTCCTCTCCGTAGCGGGCGGCGAGGACGGGCGAATTCTCGACAAGGGATTCGACCACGGAATCGAGCCCGCGGTTTCCGCGCTCCTTCGGGAAGAGCCGGTCGGCGAGCCCCGCCTCGCGCGCCTCGCGCGAAGTCATGTCGGAGACGTACTCCCACGCGGCGTCGCCGGGACGCACCTCGCCGAAGAGCGTCCGTCCTTCGAGCGCCTCGTGGATCGGGAAGCGACCGGGATTCTGCGCGACCACGGCCGGACGGCCGGCGACGTTGCGAGCGTTGAGCCGGGCGGGCGTCACGGCCATGTTCGCCTGGCGGTTGGCCTGCGCCGGCGACGCTCCGGCGGCGACGAGCCGGTCGTATTCGGCCTGGCGCGCCTCGTCGCGACGGCGGGCGGTCCGGCGGTCGCGGGCGTCCTCGCGGTCGAGAATCGGGCGGTTCGCCCAGTAGGCGGAAGTCGTGCGCTCGCCGAGCTGCGCGGCGCGGGCGGCCTTCGCCTCCTTGCGCGCCCGGTTCGCCTCCTTGCGGGCCTTCTCGGCGGCCGTCTTGTCCTTGCCGCCGCGCTTCGCCTTCGACTCCTTCTCCTTCGCGATCGCTTCGAGACGGTCCGCCTCGGCCTCCTTGCGCTCGGCTTCGACGGCGAGCGGATTGTCGGCGTGCTCGGCCGCCTCGGCCTCGGCCTCGCCCTTTGCACGCTCCTCCATTTCGGAAAGAGCGGCTTCGTCGCGCTCGTTCTCGATCTTCGTCGCTTCCTTCTCGGCGTTCCGCTCCGCCTCCTCGCGGTCTTCGATCGCCTTGCGCGCCGCTGCGTCCTTCTCGTTCTCCCCGCGCTGCTCGGCTTCACGCAGCCGCTCGGGCGTCGGAGGTGCGTTCTTCTCCGCCTCCTCGCGCTGCTGCGCGTCGTACCGCGCGATCGCCTCGGCCTCGGCCTGCTGCTCCGCGGCCATCTGCTCGTTCACCTCGCGGACGAGACGGTCGTTCTCCTCCTTGCGGCGGCGCTCGCGCTCCTCCCGCGTGGGGGGGACGGCGTCCTCGCCCATCAGGAGCTTGTAGACCTCCTCGGACGTCTTCGCCGAGTACTCCAGGCGGCCGGGCCCGGAAATGTCGTTCGCGGCCGTCCTGCCGGCGCCCTCGTGGACGATGGAAACGAACTCGGCCGCCGCCTCGTCGTCGCTTTCCGCGATGCCGAACCGGTCGGCGAGGAATCCGCGGAGCTCCGCGGCGAGAACCGGATGCTTCGCGACGTAGCGGTTGTAGAGCATCCGGCGCATCGGCCGGAAGTAGGACGGACGCGTTCCGCTCGAACCGACGCCGTCGACCGTCTCCGATGCGCGGGCGTACTCCTCCTCGCGCGCCTCGATCTGCTCGTCCGTCACGGTCGTCCAGTCCACCGTCCGGCCGGACTTGTCCACGTCGAGGCCGAGGAACGCCACGTCGAGGCACCGGCGAACCCGCTCGTCGTACGCCGCGCGCTTCTTCTTGTACTCGTCCACGGCGGCCTGCGACGCGCCTTCCGGCGGCGCGGCCGGCGGTTCGCCGAGCTTGCCGTCGGGGTCGATTTCTGCAAGGAGCTCCGGTTTCGTCCGGTTCCGCTCCGCGTTGGCGATGAGGTCTGCGTGGAAGGACTCGTGCTGCAGAGTCGCGGCAAGGTTCGCGCGGTTCACGGCGCGCTCGCGGACGGCGAGAATCGCCGAACGGCCGGCGCCGAGGTCGACCGTGATCGCGGAGTCCCCGCGGCCCATCAGCCGGCCGAGGACCTTGTCGCGCGTCTCCTTGTCCGTCACGCCGAGCTTCTGCAGCGTCCGCTCGATTTCCGCGCGGGTCGAGACCCAGCGGATCGTCTGCCCCTTGCGGCCGATGGATTCGAGGATGGCCGACGCCTCCGCCGTCATCCGCTCGTCCTGCTGCGCGAGGAAGTCGTAGAAGCGCGTGAGTTCGACGGCGGCGGCCTTCGCCTTCTCCCGGACCTCGTCCTCCGTTTCTCCGTCCTCGCCGAGCTCGAACTCGGTCTGCGCGCCTTCCGGAAGACGGTCCTTGTTGTATGCGTTCCAGACGCGGATCACGAAATCCTTGCCGTCCGGAGAGCGCTGCTCCTCGAACAGCATCCGGTGCGGGGAATCCGGATTCTCGTCCTCGCCCCACGTCACGACCGTCGCGAGCGCGCCGGTCCGGCCCGCCTCCGCGGCGCCCTCGCGGATGTCACGGCCTCGCGAAAAGGAACGCTCCGCTTCCTCCGCGCGAAGCGAAGACTGCACGGACGACGGGATTCCGCCCTCCGGCAGGGAAACGACCTTCGCGCTCCAGGCGCGGGCCCACGCGCGGGCCGGGCCTTCGAGGTAATCCATCACGCCGAGCTCCTGCCGGCGCACGTCGTCGAGGACCTTCTGCCAGTCGGCGACGGACTTGCGGAGCGCGTCCTTGTCTTCGAGCTTCTTCTTGAACTCCGCGAGCTCCTTCTCGTCCATCCCCTCCGGGATCGCCTCGCGCCCCTCCGCAAAGTCGAGCATCCGCTTCGCGCCGGCGAGTCCCATCCGGGCGTTGTGGTCGCTCGCGCGGAGCCCGAACAGGCGGAACACGAGATACTGCTCCTGCGGGGCGAGCTTGTGGAAGTCGGGGTCGAAGCCGGCGTCGCGCACGTCGCGGACGATCGTCTCGGCCATGTGGCGCGACATCCAGCGCTGCGCCTGCTCGGCCTTCTTCGTGTTGTCGCGGCGCTTCTGGACGTCGGAGACGACGGAACCGCCGGCCGCGCTCCAGAACGCGGCGAAGCCCTGGTTCGCCATGTTGAGCGCGAACGCGGCGAGGTCCCAGTCCGCCTCGTCGAGACTCTTGTGCCCAGGAGCGCCGTACTTGATCCAGTTGTCGAGGTAGGAAAGCCCCTGCTGCCCGGCTTCGTTCGCCGCTTCGAGGCCGCCCTCCTTGAAGAAGTTCTTGACGATCTGCTTCCCGGTCGGGATCCATTCGTCCATCTGTTTCGCGAGGTCGCGGCGCAGCGCCTCGCGCGTGACGCGACCGGCCGTCCTGCGGCCCGACCGGAGGACGGCGGACTGCGCCACCTCGCTCGCCGTCTGGCGGATCGGCGACACCGTGTCGAGCGCCGTGTAGCCGAGCGTGAGCCGGACGATGTCCCAGTCCGAGAACACCTCCGAATCGCCGCGGGCGAGCCCCTCCTCGACGCGCTGCGAAATCACGTCGCCCGCGTTGAAGAGCGCCGAGCCGCCGTAGGAGACGGCCTTGCCGACGGCGCTCGCGACGGCCTCCTTCGCGGCGAGCGACGCGCCCTTCGTCGCGAACTGCGCGGCCTTGCCGACCGCTCCGGCGCCGACCATCTGCAGCGCGATCTGCGGAAGCAGGTTCATCGCGCTCGTGGCGGCGAGCGAGCCGAAGTCCTTGAAGGCGCGGCCGGCCTGCAGTTCTCCCTTCTCGTCGCGAAGGCGGATGTCCTCCAGTCCGGCGACGCGCTGCGGCTTGCGGGCCGAGAGGTAGTCCTCCTCGTTCTTGAGCTTCTGCATCCCGCGGAGGAACCGGCCGTCCGGGTCGTGGCGGTCGTCCGCGCCCATGTAGCGGAGATACTGGTAGACGCGAACCGGCATGAACCACGCCGCGTCCATCGACCCCGTCACGAACGAGTCGAGAAGTTCGCGGCCGACGGACCGCTTCTGCATCGTCTCGTCGTAGCGCTTCTCGATTTCCGACGCGGCCTCCGAGAAGAAAATCTGGGCGTCGAGGTCGCCACGGTTGCGCCACGCCGAATCGTTCAGGTAGGTCCTGATCTGGCGGATGGACGCGCCCTTGATTCCGTTCGCCGGGTCGGACGCGCCCTTCTCCCCCTCCCACGAGTCGATCGCTTCGAGCTTCCCGCGAAGGTTCGCGATGTAGTTTCCGCGGTTCTCGATCCAGCGCTCGGCATCGAGGTCGTTCTTGCCGAACACGACGCCGTAGGTCGGCGACCAGAATACTTCGTCCTCGCCGATCGTCGCGTCGCCCGTCTTTTTGAGCAGCCCCATCCGGCCGGCGTGGTTCAGGACGGCGCGCGACACGTAGTCGAACGTCGCGCGCCCCGCTTCGGAATCGTCGTCCACCATCGACGAAGAGAGGTAGTTCCGGATGTCCTCCAGGCGCATCTTGCCGATGCTCCATCCGTCCTGGACGGGCGCGAAGAAGCCGCCCTCCTTGACGGAGTAGTCGTAGATCTTCCCGAACGCGTCCTGCATCGCGGACTTCGCCAGTTCGTGACGGTGGATGCGCGCCGCATTTTCATTCGCGGCGCCGCGCGCCTCATTCGCCCTTGTGGCCTCTCCGTTGCGCTTGAACCTTTCGGCGAGTTCCTGCTGATCCTTGAGACTCTCGCCGGTCGCGTCATAACCTGCGCCAAGCGACTGAATCGTGTCTTCGGCCTCCAGCGCTTCGCGTTCCTTTGCAAGCCGGGCACGCTCGGCCCGGACGGAATCGTCGACGGACGCGAAGCCGGCGTTCGTTTCCGTCGAATCCGGCTGCGCAGCCGACGGCCCTTCCGTCGCGGAAGAACGTTCTGCAGGAGGTTGCGCCGTCCGCACGGGCGCGGGAGGGACGGGCGGAACCGCCGTCTCCTCTTCCGTCCGGGCGTCGGCTTGAAGAGTGTTGTCGAGGAGGGACATGGTGGAAGTCTCCGGTTATGCCGTTGCGTCGATGTCGATTCCGTACTTGACCTTGATCCTCTCGCGTTCGAGAGGGTCGGCCGTTCCGTCCGAACGAAGATTTACGCGTTGCTTCTTCGGCTCTTTTCCTCCATCCGCCTTCCCGGACGCCGGAACGCCTTTCTTGGACCACCGCTTCATCTTCGCGAGATGCTTCTCGTTCCACGCTTTGGCAATTTCCGACGCAAGCTGCGGATCGTCGTCCTCTTCCGAAGACGCGTTCATGCTCCGGCGAAACTTCGCCTTGCGCTTCGCGAGCCGCTTCATCCGCTCCTCGAACGCCTTGTCCTTCTGCAAGGCGAGCAAGTCCGCTGCTTCGGCGTCCTGCAACTTCTCCTTGTCCTCGTCGGATAGAGGGCCGACGTTCTTCTCGATTGCGGCGATGATTCCGGCCGCTCCTTTCGCGTTCGCGATTTCGTTGAACGCGGCATCAACGCGCACGATGTTTTGCGCGGCGAAAAACTCGCCGCGGCCGTAATCGTCGAGGTTGGCAAGGACACGACGCTTCTCCCTGTCCGGAAGAGCATCGAACTGCGCAATCAAATCTTTCTGGATCGCCATCGTGTTGTTGAACGTAGAGCTCGGGTCGATCTCGCCGTCCTCATCCCTTACGGTCGCGCGGTCCTTCTCTCCGACGAGGCCGTTGAACCGGCGCGCAATCGTGAGCGAACCCTTCTCGCCGTTCGGGCCGGACTCTACCGCGGAAATGCGGGACTCCGTCCTTGCACTTGACTCGTCGTCGTCGCCCGCATCATCGGAGAAACCTCCGTTTGCGGCGTTCTTGAACTGCAGATACTTGATAAAGTTCTGGGGGACGTCCTCGTTGTGTTCTTGCCCAGGAAGAACCGTTTCCGTCACGTTGCCCTGCCCTCCAGGACCGTTCGCCTTGAGAATCTTCTGCCCCTCGTCAACCCAATGAAGTTTCCCCTGGGCAACGCCGGAATCGACGAACGAACCGTTCCGCTCGACGACGGTGTGGCCGTCCGACGCCATCCAGACCTTCGCCTTCGGATGCCACATGTAGTACTCGCCGTTGACTTCGCGAACGACGAATCCCTGCTTCCTGAGATTCTGCTCGACCTTCGCAAGCTGCTTCTCGTCGCGGAGGTTCGCCTCTCCGACCATGTAGGGCTCCGGCTCGACCGGCTTCTCTTCCGGCTTCGCAGGAGCAGGAGAATCCTTCGCATCCGTTCCCGAGTTCGCTTCCACTTCCGCTTCTGCGTTAGCGGCTGCCTTCGGCTGCTGTTCGCCATCTCCGGAAAGAAGATTCTCGGCACTTTCGCCGCCCGCCTTTCCCTGCTCGCCTTCGGATGCCGGCTTGGAAAGATGCTTTCCCCACTCTCCTCCCATCGAGGCGGTCTCCTTTTCCTCTTCCGTCGGCGCCGCTTCCGCGCCACCGCCGAGAAGGTCGCCGGCCGACCCACCACTGCCGGCCGAGGGCTTGCCTCCACTTCCGGCCGCCGAAGAACCACGAGACGCCGAAGCCGCACCGTAGAACCCGTCGCCCATTTCGTTCATCGACGCGCGAATCGTCTGCGCGGTCTGCTCGTCGATTCCAAGATCCTTGATCGCCTGCTCGAACGCGGCGGCCCGAAGGCCAGGCATCACGTCTTTCATCGCGGCGTTGAGTTCCAGAATCGGATTCGAGTACTTCGCCGGCTTCCCGGCCGCCGTTTGCGCGGACTCGACCGGCGCCGGCTCCGCGATCCCGAGCTGCCCCTTGAGGGCCTTGTCGGTTTCGTCGAGGTAGCCGTTCTTCCGAAGATGCTCCTCCATCTTCTCGTAGGAGTAGTTCACCGGGAAGTTGTCTTCGCCCTGGTAGAGCCGGACGTGCGGCTCGCCGTTGCGGTCGAACGTCATCTGCGCCCGGACCTGGCCGGGCTGCATGCCGTGCGCTTCCGCCCAGGCGTCGGCGAACTGCTGGCCGGCGTCGGCGAAGTCGCGCTGCGCCTCCTCGCCCATGTCCGACGTGCGGAACTGCTGCACGGCATTGTAGAACCCGACGCCGGCGCCCATGTAGGCGGCGTTGCCGCGAAGCCCCGCCTCGTTCCGTTCCTTGATGGCGCCGCTCACGCGGTCGGAAAAGCCCTTCGCCTCCTCCGCCACGCGGGCGGAGAGGTCGTTCTGCGCGGCCGTCTTGTCTTCCAGTTCGTTGCCCATCTTCTTTCCTTTCGTCTTGTCGTGCTAAAACGGGAGCGACGGCCCCGGCATCGAATCCGGAGAACCGATGATGACGGCGCCCTCCGCGCCGAACGCCTCGTCGTCGGAAATGCGCCGGCCGGTCGGGTGTCCGCCGGAAAGGAAGCGCTTGAGCGACGAGACGGACGCCTGCGAAATCCGCTTGCGGTCGGCTTCGACGCGGGCGGCATCCACCTTCTCCGCCGCCTTCGTTTCCGGCTGCGCGAACTCGGGAGCCGCCGGCTCCTCCGCCGCAGTGGCAGGGGCGGCGCTTCCGAGACCGGCAAGCGCTTCGTCGAGCGCCTCGCGGGTGTTGAGGCCGGCGAGATCCTCGCCGATGCTCTTCTGCAGCGCCGCGAGGTCGAAGTCCTGCTCCGGCTCCGGCTCGCGGCCGGAGGGCCTGTAGCCGGCGGAACGGGTCTCGCGGCCTCCGCCGGAGAGAACCTTCGCGTCCGCGTCGGAAAGAGCGGCCGGAGAAGGAGGAAGGGCGGCGCCGGCGGCCGGGACTGCCGAGGCGCCGGGGGCTCCGGACGTCTCTCCGGAAGCGGCTTTCAAATCGTCGATGATGGACATTTCGTGCTCCTTTGCTAGATGTCGGAACGGTTCAGTTTCTCGTTTCTGCGCTCGTCGAGGTAGACGCGGACGAACTTCGGAACGGCTTCGAGCGACGTCTTCCCGTCCAGGGACTTCCGGAGGGAACGGATGCGCTGCGCAAGGGCGCGGCGACCGAGCGCATCCGCGTGATCCTGCGCGGCGCGCAGCGTACCGACGAGCAGGAAGCGCTCCTCCGAAAGCTCCTCGGCCGCGGCCGGCTCGTAGGCGAGCTCCAGCGCGTACGCGAGGTGCATGTCGAGGCAATGGACGCACGCGAGACTCGGCGTCCCCTTCGGGTCGCCTGCCGCGGTCGCGCGCTTCGCCTTGTCCTTGCAGTGGCAGTCGTTCACGGCCGGGCCACCTCCAGTTCGAGGACCAGCACTCCGTCGTTTTCGAGATACGCGGGAGCGCCGCAGGAACCGTTGAACCGCGGGTCCCAGCTTGCCGGCCACGCCGGGCTCTGCCGGACGACGCAATCGGACGCGGACGGGACCGAGAGTGACGGCACCACGCCGTCCGCCACGTACTGATGCTGCTCGTCCGCGACTCCGCCGGACGGAGTCCTTCCGGACCGGACGTACGCGACCGCAAGCCCGCAGCGGAACGAAATCCGCAGCCGGCCGAGGTTCCGCACGACCGCCCGGTACGTGACGAGTCCGGACCCGAACGAAATGGACAGGCGCTCGTCGCCCGTCGCGCACCGGGCAGACGTGGCGACCGGCGCCTCGCACGGGTCCGCCCGCCCCGAAAGATCGGTGTCGGCGACTCCGGCGGGAAGCGGGTCGAAGGAAAGGGAAGAATCATACCGGCTCCGAACGTACGCGGCGGCGGCGGACTGAGACTGCGGAATCGCCGTGTCCAGGCAGCCCGACATCGACGCGGAAGAATACGCGACCGCGACCTCGATTTCCGCGTACACGCAGCGCTTCTTGCGATCCTCCTCCGTGCAGCAGCAGTCGCCGACGACCGGGAGTCCGTTGCGGAGGATGATCCTTCCGTTTCTGGTGTAGACGGGCGGCATCAGGACTCCTCGCAGGTCGTGGTCGGGAACTGGATCGGGTTGCCGGCGACGGGCGCGGCGCCGTAGTAGTTCAGGACGGCGGTGGAGAACACGAGCGTCGTCGGGTCGAAGCCCGTCAGGACCTCGACCTGCTGCATCCCCGTCGTGCTCCCCGAGCCGCCGGAGAGGCACGCGCGGACGGCCTCGCAGTCGAGCTCGAACTGGTTGATCGGAATGCGCGTCACCTGCGCCGGGCCGTCCGGCTCGCACTCGCCGTTCACGCGCCTGTAGTTCTGGATCGTCAGGACGACGTACCCCTCGTCCGTTCCCGTGCCGAACGCGGCCGAAATGGTCGGAGGGCAGGGCGGATCGACCGACGGGACGACGTACGCGTCCTCCAGGTCGTCGTCGGAATCCGAGTCCGAATCCGAATCCGAGTCCGAGTCCTCGCCGAGGATGACCCACTTGATCTCCTTGTCCCCGTCCTCGCGGCGGAGGGGGACCATCCACTTGCGCCGGCCGCACTTCTCGTCGGGGTCCGCGAGAACGAGCTTGTTGCTCGACCTCTTGCGCATCACCTTGAGGACGCCGGCCTTCGGCGCGTCGTCGAACTCGTGGATCTGAATCCCGCCGTCCGTCTCCGGCGTGAGGGAGAGACTCTTGCGCTTCACGCCGGCGCCCTGCGTGAGGACCTCGTCCGGCGACACGAAGAACCGTGCCTGCGCCGCGTTGACGGAATCCGGCATCTCGAAGAGCGGTTCGACGTCGCCATTCTCGCCGTCCGCCGCGTCGCCCTCGGCGAAGACGGAATCCGCCTTCTCCTCCGCCAGTTCGTCCAGCCGCCGGTAAAGATCGTCGAGCCGGGCGGAGAGCTCGCGCTCCCGCTCGGCCGAACGCCTGAGGTCCTCCTCCAGACGGGCGATGCGCTCCTGTTCGGTCACGCCCCGCCTCCTCCGCTTCCGCCAGAAGGCGTCGTGTTGTCGCCCTCGCGGCCTCCGCCGTTGCCGCCGGAATCGACCTGGCTGTTGTTGCCGTCGGAACCCTGCGTGGAATCGCCGTCCCACGTGCCTTCCTCGACGTAGAACACGACGTACCACTTCCAGTTCGACTGGACGCCGTGGCGGTTGTTGCAGTTCCAGACGCCCTTCGACCCCTCGTGCATCTTGCCGTCGCCGCCGAGGTCGGTGAAGAAGGTGCAGTTCGCGACGCGCGCGGCCTCCGCCGAGCTCGTCGTGAAGCCCTCCGAGACGTGCCACTTGTCGATGCGCTCCCAGTAGCCGTTGTCCGGCACCTTCATCGGGTCGCGGCCCTTCGGGGCGCGCGTCGTGCGGACGGGGTGCTCGATGACGAACTCGCGGTGGTCCGTGATGGTCCGGGCGCGGGCGACGCGGGCCTTGCCGTTGCTCTTCGTCGGGACGAGCGTGATACCGGGCGCGTCGACGAGGCCGAACTGGTTTACGGAGAACCCGCCGCGGATCGCCCATCCGTCGCTCCAGTCCCAGGCGCTCCCGCCGGCCTCGGCCTCCAGCTTCGCCACGCACGCCTTGACGCGCGAGACGATGTCGGCCCGGATTGCCTTTCTGCTCGCCCAGTTCCGGTAGGCCATGTGGAAGGTGAGGTACTCGTCGCCGTCCTGGTCCATCGCCGGAAGGACGTACTCCCAGTAGCGCTGGTGCGGGTACGTCCGGGTGATGGAAATGTCGTAGGAGCCGTCCTCGTTGCGGCGGGGCGACACCTGCGCGATGGAATGCGAGCGCGTCTTGTCCTCGGCGTCGCCGGCCGAATCCTCGCCGTCGCCGTAGTCCGGGTCGGACCAGTCGTCTCCGCTCCATCCGTCGCCGTGGTCGTCCTCGTGCTCCGGGGCGAGGTTCTCCGTGTGGGCGTTCGCGACGCCGGTCGACGCGTACACGGTCGGGCGCCGAGGGCCTTCGCCGATGGCCTGCGGGTCGCTGCCCATCCAGTTCGCGTCGAGATCGCCGCGAATCGCGGCGAACGGAACGAGCGAACCCGGAACCGGAATCAGGTTGCCGTGGTCGTCGAGCTTGTAGGAGCCGTCGGCGTTGCGCTCGTACTTCGAGTAGAAGCCGATGATTTCGCCGTCGCCGTCCGAGTCGGAGTCGGAACCTTCCGTCTCGACCGTGACGCCGATCCACTGTTCGAGCGTCTGGTGCTTGTACCAGTCCGCCGAGACGCACCATTCGCGGACGTGCTTCGGCTCCTTGCCCTTCGCGCGGATGCGGACGGAGTAGTACCCTTCCGGGTGCCACTCCGTCTGGACGATCGGGTTTCCGCCGAGCTTCGCACGGACGGAGTCCACGAGCTTCTGCAGGTCCTTCGGCGCGACGTAGGTCCAGCCGAGGTTGTACGTGTTGGAGTTCGGGTCGTAGTGGTACGAGATCGCGTTGAACGGATTGTTGTCGACGTTCTTGATGTTGTCCGGAGTGTGCTCCAGATCGACGAAATTGAACAGTTCCCGCTTTTCGAACGAAACGTCGGAATGCCCCTCGTTCCCCTCGGTCTGGCGCTTGGCGACGACAAGATCGTAGTCTCCGGCCGGCCGGATGGCGTTCATCGTCGGGATGGCGCTCTCGCGCGGGACGGACGGAATGACGCGCGTCTCGGTCCGGCCGTAGCCCTGCGGAGCGGAGACGCCGGCGAGGACGCGCTGTCCGCCGTCCTCCCAGTTTCTCCCGTCGTCTCCGCCGTGCCACTCGGCCTTCACGAGGACGACCACGAAGGAGAGGGAGCCGTCCTGGTCCGGCTCGACATGCTGCTTGGCGACGCGATAGGACTGGACCGGCACGTCGTCCCCGTCGGAATCGGAGGAGACGGCCTTCGCGGACGTGACGAGACGACCCGTCCGGTCGAGCTGCGTGCCGTCCTTCGAAATCGCCGGCTTGTCCTCGTAGCCGTGCCACGCGCGCTTGCCGTCCTCGCCGGGCAGCATGCCGTGCCTGGCGAGGAGCCCGAGGACGAAACTGTCGGACTTCGGGACGATTTCGACCTCGTCCGGGTCCGAATCGGAATCGGAGCCGTCCGGGCCGAGTTCGACGACGCGCTCCGTAGGAGCGTTGTCGTTCAGGAATTCGAGCGCCGCGCGCGTCCTCGGCGAATCCCTGAGACGCGGCCACCGGAACATGTGGACGTACTTGTAGCCCTCGCCGTTGCGCAGCTGCCCCCAACCGAACATCCGAAGCGTCTCCCGGTCGCAGGTCTCCAGGCAGGGCAGGCGGAAGAGGTCCTCCGCGGAATCCGGCTCGCCCAGCTGCGAGTACGTCACGGCCGCCGTGAAAATCACGGTGTTCGTGTTATCGTCCACGCGGCAGGAGGCGTCCGTCACGGACTCGCCGGCGAGCTCGTAGAAGTGGCTCGTCACGATTGCCGAGAGCCGCGTCCGGTTTTCCGGCCGGAGCCCCAGCGGATCGAGGAACTGGATGGACTCGTGCGTGAACTCCCGCCACCGGACCTCGCGCGTGTAGGACGCGGGGAAGTCCGAGCGGAACATCATGTAGGGCGAGAGCTTCGTCCCGAGCGCCGGCCGGTGGTACTTAAGCGCGTCGTCCGCGGAAAGGTACTCGCGGACCGCGGAGGCGTCGATTTCCTCGCCGCTTCCGTCCGGCTTCGTGTTGAACGAATCGCCGACCTTGAACGCGGCGACGTAGTTGCCGTGCTCGTCGACGACGTAGCCGTGCCCGGCGCAGAAGGTCCGCGTAAGAACGCGGGTCACCTCCCGCGTGCCGGTGCGCTTGTCGATCCCCATCCGGACCGGACCTCCGGTCCAGAGGCCGAAGAAGACGTGCTTCCCGGCCATCGGGTCGACGACGTAGCGGCGCTCGTCCACGTAGCGGGTCGGGTCGTCCGGAAGGAACGGAATTTTGTCGTTGCGGCGGTCGTCCGTGTCCGCGCGGGCGTCCAGGCGGAAGGGCAGGGCGGTCGCCTCCCAGCGGTCGAGCCCCTCCTGCTCCGTCAGGCGGAGCACGATCTGCGTCGGCTGCAGGCCGTCGTAGGCGAGAACCGAGTACTCGTTCCACGACGGCTCCTCCGGCCGCTTGCGGGCGGAGGTGTCGGGGACACGGACCTTCGCGGCCTGGAGCGCCTGTCGGATGGGGTCGGGCATCGGCTAGTCCTCCTCCGGGTCGTTCACGATGGCGTCGGCCGCCCGGAACTTCTGGGAAACGCGCTTGACGGTTCCGAGCTTCGCCGAGACCTCCCGGTCCGTCTCGACGACCTTCTGGCACTTGGCTTTGTAGTCGTAGACCCACGCCGGCGAAAACGAGACGCCGGCCGCGAGCAGGTCCGCGAGGGAAAGGGCGGAGACGATTTTCGCCACGAGCGCCTTGTCGCGCGCGTGGCGGGCTTCGAGGAGGAGGCGCTCGGCCTCGTCCACGTCGTCCTGCGTCCGGAGGGCATCCTTGACGGCCTTCGCCTTCACGGCTGCCCTCCGGCGGGGTATATCATTCCGGCGATCGCCCGCAGGACGGCGCCGCCGTTCGGGAAGAAGATCGCAAAGCAGATCACCGTGGCGATCTCGGTCTTCGCCGCCTTCAGGAAGTCGAAGAGCCGGGCGGCGAACGACGCCGGCGCGGCGGGAGCCGCGCTTGCCTGGCCTTCGAGCTTCGCCTTGA
>JAEEGL013505797.1_pt1 | contig 24932 bp, 15 predicted proteins | sample 9134231 | NCBI WGS metagenome assembly JAEEGL01 (sample SAMN16246548, study PRJNA631951) | gut metagenome | biome: gut microbiome; feature: rumen; material: fiber-attached | host: Bos | place: Iran: Karaj | collected 2018-10
CCATCATGCTGCCGGCCAGGGCGCTGGTGGCGCCGGCCTTGCCGTACAGGCTGTACTGGATGCTCAGGATGTTGTCGATGAAGTCCTGGAAGGACTGCTTGCTGTACGGGGACTCGATGTAGTTGACGTCCTCGCCGGTGTGGGCGTTGCCCATCTTGACATCGGCCACCTCCGCGCAGATGTTGGAGCAGCCGGCCACCAGGATCGAGGACATGGCGCTCTGCCAGGTCTTGTAGGAGCTGCCCGCAGCGGCGGCGCCCAGCATGTTCTCACCGTAGGTCAGGTCCGAACCGGTCACGGTCACGGGGACCTCCAGCTCCGCGCAGCGGTCCACGTACGCCTTGGGGGCGGCCGGGTTCCAGGACACGCAGAGGCGGTAGCAGTTGTCGCGCAGGTCGCCCGCGACGGCGGCCGCATAGATGAGTTCTTGCTCGCCGGTCACGGTCTTGCCGGCGAAGGCCTTGTGGTTCTCGTTCGCCTGCAGGGCGGACACGGTGCGGTTCTTGCCGTCCCGGAAGATCACGAACTCGATGCCGTGGAATCCGAGCAGCTCCTGGCCGAGCTTCGCGGCGGCGTAGGCGATGCCGTCCTCGCCGCGCAGCGCCTCGACCTTCTCGGCGTTGGACAGCTCCGTGGCCAGTCCGTCGACGTCCAGCGGCCAGGTGTCGATGTGCGGGTCGATGCCGAAGTCGGAGGCCGCCCCGTACAGGAAGGCCTCGGACTCCTCCCAGCTCTGGCGGGCCTGGAGGAACTTGGCGCAGATGGCGTCGAGCTGGTCCTGGGTCAGCTTGGACACGCCGCCCTCGGCCGCGGCGGCGAGCAGCTCGTAGAGCTCGCCCGTCTCCTTGGCGAGGTCGCCGTAGGTGCTATAGATCACGTTGGGGACATACTGTTCGGCGATAGCCTTCATGGCCTTCTCGCTCTCGGTCAGACCGCCGAGTTGGTTCTTGCCGCCGTCGCAGGAGGCGGCCAGCAGGCTCAGGGCCGCGGCGGTCGCGGCGCAGAGCACGGTGTGGATTGTTTTTCTCATGGTTATATACTGTCTGATTGCTTGTTATCGGGTGAAGAATCCCATGTAGGCGATGCCCAGGGACACGGAGGGCTCATTGTTGTACTGGGACGGCAGGAAGCGGTGCGAGTACTCGCCCTTCACCGCGATCTGCGGGACGGGCATCCAGTTGAATCCCACCGCGATGCGGTGGCGGTCGGTGTACGGGTAGTCCGGCTGGTCGGCGGCCGGGATGTAGGAGTCGTAGTACTCGTAGCGGCCGAAGAGGTAGAACTTCTGCTCCTTGTCGCGCACGCCGGAGAAGAGGTGCAGCAGGTCGTAGCCCGCCTCCAGGCCGGCCGCCACGGCGCCCCGGCCGACGGGCGTCTTCTTGTAGGGGGCGTTGTTGGAGCTGAGGTTGCGCTTGACCGTGCTGATGGTCGAGGCGTCGCTGACGAAGCCGTAGTCGGCGTTGCCGCGCACGATCAGGTGGCGGCCCGTGTAGGCGAAGTCGAACGCGCCGATCGCGGTGTGGCCCTTGACATCGGCGTAGCGGGTGTTCCACATGTCGTTGGGGTAGCTGTTGTGCATCCCCTGGCCGTAGAAGCCGCTCAGGCTGAGGCGCAGGTCCTTGACGGAATGGTTGTCCACGCGCGCGGCGAAGCCCAGGCGGTTGGCCACCTTATATTCATAGGGCGAGCCGGCGCCGTATTTCACGAAGTGGTCGCGGTCGTACATGAACGCATCCAGGCCCGCAACCACCAGGGCCTCGTAGCGCCAGGCGCCCGCGCGGCCCCACAGGCTCAGACCCGTGTCGTGCCACGTGGACGGGAGGATGGTGTACTCCCCTTCCGGCCGGTAGACCGTGAAGAAATTCAGGGGCTCGTGGGCGTTGTTGAGTCCGCCGACCGGCACCACGAGGTGCCCCAGGCGGACATTCAGCTGCGGGGCGAAGCTCTTCTGGATCCAGAACTGCTCGAGCTCAACCTCGCCGCCCTTCTCGATCTCGGTCTCCCACTCGCCCGCCTCGGTGAACTCCTTCTCCACGGCGGTGCCCGTGCCGGTATGCTCGAACTCGATCTCGGTCTGCATGGTCCAGCCCTTGCCGAAGTCGTAGCCGAGGTAGATCACCGCGTGCGGGATGTCGAAACGCCCGTGGGACGGGTCGTCGCGGTAGTTGTCGGGATGGGAATAGCGATAGACGTTGTCACTGAAGAAATTACGGGTCAGGGCGACCTCGCCGTATCCGCCTATGGTCAGCCGTCCGGCGGACTGCGGCCGCACCTGGGCAGCCAGGGAAATCGTCGCAGTTATAGCCAGAATTGTTGTGATTACGCTCCTTTTCATACGCTTCTTTTAAATCGGGAACAAAATTACGCCATCGGTCCGGCGCGGACAATCCCATATTTTGGTGAAATTTCCCGGCGCCCCGGCATCCTCATTTATGATGGTTGCGGGGATACCGGGAAATGATTACCTTTGCGCCCTATGAATTTCAGCGGTATCATCGTCGGCGCAGCCGTCTTCCTCATCATCGGCATCTGCCACCCTATCGTGATCAAAATGGAATACCGGTGGGGCAAGGGCAGCTGGTGGCTCCTGTGCGCCGCAGGCCTCGTCTTCGCCATCGTATCCCTGTTCCTGCGCGACACCGTCTGGTCCACCATCGCCGGCGCCGCGGCCTTCTCCTGCTTCTGGGGCATCCACGAGATCCTCGCCCAGGAGATGCGCGTACTGCGCAGGTGGTTCCCGGAGAACCCGGCCCGCCACGACTACTACGAGCGCCGCCGCGCCGAGCTCCACCTCGAACAATACCCCACCCACAAGAACCTGAAGGAGAAGATCAAAGGCTGACAGCCCCTCCCATCGGATAGCTGAACCCCCTCCGGTACGCTGCAAGGCGCCGGAGGGGGTTTCGTTTCTTATCAATATTTCCCAAAACCGGAAAGTGTCGGATTTTCGGAATATTTCGCACATGTTATAGTATTTAACGCATTTATAGTCAATCCTACTTTATAGGTATCTCTATCCAAGAGATATTTTTCCAACTAAAAACAGGCATAAATGCTATGAATATATCGGCGGATTCAAGACATCCGGGAGCTCCGTCCGGACAACAATCTGTGTGCTGGTTCGCGGCGCGCACGCGCTGCGGCGCGGAGCTCTCCGTGGCCGGGCGGCTCGACCGCCTCGGGGTCGAGCGCTTCGTGCCCACGGAGAGCCGTCGCCGCACCCGCGGTGGCGGCTCCTACGAGCGCGCGCTCATCCCGGCGCTCGTCTTCCTGCGCACCACCAGGCAGCACGCCTTCGCCCTCGCCAACGAAGAGGGCGTGCCGGTCCGCTACCTCATAGACCCCACTACCCGCTCACTTCTCGTTGTCCCAGACAAACAAATGGATGATTTTAAACGAGTTCTTGACGTGTCCGTCACAACGGAAGGCCCATTCTCTAGTCCCTTAGCCCTCGGTGAGCGGGTTCGTGTGGTCAAGGGCGTGCTCGCCGGCGTCGAAGGCCGCGTGCTGGAGCTGCGCGGCCGCACCTATGTCGTCGTCCAGCTCCTCGACTCCTGGTTCGCCAAGGCCTGCGTTCCCCGCGCCTGGCTCGAACCCATTGACAAGTAATAATATAAATGCAAAAATGAATACGATGAAACAGAAGAAAACATTCATCACCCCTGCAGTCCTGCAGGCCCTCTCCCTCCACGGAGAGACACCCATCCTCACCGGCTCCGTGGCTGAGCAGACGACCGTTACCGCCACGGGCCAGGAAGTCCAGGAGTACGATTTCAACGACAATACCTTTAACCATGAATGGGGCTCCAACTTATGAAAAAATCGGTATTATTGCCGGTGGCACTGTTGGCGCTATCCACCACCGGTTGCGTCAATGAATTGCTGAGCGGCGCTCCCGGCACGGAGGTGCGCTTCTCGGCCAATTCATATTATGAGAACGGCCCCGAGACGAAGACCGCCTACAGCGGGGAACTCGTCGGGACCACCGTCAAATATGAACGCATCGACTGGGTCGACGGCGACAAAGTCCGGATCTACAGTCCGGAAGCGGTGCATCGCTACGAGTCTAACAGGCACTTCACCGACTACGACATCGATGCCGGCAGCATCCGCACGAACGCCGCCGACCGGAAGGAGAGCAAGGCGGAGATCGTCAACGAGCCGGGCCAGAACGGCCTGGTCTGGGGGACGCAGTCTTCGTATTCGTTCTACGCCCTTTACCCTTCTCCCAGGAAAACCGGTGCCTATGCCGGGCTAGCGATGAACGGCACTGCCGTCACGGCGCCCCTGCCTTCGGTCCAGGAGATGGGAGCCGGCCAGGTCATCCGGGACGAAGGCACCCTTAGCCTGCAGCGCGTGGTCTATGGCCCCGACATGAATCTGGCCTACATGTATGCCGCCGTGGGTGGCGTCTCGTCCGGCGCCACGGTCGACCTGCCATTCAAGCCGATGATGACCGCTTTTGAGATCACGCTCGGCACGGACAACGCCATCCCGCTGGTCGTCAAGGATATCTTCCTGTTCACGGACAGCACCGGCTCCAACCTCTCGGGGACATTCTCGGGCACCATCAATGGCACGAATACCTTCACCGTGAGTTCCGTCAGCGGCGGGTCCCACGAGCTTCATGCAGGCCTGCCGGAGTTCGCGGGCGGTGGCACCTTGACCATCGTCAAGGGCAAGCCCATCACCTTCACGCTCTTTGCCCTGCCTATCAACATCGAACACCTGGGCCTCAAGCTCAGACTCGCCGACGACAGTTTCATGTCCGTTGCCTTCAAGTACAAGGACGAACTGGGCGGTGGCTGGTATCCCTTCCATGCCTGTAAGAAGTACCGAATCACCAACCTCAACACTCCGGAGGATGAGACCTTCACCTACACCATCGAGGTCTTCGACCCCGAGACCGGCGCGCTCATCGGCACGTCTGATGGCGACCGCATGACGCTCTACGGTCACGATACGGTCGCCGGAGGCTTCAGCGTCAGGAGCTACCGCAAGAGCAACCTCCATCCTACCACCTACGTACCCCTCCGCTGGAAGATCCAGTACACCACGGACAACGGCACGACGTGGACCGACATGCCTGCGGCAGGCATTGGTCGCCCGGACAACGCGACTTTCAGCATCACCTCCGCTCCTTCCGGGTCCGGCGTCGACAACACGACCTATGCGGCCGGAGAAGCCCGGGAGGCCAACATCATCGGACTGAACCCCAATGACCAGCAGAGTGGTGATTTTGGACCCCAGATCGCCCGCGCCCACTTGCAGAATGCGGCTCCGCGCGGCGTCAATGCTTCCGGCGTCGGTTCCCCCGCCACGGCCTTCGACCTGTCCAGGCATCCGGTCTATGGCAACATTGACACGCAGGGTGCGCAGAACACAGCCAACTGCTACGTCATCTCTGCGCCAGGCTGGTACAAGTTCCCGCTCGTATACGGCAACGCCATTGCCAACGGTGCCGACAACAAGAGCGCCTATTGGCCGGCTTCGGCCACTTCCACGCCGGTCTCCCATCCGGCCGTCACGAACATGAGCGACATCAACCGGGTCTACAACACGGATAACTATGTCCAGCATTACTACCTCCCGCAGTTCTACAATGGCCTGAATAACCTGATTACCTCGCCGTATATCCTTACGGACGTCGGGATGAGCGCATCCCAGGTCGAGCCCGTGATCCTGTGGCAGGACATGGAATACCTGACCGACGGGCCCATCGTGCAGACGCCGGCATCCTCCACGGTAGCTCCCGACAGCTATGGTCTTACCACCTCCGGCGGTCAGGATTATATCTGGTTCAAAATCAATCCTCAGGACATCCGCCCCGGCAACCTGGTCATAGCCCTGCGCAGGAACAGCGGCGACAAGACGATCCTCTGGTCCTGGCACATTTGGATCACGGACCGTGACCTGGATCCCGCCGGCCATGCCTTGAGGGGCGTTTCCCTGATGCCAACCAACCTGGGCTTCATCGAGGGAAGTGACGGCGCGGTAGAGAAGTACACCGACCGCGGCCTGAGATACCGCGCAGTAGCTTACGAGATGGACGGCACCACGCTCATCGAGCGGGCCGACCAGGAATTCGAAGTCCTCCAGGTAGGTGATGTCATCAGCTACCTGCCCAGCATCGGCTCCAACCCCTACTACCAGTGGGGTCGCAAGGACCCGATCATCCCTTCGCTGCCCGGCGGCGGATCCCGGCTCATCATCCGCAACCCCGAATACACGGACCTTCCTCCGACCGGCGGCTCCAGTATCGCCATCGAGACGCTTCCCGTTTCCAACACGGCGAACTATGCTGCGGGTATCAACAAGCCCTACAAACCGATGTTCAACCGGATCACGACCGGATCGGTCGGCGGCCCCGTCTATCCTTACTACAAGGGATGGAGGCTGACCCTGAACGGTGTCGGTGATGTCTTCAACATGACGGAAGCCGGTTGGCTGAACAACCTTAACGTCACGCAGCCTAACTATTGGGCGGATGCCGGCGGCGGACTCGTCCGATTGATCCATGCGTTCAATCCCGGCCCGTTCCCGACATCGACGAAGGATTTCCTTACTACGAACATTCCCGTCCATTTCCAGACGTCCCATTTCGACGCCTGGCCCTATACGGCAGCGGAGCGGTCTTCGTCCGCCCTTGCGTACAATCTTTGGAATGCCTTCATTTACGCTGACAATGTCAATACGGCGGACAATAAGTTCAAGACGATCTACGATCCCTGCCCTCCCGGGTTCACGGTCCCTGTCCGCAAGATCTTCACAGGCAATACCTGGCCGCTGACCTGGGAGCCCCAGACCCACAATCCGGAGACACCGGTCCGCCGTGAGCTCGTGAATCCCATGGATGTAGCGCCAGCGGCCGTCGTCGACAGGTCCAGCAACAAGGGTGTCTATTACGATGGTAATTTCTTCCCCTACACAGGCGGCCGCATCCTGATCAACACGGATCTGGTGCCGATGGAGCAAGGTACCGGAGCCTATTATTGGAGCGACAATCCGTTCAATATCCAGCCCTATGAGGACCAGTCCTTCCCGACCGATCCCACCCAGTTGTCCAGCGGAGGCACGACGTATCATTGGTTCTACCAGTTCGGCCTGATCCTCTCCACGAACAGGAGCACCAGTAGCCTGTATCCTGGATCCGAGAAGGCCTGGAGTTTCACCAAGGGCTCCGGCGCAGCCATCCGCCCGATGGTGGATCCCAAGTATATGCCTTAGCGGAAAGAACAAGAAGTAAAGAAGTTATGATGAAAAAGAAGATCATTTGCATCCTGCTTGCTGCCCTGCCCCTTCTGCCGGGCTGTGTCAAGAATATCCTGGACGGCGCAGCCCCCGGCACGCAGGTCAACTTCGCAGCAAGCACCTCCTACGATAACAATCCAGGCACGAAGACCGAATACAGCGGCGTCTTCACCAATGAGACCGTCTCCGGTGTGACGCACAAATACGAGCGCATCAACTGGGTGTCGGGCGATAAGATCCGCATCTACAGCCCGCAGGCTGCGCAGCAGGGCAATGCTGGTGTGCACGAGGCGGACTATGATATCCAGGCTTCGTCCATCTCCAACAGCGGCCGCAACAGCAGCGCCCGGATCTCCAGCACATCGAGCACAGGCGGGCTGGTCTGGGGAGAAGGCTCCGGCAACTACAACTTTTACGCCCTGTATCCGTCTCCGGCTACCACCGGCATCCAGACCGGCGTCAGCATGAACGGGTCTACCGTCACCGCCCCCATCCCGCAGCACCAGAGGATGGTCGGGACGGCGCCTCGCGAGGTCAATGACCCGACCACGACCTCCGGCAAGCGGCTGATCTATGATCCCGACATGAACTACGCCTACATGTACGCCTCGGCTGCTGCGACGAACGGCGGGACCGTCGACCTCCGGTTCCGTCCCCTGATGACGGCCTTCGAGATCACCCTGGGTACGGAAGATCCTAACGGCATGGAGATCCAGGAGATCTACCTGTCCTCCAACCACCCCACGGATCCGTCCCTGTCGGGCACGGTCAACGCCACGATCAACGCAGACAACACCTTCACGCTCAACAACGTGACAGGAGGCTCTTCCACGATCTACGCCGACCTGCCCGAGTTCGTGGCCGGCAACACGGTCACCGTGCAGTATGGCCGCCCGATCACCTTCACGCTCTTCGCCCTGCCGAAGGACCTGACCAACATGGCCATCAAGATCCGGCTCACGAACGGCACCACGCGCGACTATGAGTTCAGGCAGACCGACGCCACCGGTCCGTTCGTGGTTTTTCCGGCCTGCCGCAAGGTCCGCATCACCAACCTCAACGCTCCGCAGGCCGAGACCTGGACCTATACCATCGATAACATTGACGATGTTATCACGTATGGCCATAATCCGGTTAGTGGACTTGTGTTTTCGGTCAATAGCTATAAATACAGCAATCTTAATCCTACGCACACGCCTGTAAGTTGGACGGCACGCGTTACATCTGTGACCAATGCCGTGGCTGGAGATCTGAATGCGCAGTCCTGGAGTGGAAATGGAAATAGCAACTTGAAGATTGTCAATATCGTCAATCCTTCGTCGAATCAGTATCCCGATGACCCTGGAGCCGATGCTTCTGCTGCCGCTGCTGCGAAACTGGCATCCAACCCTTATAGGGGTTCTGATGCGGCCCCTTGGGATTTGTCCACGCATAAATTCTACGGGTCTGAAACAGATCTGACGACCACAATTGCCAGAGAGACAGCGAACTGCTATGTAGTCTCATCTCCTGGCGTCTATAAGTTCCCATTGGTCTACGGCAATGCTATTACGAACGGAAGCACGAATTCAGTCGCATTTAACCCTGGAGGCTCGTCAACGAATCGACTGACAACATTCCAGAATTACGCTGGCAATTCCATTAGTTCACCGTACATCCTGGCGGATATCGGCGCATCCGTTGCAAACATGAATGCAGCTGTCGTATGGCAGGATGTTCCTGTAGATAGGATCATTCTTCGCAATGGCAACTACGGTGTCGGTGGAAGCAGCTCAAGCGATGCCTATATCTGGTTCAAGATTGAACCGGATGATATCAAACAAGGTAATATTGTCCTTGCTCTCAGAAGGGGTAACACAATTGTCTGGAGCTGGCATATATGGATTACAGAGAAGATTGACGAATCTGATTATGTGATTCCGGTAGAATCGCCCAACACCACGAACCTCAAGATGATGAAGTATAATCTTGGATGGACAGACGCATCGAATGCTACGGGATATGCATATCCGACTAGAATCTGGAACATCGAAGTGACTTTGGATGAGGACAATTCAGTCACGCGTACTTTCCAGATACGCCAGATCGGAGATGCTAAGACGGTACCTGCCAATATCGGCACGAATACCTTCTATCAATGGGGACGTAAAGATCCCGAGCTTCCGGCACGCAACTCATTGCAGAACAAACAATTCTATTCTAACGACGGTTATAATCCAGATGGAGGGACAGACGGAGGAGAGTATATATTGAACCGTCAGGGACCTGCTTCAATGGTCATTTCTAATACGATTCAGAATCCGCATGTCCACTATTATGCAGACAATAACAATCCCAAATGGACGACGATTATCAATCTTTGGGATGCGGACGAAGTGAATTATGATAACGATGCCTTTGTAAACAAGACGATTTACGACCCGTGTCCTCCTGGGTTTAATGTGCCCCGTCGTAATGCTTTCATGGTATTCACAAACAAAAATGGAACTTGGGAGTTGGGTAATACTGCTCGTTGGGCAAATGGTGATGCTGTCGCCGGTCTCGGCGTTAACTATTTCTCCAGACGCAATAGGCAGGGGCAACGTGTTTTCTTCCCAGCAACTGGGGCTCGCCGTGAAAAATCAAATTTCCAGGCCATCTTTGAGTTGGGTTATTATTGGAGTGCGGCTATGATCTCTGGTGGCGGAAAGGCAAGAAGTCTCCAGTTCCTTGCATCCGGAGGAGACGCCGGTTATACCTATGCGATTTACGATCAGTGGAATTCTGCCGGGTATACTATTCGGCCGACGACCGAAAACACTATTTCCCCTTCCTCCCTCCCGCAGTCCTCGCGCCTGCCGGCCCCTTCCGCAGCTACCGAGCAGGGCTGGTGATGATGAGATCCTTCCATAATAATCAATAGATATTGTGAGCTACAAACTTTTCATTTCTATCGCGGCGGCGGTGCTCCTGGCTGGGTGCACCGCCATGGAGGCGGGGCTCCTGGAGCCTCGGGTGTTCCAGGCCTCGATCGAAGACCCGGGCACGAAGACCTATCTGGACGACGGGGCCGGGGCCCTGCAGATGTTCTGGACCCGCGGCGACGCGGTATCCGTCTTCTGCGCCGACGGATCTGGAAAGTACCTCTTTGACGGAGACACGGGGTCGGACCACGGTCCGCTCCGTCCCGATAGCGACGCCGGCCTGTCCGGCAGTACCAACCTGAACCACAATTATGCCCTGTACCCGTACGCCGAAGATACGTCGGTCAGCGCCGACGGGATCTTCTCCTATGAGATCCCGGCGGAGCAGACCTACGCAGTCGCTTCCTTCGGCCCGGGCGCGGCCCTGATGGTTGCAGCAACCAGGCCGTCGGATGATGCCCTGGTCTTTAAAAATGCCGTGGGATTCCTGGTGCTCCAGATGTACGGCACCACGACGGTGAAATCCGTCAGCCTGCAGGGCAATGCCGGCGAGCCGTTGTCCGGGCGTGTGGCTATAGCCGCCGCACCGGACGCGGAGCCGGCCCTTTCTTTCACCGGCGAGGCCGGGACCACCCTGACGCTGGACTGCGGCGAGGGCGTGAGCCTCGGCGCTTCGGCGGACGCGGCGACGGCGTTCTGGATTGCCGTGGCCCCGACGGTTTTCTCCAAGGGCATCACCGTGACGGTCACGGACATCGCCGGCCAGCAGACCGTGCAGACGACCAACAGCGCCGTCACCATCGTGCGGAGCGTGTTCCAGCCGATGGCGCCGTTCTCGGTGGGAACCACCCCCGTCGACCCGACGCCCGGCCCTGACCAGCCGGATCCCGAACCGGTGGTTCCGGACCTGCCCGACGTGACGGGGACGCTGCCGGTGCTCTACGTCTATACCCCCGACAGCGCTCCCGTGGTGAGCAAGGACGAGTGGCTCAAGGAGTCACATGCCTACCTCAAGGCCGCCGACGGCACGGTCTCCGACCTCGGCACGGCCTCGATCAAGGGCCGGGGCAACACGACCTGGCGCAACTTCGACAAGAAGCCCTACGCCCTCAAGCTCGACAAGAAGACCGCGCTGCTCGGCATGCCCAAGGACAAGCGTTGGGACCTGCTGGCCAATGCCGTGGACCGCACGCGCCTGCGCAACGACATCGCCTTCGAGCTGGGCAGGCGCCTTTCGCCCGACCACGGGCAGCACTACTTCGACTGGACGCCGCGCGGCGAATACGTGGAACTCGTCCTCAACGGTACGCACATGGGCAATTATTATCTTGTGGAGCATATCAAGATCGCGCAGGACCGCGTCGACATCACGGAGATGACGGCTGCGGACATTACGGAGCCCGGGATCACCGGCGGCTACCTGCTTGAGATGAGCACCGAGATGGACGAGGTCAACCAATTCTATACGAATGCTTTCCCGGATGCCTATCCGTACAAGGACGGCCAGCACCGCTTCGACGGGTCCAACTACCGCCTCCCCATCATGGTCAAGGACCCCGACGAGGACGTGATGCAGCCGGCGCAGCTCGCCTGGCTGAAGGACTACGTAAACACGCTCCAGGGCCATATCGTTCGCAACGACGGCGACTGGACCTCCCAGGTCGACATGGACTCTTTCATCTGCTGGATGTTCGTCCAGGAGGTCGTGGGCAACTATGAGTGCTTCCACCCGAAGAGCGCCTACCTCCACAAGGACCGCGGCGGCAAGCTCGCGATGGGGCCGCTCTGGGACTTCGACTACGGCACCTTCAAGAAGGACTACAGGAGCACGCCGGTGTACCATTATTCGATCTGGTATCCGCAGATGCTGCAGAACGGCACCTTCAAGGCGCGTGTCAAGGAGCTCTGGCCCATCGTGCGGCCGCTCCTGCGGGATGTCGCCAACACCTACGTCGACGCCCGTGCCGCGGCCATCAAGGCCTCGGTCGAGCGCGACTGGGCCGCCTGGCCCACGTCCAACAATGCCAATCTGGACATCAACCTGTCTTTTGATGCGGCCGTCGCTTCGCTCAAGGCCGCCCTCAACAGCCGCCTCGACCAGATGACGGGTGAGGTGAATAACATGTAAATGACTTGATGAAAAAAATTTTTCCCATTTTCCTTGCGGCGCTGCCCCTGCTGACGGGCTGCGTCAAGGATATCCTCAGCGATATCCGCAACGGCCAGCCCATCACTTTCTCCGCCAGCACCTCCTACAGCAACGGTGCCGGCACCAAGACAGAATATAGCGGAGAATTCGTCTCCGTAGAGGGTCTCTCCGGCGCCACGAGCAGCTACGAGCGCATCGACTGGGTGAGCGGCGACAAGATCCGCATCTACAGCCCGGAAGCGACGCGGGCGAACCAGCATTTCGCCGATTACCAGATTGTCGGGCAGATCACGCCGAACGGCAAGAACAGCTCGGCCCAGATCGCCCCGTTGAGCGATCCCAACGCCCCCGGGGCCTCCGGCACGGACGGCGGCGGACTGGTCTGGAGCGATGCTTCATCCCATTCGTTCTACGCCCTCTACCCGTCTCCCCGCACGGACGGGGCTCTCGTTACGATGAGTGACAACACCGTCACGGCGACGATCCCGGATCACCAGCAGATGCGTCCCCGGGCGACGCTCACCAACGACGCAGGTGAGGTGGTGGGCTACCTCTACCGCCCCGACATGCGCCTCGCGTACATGTACGCGGCCGCGTCGGCCACGAGCGGCGGGGCGGTGGAGCTGCAGTTCAAGCCGCTCATGACCGCCTTCGAGATCACCCTCGGCACCGGCGCGGACCAGATGGGCATCAAGTCCATCTACCTGAGCACCGGCGAAGTCGGCACACAACTGGCGGGCACGTTCAGCGGTAACATCCAGTCCGACAACAGCTTCGCGCTGAACGGCATCCCCACTGCAACTTCGAAGTTCCTGTACGCGGACCTGCCTGAATTCGAAGAGGGAGGCACCCTCATCCTGGAGAAGGGCAAGCCCATCACTTTCACCCTCTTCGGTCTCCCCATTGACCACACGGGCATGGCCCTGAAGATCCTCCTGGCGGACAACACCACCCGCGAGATCGAGCTCCGCTACGCCGACGACCCGACCCACTTCGTGAACTTCGACGCCTGCCGCAAATACCGCATCACCAACCTCGAGGCCCCGGAAGCCGTCTGGATCTACACCCTCGAGCCCACCGGCCCGACCGTCACCCTGCCCGACGGGACGGTAGCCGCAGTGCTGTCAATCGGAGACGACCTGACCGGCTCTGCTCCTTTCACTTCTTACAAGACGAGCGTGTATGACCCTACGGACAAGCAGCGCGTACCGGTCGAGATCCTCGGCTATGCCACGGCCGATGCCGACGGCAACTGCAACGATGACTGGAGCACCACCCTCCCGACGGGATTGACCAGCGTCACCCCGGCCGTGCCCGACCTGACGGCCACGCTGGCAGCCGCGGTCTCCACTGCGGCCGACGAGACGGTCAAGACCCGGGTCAATGGCATTGTGGACCATGCCCGGATCCTCAAGTCACGCGCGCCCGTGGTCGACCACGACCTGTCCTTGTACGATATCGAAGACCTGACGAGGCCGCGCCCGTCCGGCAACCCGATGACGGCCAACTGCTACATCGTGGACCGTCCGGGCTCCTACCGGTTCCCGCTGGTCTACGGCAACGCTATAGACTGGACGCGCGCCACGGAAGTGAACGGCGTCGTACCGTCCGAGACGGGCTGCAACCTGCGGTCCTATACGGATGGGACGGGAGAAGCAAATGTGTATCAATATACTATGGAGGACCGAAAATATCCTTTCCTTCATGATTTCCTTCGGTACGATGACAATCCGATAACCTCTCCTTATATTCTTACCGATCTGGGATTGACAGTGAGCGATGTCGAAGCCGTGGTGGTCTGGGAGGATGTCGAGAGCAGCACATACCGCTTTATCGACGAGGATCCGACGGTCGAACTGGTCACGACCGACAAGTTCTTCATGCCGGACGGCACGCAGCTCTCCAGCATGCCTTATATCAAGTTCAACGTCCCTGTCGGGGCCATCTCCGAAGACGAGGCTGTCCATCCGGAGCGCCGCGTCACCGGCATCCGCCAGGGCAATGCGATTATTGCCCTGCGCAAGAAGTCCGACCAGACCATCCTCTGGTCCTGGCACATCTGGGTGACGGACCAGCCGATGGATCATGTACGTGTTGACATTGATGAAGAATACGGTTGGCCTGATGCCGTTGGAGCTACCCGTGATGTCCTGCCCTACTTGATGGGATGGAATGACTCGTATATCTACACGACCTATACCGACCATGTCTGGTATGTCAAGGTCCGGCAGACAGAAGGAGATACCGCTCCGGTTGTCTTCAAGGTTCTTCAAGAGGGCGCAAAACATTATATCAGCCGTGGTTCCGTGACCTTGTATGAATTCGGTCGAAAAGATCCGATTCTGCCTTTGCAGCAGGTAGGAACACAAGTCAACAAGCGGAACTATTCGCCAGCCGGATATCCGTTGGAATCGGGTGAGCCAGTTATTTTCGAGGGAGAATCACGTTATGTAAGTGTTTACACGAGGAGTTTTAACGGTGCTTATCCGGGAGAAGAAATGCAATATCCTTACGCTGCACACTCTTCTTTCAATAGCACCATATACAATGAATGGAATGCCACAAGAACATATATGTCGGTTACAGATCCTTCATCAAACACTCGCATTCCAGTCTACAAAACCGTGTATGATCCTTGCCCTCCCGGTTACAGTGTATCAGACGCCAATGCTCTGTCAAATATTTGGCCATCGTCTTCTGGCTCAAATCATAATGTCGAAGATAGAAATGGAGATGGGATCATCACATCTGACGATTATGATGGAGGTTGGTACATGTATACGGATGCATCCAGGACTTCGACGCTTTTCCTCCCCGGAACAGGGAATCGTCGGAATGGGAAGAATTGGGCGTACTCCTGGAATGCAGGTTTTATCCGGTTTGAAAACGGGAATGGGACCCCGTGGGGTCTGTTCTTATCGTCGGGAGGCTTGATAGATTATGGTTTTGCGGCATTTACTACAGGTGATGGTGCTTTAGCGGCTCTTCCCGCCCGCGAAACCAGCCCGTCCGTGTCTCCTATCGTCCCTTAGGCTAACCCGTCGACCAGCGATACTCTTAATGCAATCCCTATCCATGAACCCAATTGACCGAAATACCCGGCGCAACCACTGGCGAAGACTCGCATTGGATGCAGGCCTGTCCGGCCTGGGGTCGCTGGCGGCCATCCTGCTGATGCGCTGGGTGTCGGAGCCGATCCCTGGTTTTGCGGCGTACGCAGCGCGCTGGGCGCTCTGCGGCGTCGCCCTGACGGCCCTTGCCGGCGTGCTTTCCAGCCTGCGGCAGGATGCAACGGCGGCCCCGCACCGGTATTCTTCCGTTCGCAGCTTCCAACTGCTGTTCTGGATGCTGGTGATCAAGGAGGCCGGGATGGTCCTGCTGGCCATCTCCGGGCTGGCGGGGCTTCCTTCGACGCTCCTCGTCATCGTCGCCTTGCTGGGTGACGCCCTCTTCTCCGCCGCGGCCCTCTTCGTGCCCCGGATCTTCGTGCGGAGCATCCGCCGGGAGGACGGCAGGATCCGCGCCGCTACGTCCCGGCCCAACATCCTGGTGGCCGGGACGGGACGCGAATCGGTGGCACTGGCCAGGGATCTTGAGTATGCGGGGACCCACAACGTCCTGGGCTTCCTGAGCAACGATCCGGCCGACGCCGGCATGGTCATCGGCGAACACACCGTCTTCTATGCCGGGTCCGAGGCGGATCTCGAGAGCCTGCAGTGGCGCCTGGGCGGCATCGACGCCATCCGCTTCCCCGGCGGCTACCTGCACCGCCGGGCCTAGGCTGGGATGAGTCATAAGGAATAAACGAAAGGTATAGGAATCGTATTTTTGCGATTTCGCGCTGCAGAATTATACGATTCTTAAAGCCCCGCATCGATCTTTTCGCCATCTTCGCTCCTGAACGAAACGAAACCGCCTTATGTACAAACATGAAAACCTCACACCCTCCTCTCTGGAGTCGCCCCGAATCCCTTACGTTTCCACGCGAGCCAAGGGCATCTACGCCAACATCCTGCTCGACTACTGGTTCAAGCGGACCTTCGCCGAACTTCCGTTCAGCGAGCGCCTGCTCATCCTGCTCCTGCAGGAACTGATCCCCGAGCGGAAGATCGCATCCCTCTCCTACGTCCACCAGGAGCACACCAACCCCTATCCCGACGCCCGCGGTGTCCGCGTGGACGTCGAGGTGACGGACGAGAACGGCTCCCGCTTCCTCGTCGAGATGCAGCGCGAGCCGCAGGACTGGTTCTACGAGCGCGCCATCTACTACGCCTCCCACTGCATCCTGCAGCAGATGCCGCAAGGGCAGGATGACTTCTCCTTCCCGCCGGTTTATTTCATCGGGATCATGGACTTTGCGCTTCACAACGACCCGCAGCGGGTGATGTACCGGTACGCCCTGCGGGAGGACCAGGACAAAGTTCTCATGACGGACAGCCTCCACTTCATCTTCCTCGAACTGCCGAACTGCGGCCGGGCCCTCTCGCCGCAGGCGACGGTCCTGGACAACTTCTGCTTCGCGCTCCACAACATGCAGTTCCTGGAAGAACGGCCGGACGCGCTGCGGCAGGAGATCTTCGACCTCTTGTTCGAAGCCGCGGAAATTGCTACCTTTACACCGGAAGACAAAGTCAAATACGAATTCGAGATGACCACGGAACGTGACATACGCAACCAGATCGCCTTTGCGAGAAAAGAGAAGGCAAAAGAAATGGCGCGGAATATGCTGGCCAAGGGGTATGCCCTGGAGGAAATCGCGGAGATTTCCGAGTTGCCTATCGAGCAGATCCGCGCATTACAAGAAGAATCTTAGGCAATAGAATCAGGCACGCAGAAGGCCCCTTTCCTGCCGCAATCGCAGAAAAAAGCGATCCGGGCATGGAAAGGGGCCTTTTCGTGCCGCTTCATGCATGTCATTCGCCGGCTTGACCGGCGAATCTCTCCGAACTAAGCGTCCGTGCGCATATGGACATCCAGTTGCGGGAACGGGAAGTGGATGCCGTGCTTGGGGAGTTCCTTGTAGATGCGTTCGTTGAGCCAGTGCTGGACCTTCTTGTAGTCCTTGGCGAGGAGCCACACGCGAAGCTTGATCTGGATCGAGCTGTCCTGCAGCTCGCCCACGTAGACCTTGGGGTTCTTGGCGCCGGGCGTGTCGGCGTTCAGGATCTTGGGCTGGTCCTTGACCAGCTCCAGGAGGATCTCGCGGACCTGGTCCACGTCCGTACCGTAGGGGACATTGAACTTGAGGCTGAGCCTGTGCGGATCACGCGAGCTGTAGTTGTCGATGTTGCCGTTGGCCAGCTCGCCGTTGGGGATGGTGATCTCGCGGTTGTCCGTCGTGACGATCTTGGTGTGGACGATGCTGATCTCCGACACGCGGCCGAAGATGCCCTGGGTCTCGACGAAGTCGCCCACCTTAAAGGGCTTGAATGCTAGCAGGATGAGGCCCCCGGCAAAGTTCTGCACCGTGCCGCTCATGGCCATGCCGATAGCCATGCCTCCGGCGGCGAGCAGCGCTGCGATGGAGGTCGTATTGATGCCGAGGGTTCCGACCATGGCAAGGATGAGCACGACCCAGAGCGTCGCGCTGACCAGGCTCTGGATGAAGGTGGCGATGGTCTTGTCGGACTTGCGCTTCTCGAAGGTCCTGGCGAGGACCTTCTTGACCTTGCGGATGAGCCAGGCACCGACGATGTAGATCGCAACGGCGAGCAGGACCTTGAGTCCGAACGACGCGACGGACGAGAGGGTCCCCTCGAGAAGCTCGTCCTTGGGCGTGGTCTTGAGGGTCTCGACGAGCTGCGCGCCCTTGGCGGCCAGGGAGTCGGCGGAGAAGGTCTCCACCGGCGGGGTGGGGGTTTGGAGGAGATTCAACAGCATAGCAGAAGATTCTATAAGAAACAACCCCTGCCCGTGCAGGGAGGGGTTGTTTCGAAACTATATTTTACCGTGTCCTAGAAGTCCAGGTCGACAGTCGTGGCCTTGAAGAGCCAGGTGTTCTCGTCGTCATTGTTGTAAGACAGGCGGATCTGTGTCGAGTTTTCGGACGATTTGGTCGTATACAGTTTTGCAGTATGCTCAGTATGGTAGATATACTTCGACTGGGTATAATCATACTCCCGGTACTCGTCGAACTCAATGGTCTTGACGTAGTAGAAACTGCGTTTGCCAGCCGCCTTCTTGTCCGCGAAAGTGGAAAGGCCGTCCAACACGGGAAGTTTCGGATCCGTGGCGGAGAGGTTGTTGTCATATGCCTCGATACGGACCTGGAGCGGGAAGATATCGCGGCTCAATTCGGACGGAAGTCCGATGGTCACGATCACTTCCTGGTTCATCGCATCGGTAGCTCCTTCTGCCGGTTTGGCGCTGGTTTTATCCGTGAAATCCGTCTGGCCCATCACTGTGTACATGACCTCACGATAGATAGCCCGGTTGGTGTTGTACTTGCCCTGGACGCGGATGATGCTGCGGAGCATGCCGCCTTCAGGTACCTCCGAGACCGGCGCGATCGTCAAGGGGATCGATCCCCAGGAAGTACCGTCGTCGTGGGGCACAACGGTGACATCCGCCTCCGTCACATTGTTCGTTACGGAATGGCCATAGTTATCCACGGCCCTGCGGCTGACGGTAACAGTGACTTTCTTCTCCGCATCCGTCGTGTTGACCGGCGTGGTGGAACTTTCGTCCGGGAAGAACTGGAAATCAAGGGTGGTCGAACCGATGTCCGTGAAGAAGACGTAGTCCAGTTTCTCCACCTTGAGTCGGGAGGTTCCGTCCGAAATCTCGTTCAGGGCCGCAGTCTCCAGCGAAGAGGAGATATTGCCCATAGCACTGGCATTCCAGGCGGCTGTTGCTGTACCTTTGCCTGACTCCTTGATGCCCGAAAGGCTCAAAGTGTAACGGACGTTACGCAGCACGGGCATATACTCACCTTCGGAATCCAGCAACTCGATCTTGTACCATTGCTTGGTGCCGCCGGTGATACCCAGGGTGTTACCATCCTGCCACTCGACCTCCATCAGGATGACGGTCGGCTTCTGCGTCGTCTCGTTGGGCAGGGTCCGTTCATACATGTACAGTCCGTTGTCGGCGGCCGATGCCTGGACAAAAGTGGTCGGCTCATTCTCGTCGAAAACGACATCCTCCGGCATCGTGCCGGAATAGCCCTTGTAGCCGGTATTGTCTTTCAGAGTCAGGTCGTCGTAGAACCTGCCGTGGACATGGTACTCGTCCGGAAGGGCCGGATCGTCTTCCTCGAACTGCGGCAGGTATTTCTTGATGTTTACATAAGGGATATCGAATCCAATGGTGTGGTTGTCGCCACTCTCCTTGGCGTTCCAGGGAGCTACGGTGCCGCTGGTCGGGAAATATCCGAGAGCATACTGCGTGACCTTGAACTGCGTTTCGTCGGCGGACTTCACCACGATCTTGGCGTAGTTACGGACAAGGACCACGTGGTTCAGCCCACCTAAGGAGGTCTCATCAATCAAGTAGTTCCCTTCATCATCCAGGATGTACTCGCCCTGATTGTTCTTCTTGGCCTTGATACCACCCTCGATCTCGACGCGCTGCCAGTAGGCTCCTTCCGTTCCTTCCGTAACCATCGACTTCACGAAATTGTTCTCGTAGTCGAAGGTCGGCTGCGTGATGGGCGGATTGGCGATCACGTGGAAGATCTCGTTGGTCGTCAGCGGGAGATACACCTCATACTTCGCAGTGGTGTTGACGCCCGCTTGTGTCACGGCATCAAACTTAGCCGGGATCCAGTTCTGCAGGTAGCCGTTGTCCTCGGAGAAAACGGCGAGGTAGAGGGATTCCAGCGCAGGCGTCTCGGCCATGGCAGCCTTGGTGCGGGCGGAGGAACCGGGATAATAGGCCGTGAACTCGGCTTTGAGCAGGGTGCCTTCGGCCGGCGGTACGGTCGTGGTCCGGTACCCGTCAGGACCGGCAAAACTCGTCTTGTTGCAGGCCGCCATGACAATAATCAGCAGTCCTGCGGAAATGCTATACAGTATCTTTTTCATGACTTTCGCTTGCTAATTAGTTCTCAATGTGGCCATTGGCGTGGTATTGGTTGGTGCTCAGCGGCTCGTCGCCCCAGTACCAGAGGTCGTAGACAAAACGAACCGAATGAGCTTCATTCCCACTTCTATTCCTGAATGAGAGATTCTCAGCATAAGCATCTTCAAGAAGTCTTCCGCTGCCAGCCCAATAAGGACTGTCTTCAGCATATAATGTAGGTAACGTTCCATCGCGTTGACGGGCTGCAATGAACGCCATCTCTCCTTCCGTAGGCAAACGCCAACGTCCCGCAGGATAACCCGCTTCCTGATAAGTTGCAGCACGTTTGACGACCTGGTCCCATGTAAGTCCAGAGTTCGCATTTAATGCTGAGGAGATGAGGAAATGGGGAGCGATTTTGGCGCGGTCTCCTTCCGTTTGCGAACAAATTAGGATATCAGAAGTATTTGTCCAATTATCCGTGATATCTTCATAGTAGGTGTAACCACCATACTGTCGCTGTTGCTCTCCGGTAAGATACGGATCCAAACTCCAATTATTATAATGATTGGAAGCCTTGACACGAGGATCCGCAATCAAATAACGGGTCTTTACATTATTCACCGTATAAGTATTATTCGATTCATTGAATGCTGTGACTGTAATGTCTGTCGTATACCAATTCTTAGAAATCGTTTCATCTACATTTGACCCGTCCGTAATAGTACCGTATTGATAAAGACCTTGATAATTATCGTATCCGGAAATCCTATTAGTATTCCAACCATTTCTACTGTGGTAATACGTTCTGGTTACCCCGTCCGCATCGGTGATGTTCTTGGTCGCACCGAATCCAGGGTTGGTAGATAGCCGGGCAAAGTGACCATTCACGAAAACATCTCCTGCGCCCTGTTTCTTGACCTCGATAGCGGGATGCTGGTGGAGGATGACCTCGGTGTACTTGCTGGCATTCTTGTAGATGACCAGCTTGATGTCGCGGAGAACATAGATATCGTTCATCTTGTGCGTGAAGCGAGCTACCTTGTTGCCACTATCGTCGGTCGTGATCGTGACGCTGTACGGGCGGGAAGTGTCCGACCAGGCCGCGGCCCCAGCGCCGCCGGAATTGACGCTCGCGGGTTCTCCCGTAATGGCACCACCCATGTCCACTGTTTCTTTCCCGGAATAATCCTTGAACGCAATGCTGGTGAAATACGCCTTCACGGTAGAGAAGGAAGCATCCTCGCAGTAGAACGGGATGTCAAAGGTCTCCTCACCGTAGATGTCGAACTCGGTCTTCGGGACGAGGAAGTAGACAGGGGAGCTAAGGCCGGAGCCGGACTCCCAGGACGGATCGGCCCAGTCGGCGACGCTGTAGGTGGTCTCGACCGCGACGTAGTCGTTCTCCGTACCGCCGAGGACCTTGATCGTGGCGGTGAGTTGGTACCAGCAGTTGCGCTTCAGTGTGAAGACATTGTCCTCAGCTGCCGGCAGGACGATCTTGTAATGGAACTCGCTGGAGCCCTTGACGTCACTCATCCACGGGAAGATGACTTTGATGAACGGCTCGTGGTTGTCCTCTCCTTTCCAGGTCTGCGGATGGGTGTAGAACGGATCCACGCTCTGCCAGACATAGTAATCTTCTTCATCGTCGAGCTTCTTCACCGCCGACTGGTTGCGGCTGTAGGTGAAGTAGTCGGCCTTGGTGATTGCGCTGCCTTCCTTGCCCACCTCCGTGGCGCGCCGGACGGGCTCGCCGCTGAGGTAGCCGGCCTTGAGGGCATCGACCATGTAGATATCGAAGTCGACATTCGACAGGACCGGCGTCCATTTCTCGGCGTTGCCGAAGGAATCCACGGTCGTGACCTCCTTCTGGATCTTGACCTTGGTGGAGATCTTGACCGCCAGGCGGGAGAGCTTGACTGTGATGGGAGTTACATCGTCGATCATCGTGGGCGTAAGTTCCATCAGATACTTGTTGCCTGTGCGGGTTTCATCATAGGTATCCATGATGAAGTTGAGATGGTCCTTGTCCAGGACTTCGACGTCACTGTTCTTATCCTCCGGATCCTGGACCGTCTTGGTGAACTGGGTCTTCACGGGGACCTTGAGCAGGGCCTCCAGGGTCCAGCCTCCTTCCGGGGCCGTCGGAAGATCGACGTTGGCAACGGCGTACAGGTAGGACTTGTAGCGGAGATCGGCATACTCGCCGTCCTCGGCGGTGTCCAGACTCAAGGTATTGGTCGTGGTCGATTTATGATGCAGGAGCTGCGTGCCTTCGGCATCCTTGAAGAAGAACCATTCGACCTTGGTGATCGTGTTTTCCTTGTAAGCGTCCTCTCCGGCCGCCTTGGTCTGGAGTTCGGAGCTTTGGGCCGTGAAGCGCAGCACACCCTCTTCACCCTTCGAGAGGTTCATGTTGGCGGTGCAGGAGGTGGCCAGCAGGGCCGCCGCTGCAAAAATGTATGTCAGTATTCTTTTCATGGCTTATTCGGCAATCTCTGCATTGTTCCAGTTGAGGATGAAATAGTGGTAGCCGCGGAAGTCGTACAGCTGAGTCTCGGTGTCGAGGCTGTACTGGATCTTGTCATCGCGGGAGATGGCATAGGTCTTGAAATGGAGGGCCTTCACGCCTGTCTGGCCTTCCTTGGCGCTGATGTACAGGATGACGTTGGTCGTGGTGGCCTTTCCGTCCACGGTCTTGATCGGACCGCGGAGGCCGCCAGCCGTGTAGCCTTCTTCGCTAACATTGGATTTGATGACGAAGCTATCCACATCGCCTTCCGGCACGACGAGCCAGTCGTAACCAATCGGGGACATGACCTTGAACTTGACCGTGGCCGGATGGGTGGCATCGAGGAGCCAGTACTGGCGGAACTTCTTATCGCCGGTCTCATCTCTTCCGTTGGTGACTCCTTCCACGGCGAATTGCGTGGCCTCGGGATAGTCCTTGTTGTCCGCAGCGACAGTGACAGCGGTCCACTCAATCGGCGTACCGGTCAGGTCGATATACTTGAAATTGAAGATGTTCTTCGGCATGACCAGTCCGTTGATGCGATGCTTGCGGCAGGCGGCGAAGGGGACGAAGTCGCCCTTGGCGTAGGTCTTGTCGCCGACGGTCATCTCTTTAGCGTAAGTAAGCTTGAGGCTGCGGGTGACTTCTTCGGTGCCCTCGAGGATCGTGAAACGGAGCGTGAGTCCGGTGAGGTCCTGCGGCAGGGCGAAGAGGGTGAAGTTCAGATCCTTGGTGGAGGAGACGGTCGTATTGGCCGGGAAGGTGAAGGTCACGGTCCTGCCGGTGCCGGTGCAGGTGATGGTCTTGGCTGTTTCGGTCGTCCCGCTATAGGTGACCTTGAAATCGCCGGTGAGTGCGGGAGCGTCAGCGGTGGCGAGCAGTTCGAACTTCGTGACGGTGACCGGATCCGCGACGTCGCTCTTCAGCGAGAACTCGAAGGCGGTGAAGGCCGGGTAGAAGTTGAGCTTGATGTTCGTTTTGCCATCGCTTGCAGGCTGGGCACTGGCGCCGACAGCCGTCATGTAGGCGTAGCTCATGTCGGTCTTGCCATCCTTCAAGGCCTGCCCGGCCGGGATGGTGCCGGCGAGGTTGCCCTTGGTGCCGTCAAGGGTGGTGCCGGTGCTTTCAGCAGCGGCAGGAGCCGGGTAGATGGCGTAGAACTTGGCGCTGCCCGCGTCGGCCGGCCACATCAGGCCGTTACCGAGTCCGTTGCCGTCGTCGTTCAGGTTCTCGAGCGTGGCGGAACTCCAGCCAGCTTCTGTATTGGCCGAACCTGCCTGGGCTCCGGTGACCTTGTAGTCAGCCCAGTAGTAAAGGTCCTGTCCGGTCTTGCCCTGCTCGTATCCGACGCGGCGCACGGCGGCGTCGCTATAGATACGGATCTGGTCACCATTGACCCAATCGAGGCTCTGCCAGGTGGCGGCGTCTGCGCTGTCATTGTTATAGGCCCCGTAGACGGTCTTGGTGCCGGGGGCGGCGCTGGCCGAGAACCGGATGGTGCCGTCGCTGGTCCCGGTCCCCAGAATGCCCGTCTTCTGGCATCCCGCCAGGAAGAGGGTCCCTGCTGCGGCGAGCAGGAGTATCTTGTGTCCTTTCATGATCATGGTGCGGTCCTCCTATTCCCAATCATGGTTAAAGTCGCTTTGCTCGGGAGAGAAGTCGTAGTTCTCGACCGTCTGTCCCGTAGACACGATCGTGGTGTTGTCCACGACGGAACCTGCAAGGATCGGCGTGTCGGGCAGGAGGGAGAACTCCTGCAGGATGGCCGGCCTTGTGAATTGTTTTTTCTGTTTCATTTTATGCATAAAGTTTACTTTGATTATCTGTCAATGGGTTCGAGCCAGGCGCGCGGGACGCTGGCCTTCGCGAACCAGGAGTCGAGGAGCTGGACGACGACGTAGGTGCGGCCGCGGAGCTCGAGGACTCTTCCCTCGACGCCGGCGAGGACGCCCTTGGTGACGCGGACCCTCTCGCCGAGCTCCAGCGGGCGGTCGAGCAGGCCGCCTTCGTCGGTGGAGAGGTCCAGGACGCGGCGGAAGTCTTCCATCTGTTTGTCCGGGACGACCAGCAGGGAGCGGGTCGCCGGGTCGATCAAGTAACGGACGGGCAGGGA
>JAEEGL012544987.1_pt1 | contig 24931 bp, 18 predicted proteins | sample 9134231 | NCBI WGS metagenome assembly JAEEGL01 (sample SAMN16246548, study PRJNA631951) | gut metagenome | biome: gut microbiome; feature: rumen; material: fiber-attached | host: Bos | place: Iran: Karaj | collected 2018-10
AGTGCCCCTAAGGACAGGTACTCAGGACTGACGGCTGCCAAGCCTTAGGCTGCAGCTAACGCGTAATTATCGTCTGCGTTTATTTTTAATTTTGAGATTTGACGCGATCTCCTTCGGATAGCTTCTCCGGCTTCAAAGTCCCTGTCGAGACCATTACTACCCCGGGTTGTTTTCTCATATATTACATCGACAGAATATTTAAATCAATAAACCAGCGGTTTACTTTGTAACCTCCCTGACCGCCCACTCAAACATTCTCTCATCCTCAATCCGTGAATCAGAGCGTGCCTTGGCGGCAACCTTTACTCTAATGGTAATACTGTTTCCGTCCACCTCGGTGATCTCTTTTAGTCCGTTCAGCAGTTTATCAGCAAGCTCATGGATTTCATCTGCATTATTAATATTTGTCAGCAATGCAAATATAGCTCCTCTCGGTCTTGCTACAGCACAAGTGTGTCCGACTATATCCCTGACCCTTGATGCCGCAACTCTCAAAACCTGATCAGCAAAGTCCTCACCATATGTCTCAATTATCCTGTCGTGCTTTGTATTATTCACCACTATAAGTCCATAATCAGCGGCCTTCTCATTATACATTTCCGCAAACTCACTCATAGCATCCACAAAAGCATGCGTATTCATAAGTCCTGTCACTCTGTCGGTCCTTGATGCTCTCTCGATCCCCTGACGTCTGGAGATCATCTCATCTCCATCAACGAAATATCCTATCACTCCGGCTATGTCATTTCCGTAATACATAGGCATCTTATTTAAGAAAATATCACGGATCGCTCCTTTAACAATGCATTTTCCCGGATCATCCTCGATCCTTATTCCCTTTTCGAGAACCTCCCGCTCCCTTTGTCCGGAGACTTCCTCGTCAATGATCCATCTCATTTCCTCGTCAGTCTTCCCGATAATGAGATCTACAGACTCCAGCCCGAAGTAATCAAGAAAAGACTGGCTGGCCCCCAGATATCTCCTGCTCTTATCCTTCCAGAAAAATCTGATCTTACTTCCCCATATGAGACTGTGCCAGATATCAGCATACTTTGATGAAGCATCGTTTTGGGCTAAGGCGGCACCTTCGCGGCCGCTCAGCTCAAGACCGATTTTATGCGGTTTCATGCAGAAAAGATATTCGTTTCCTCCGGTTTTTGGTATAAGTATTATATAAGCCTCTCTCCAGATGTAATTACCGTCACTTTGCCTGAAACGGAACAGATCCTCGACATATCCCTTCCCGGATTTTTCCACTCTCTCATAAAGGGTAGATGACTTCAGGAAATCATGACATCTTTTTCGCTCAGTGGGAAATATTATTTTTTCCTCTAAAAATCTTATGCTTTCCTGCAGATTGTTGATCTCTACATCACCGGAGCCTATATAATGAAATCTTCCAAGCAGCGGTATTATGTGATTTTCCTTAAGATTTACCAGCAATACATTCTCAAAAAGGATGTTCAATTCTCTGAGATTAGATTCCAGCCTTGCCCTGTCTGATACATTCCTGTCATTCGTGACATTAAATATAGAACATCTAAAGAGACGCTTCTTACCTTTTTTCGCAAGGAGAACAGCGTTCAGACGCATAAAATTGCCGCCTGCTGAATAGTAAAATGTTTCCGGGATCCCAGATTTCTCTGCCTGATCAGCAAATTCCAGATATTTTCTCATCATGGGAGAATCAGACCTGTAAAGCCTCCTGTCTATCTCGTCAAAATCAATCTTCTCGGTAAAGATCTGCTCCCAGTAGCTCCGGTTCATGAATAGATTCCTGGCCTTATCCCCGTCAAACTCCACTATCTCCAGTGGTTCATCTGTAACCCTTACATTCGAAGCTGCTATCTCATAGAAATGCCGCCACTTTCTTTCCTCTATTCCTATGCCCTTCTCCTCAAGATGCTTAAATACGCTCTCAACAGGTTCCGGTTTCCCGAAATAAAAACCCTGTATCATACCGCAGCCGATTTCCCTCAGGAAGTCAAACTGAGCCTTTGTCTCCACTCCCTCGGCTAAAGTTTTCATTCCGATATCCTTGGCCATAGTAACCGTGGAACGCATTATACTCTTAGATTTCTCCCTGAAGGGATCAGCAAGAAAACGCATATCCATCTTCAGAGTGTCAAAACTATAATCCTTTAGAAGAGTAAGAGAAGAATATCCGCTCCCGAAGTCATCCACCCATACTTCATAACCTGCCTTCCTGAAGCTGGTAATGACCCGTTCCATAAGCTCTTCATCCGAAGCTATCATGCTTTCAGTTATCTCGATATGAAGATAATCTCTGGGAATATCATATTTTTCTACTGCTTTTTCGACGACCTCCAGCATGTCACACATCTGGAAATCAATGCGCGAGAAATTTACAGAAACCGGTACTACCGGAAGTCCGGCTTCGACTCTTTCATGCATGCAGCGGCATACATAATCCACCACATATGAATCCAGCTTATGGATGCATCTTTCATTCTCAAGTGTCGTAATAAACTGATCCGGTGAGAGAGTCCCTATCTCGGGATCGATCCATCTCACCAGAGACTCCATACTGCACAGATACCCCGTAAGCGATCGGATCACAGGCTGAAAATACACCTTGATCCATTCCTTCTCGATCGCCTCATCTATCTTGCCGACAACATATTCCTGAGTCTTTACATGCTCCGCAAGCTCATCAGAAAACTCGACAATATCGTTCTTAGTGTCATACTTGATATAGTCGCAGGCTACTTTTGCACGCGAAAGCGCTGATTCTATACCCGAATCGGAGTCAAGCGCAAATCTGTAAATACCGAATTTACCGATCACATTGAACTGATTCCCATAGCTTTCGCAGAATCTCCTCTCCGCTTCCTCGGTTCTCTCCAAAACTTTTTCATATTTCGTAAACACTGCAAAATGATCATCAGAAAGCCTTGATATCACTGAATCCTCGTATATTTCCGTAAGGATATCAGCCATAACCTTCAAACATGCATCTCCTTCTGCGACTCCCTGATCTATGTTCAGAAGTTTGAAATTAACGAGATTGAGATAAATTATGGCATAGTCTTCTGAGCTTTCCCCTTCGTGCTTTATAACCTCATTAGCGATCTGCATCCGAAACTTCCTCTTGCCGTATAGTCCCGTGATGGAATCAAAATCAGTTCCGGTATTTTCAAATTTATGGATATAGATTATGCCATAGATCAGGTCCCCGTCGACGGGGTCTTTCCTGTAAGACCAGTGATTCACTACCCGAAGGATGTGATCCTTTTTTGTCCGGATATTATAGAATACATATCCGTCACATTGATGCAGCTCATCTATCTGAAGTTTGACTTCATTCTTTATGACCGAAAGATTAGTCTCTCTTGTCATTCCGCCAAAAGTACCGCCGGTAAATTCAAAAAATTCTTCCCGGCTCCCGCATTCAAATAGAGAGATCAGATTGTCATTTACAAAAATTAGTTTATGATCGTCGTGGGCTTCGCAAACAAAAGCGCCACCCGACATTTTTTCAATGAAAGACATGCTGCTTTCAGGTGTCAGATCCTCTTGCATATTCCCCCCTCAAGGTCTGGCTCACTCCCCGTAAAATACCAAACGGTTCCTTCCGCGCTCCTTCGCCGTATATACGGCCTTGTCGGCAGACTTATATAGTTCCGAAAAGTTCTTTCCGTCCTTCGGGAACATTGCTGCACCTATGCTTGCTGTCACATCATACTTCGCATATTCTCCTACCTTGAGATCACGGAAGAAATTATAGGTGACCTCACCCATATGCAGTCTGGCGTTTTCATTCGGTATATCCTTAAGGAATACACAGAATTCATCTCCTCCCAGTCTGCCTACGATATCCGTGGTACGGTAAATGGTAGGAAGCTGCGTACCCACCGCCTTCAGTACTTCGTCACCGAAAGCATGTCCTCTTGTGTCATTAATTTTCTTAAAATTATCTATATCAAAGAGCAGGAACATCCCAGGTTCTTCCTCTCCCACCATATCCAGATAATCCTGGATGGTCTGCTCGGTAGATATCTTATTGAGCACTCCGGTAAGAAGGTCTGTTTCCGCCTTGCTCTTAAGCCTTTTCTGATCCTGCTCATAAAGCATCTTTATTATGAAATTCATAATAAGTATATACGCCAGAAAGACTATCAGTGCGATTATTATCTTAATATAGACCTTTTTGGAAGGTGCAAAATAATTGGTCACCTCGGTATCTATATAGTTTCCGGTCGCGAGCTCCATAACCTTCCAGCCGTTTAGCTTAAGAGGCCTGTATACCAGCGCTCTTTCTTCTCCGCTTATGCTGCAGTAAGCTATTCCGCTGTGATCACCCAGCAGGTTTCTTTTAGTAGTGGACACAGGCTCAGAGCCGGCAAATAAAATCTTGCCGTCAAAGATATTGTCCCCCTTCAGCACGCCCTTGCCTCCGACGGCACACATCACCACACCGTCAGCATCGGTAAATAAATACTGGGTCCGCCCGTCAAACTCCGAAAGAGAAGGCACTGTCTTGAAAAAATCAGCCGGGATCCGGACTGCTGCAAGAGAGTTTCCGTCAGAAGAGGGGGCGGCAATGGTGATCACATATTCGTCATCCGTTAGATCTGCTTCTGTTATCGTAGATTCCCCTCCGGAAGTTCCCTCCTTTGCTTTTGTATACCAGTCCTCCCCGGATACATCGATCTTATTACCGGATGCATCAACAGCACTCCCATCGGATCCGACAATATATCCCTCTATGGCACTTCCGCCTCCAATAAGCTCACTTATAAAAGGCATGCTCTTCCCGCTATCAGACGAATCGTCTATCCGCAGAGCATCTGCCTCCGCTGCTGTTTTCATCGCATCAAGTTCATAGAGAAGCTTATCGCCAACAGACTTGTCATAGCTTATTAGCTTCTCCTCCGCATAAGCCCTTCCGTTATTCTTTGCGCTGTCAGAAGCAAAGACAAGAAGGCATATGATATAGACAAGGAGCACCCCCGTAGGCACCAGGTACCTCAGCAGGCTCAGAAATTCTTTTCTTTGTTCTTTCTTCCTTTTATTTTTCATGACATAGTCATTATAATACTATGTCCGAAAAATAAAAAGCTGAGACAAAAGCCGCCACAAATTACGTGACGGCTCCGTCTGATATGTACAAAGCTTTTGTCAGATTACTTCCAGTTGGTATCTCCTGCTGCCTGTGCAAGCTGTGCCCTGCGGTCATCAAGATTCTTGAGGACATCATCGCTGGTCATATCGCCGATGAACATTGCTGCAAGATCAGCATTGATATCCATCCACTGCTCGTTGAAGTAAAGGATCACATCCTGAAGCACCATTCCCTTATGATCCTCGTCAAAGCTGTCAAGGAAGTCAAGAGTTGTCTTTGAATACTCAGGAGTCTGACCTACCTCTACAGGAAGGTTCTCAACGTCTGCCGCATTATCAATGAGATACTGTACATTGTCCTTTTCAAGGAGGAATGCAAGATACTGCTTTGCTGCATCAATATTAGGTGATCCGCTGTAGATAAAGCGTGAAGGACCTGTCGGGTGGATATTGAGCACCTGATTATCACAGATGGGAAGTACGAAAAGACCGAAGTCATCAGCTGTATAGCCTGCTGTGTTGAGGTCGCTCTCCACTATCTTATTGATGGAACCGGGCTTAAGGTTGCACATTGCAAACTCTCCCTTTGCCATATATCCTTCAGCATCAGCAAACTCATCACTCATGTAGTTGTCACCGAAGTAACCGTTCTGTGCAAGAGTATTAAGCTGATCTACACACTTCTTCATGTTCTCATCCTCTGCGAAGGTGGTTTCGTTCTTGTTCAGCTTATCTATTACGCCGGGCTCGATCTTATCTATGCACTGGCCGTTTCCTGCCCAGAGCATGAGAAGATGCCATCCGTCTGCCAGAGGCTCATAGATAGGTGTAACTCCTGATGCGAGAAGCTTGTCGCAGGTTTCCGTAAGCTCTACGAAAGTCGTAGGGACCTTTGCTCCTGCTGCTTCAAAAAGCTTCTTGTTGTATACCATATAGTAATCAGTCGTGGTGTCATAGTATGTAAGGCCGTAATTCTTACCATATACGCCAGTCTGCTCAGCTGAGAACGTGCTGTAAGCTGACATCCAGGGCTCATTTGAAAGATCAACTGCGTTCTGCTCTACATTATAGGTCGTCTTTAATGCAAAACCGGACTGAGCACCCCAGATATCGGGACCCTCTCCGCTGTTTAAGCGGGTAAGGAGCAGATCCTGATACTGATCTGCGGGAACTATCTGATAATCCACGTGGATGCCGGTCTGCTCTTCAAACTTCTTGCCCAGCTCCTGCTCGGAATCCTCCACCCAGTCCTGGCTGGCCATGACAGTGATAGTAGTTCCGGCTGCTGCGGTATCTGCCGAAGCATCAGCGCTCGTATCAGCTGCCGTATCAGCTGCCGTATCAGCTGCCGTATCCGCTGCGGCATCAGCGCTGCTGTCTGCTGCAGGCGCTTCCTCTGTTGCAGCTGCCGGTTCTGAGGTTGCAGCCGGTGACATATCACCGCCGCCTCCGCAGGCTGTAAGTGAGGCTACCATAGCTCCGCAAAGCAATAATGATACTAATCTCTTTTTCATTACCTTCCTCCTTTTGAATATATTGCTTCTATGTTTTATCCCGTTAAAGACCCTCTGGTCTCAAACTTCGTCATCCCTTGACAGCGCCTGCTGTCTGTCCGCCTACAATGTACTTCTGGCATATAAGGTAAAGCAGCAGCACCGGCGCACAGGTAAGCAGCACATCAGCGCAGATAAGATTCCACTTCATCTCGTACTGTCCGAAGAAATTATAGATCGCAAGAGTCATCGGCCATTTTTCGGAGCTGTGCAGGAAATACAGCGGCATCATAAATTCGTTCCAGCAATTCAGGAAACACAGCACTCCCGCAGTTATGACCGCACTTTTGAGCATCGGTAGGATAATCTTTATATAAAGCTGCATAGGAGAACATCCATCGATCACAGCCGCCTCATCAAGCTCTACCGGTATCTTTGATACAAAACCATAGATCAGGAATATGGTAAATGGTGTCTGCAAAGCCATATAAAGCAGTATGATTCCGGGTTTGGTATTTGTAAGATGAAGAGTGATCATCGTCTTTGTAAGAGTCACATAGTTGATCGGTATGACCATTCCCAGGACCACATACATATACAGCGCGCTCATTCCCCTGCTGCGTCTTCTTGAGAATACATAGGCTGCCATGGCGCCGAAAAATATAGTCACAAGCGTTCCCACGCCGGCATAAAGGAAGCTGTTAAAGAAGCTTCTGATCAGCTTTCCCTTTTCTATGACTGTAGAAAAATTAGAAAAGATCCAGACCTTGGGAAGCTGAAGGTTCATATTAAGTGTCTCTCCGTCAGCCTTGAAAGCATTTAATATCACGAGGAGCATGGGAATGATAACTATCAGCGAAGCTATCCATGCAAGTATATTCTTCAGAAAGATCTGTATGAATTTATTCTTTGTCGTATATACCATCGTTCTGCCCCCTTATTCCACTACTTCATCCTTGGTCAGGATCTTGACCATAAAGAAGCCTATGATAACCATGAAGATGAACAGCACGGAGCTTATTGTAGTTCCTTCAGCATAGAGTCCCTTGCTCATCATCTTGTATACTGCAGTATAGAGAACTTCTGTCCTGTGGCCCGGTCCTCCGTTTGTAAGGGCATATACCATATCAAAGATCTTCAAACCGTAGATGACATTAAGGACTATGGTCACGGCAAGAGTCTGTCTCAGCATGGGAAGCGTGATATATCTGAAACGCTGCCAGGCATTGGCTCCGTCAATAGCCGCTGCCTCATAGTAGATGCCGGGGATCGCGAGGATACCGGCGATGAGCAATGTCATAATATAACCTGTGCCCCTCCAGATATCCACAGCCATTACAGATCCGAAAGCAATCTTTGGATCGACAAGCCATTTCTTTGCAAGAAAATCAAGACCGATGGTCCTGAAGAATTCATTCAGGAAGCCTGTCTTTGGATTTAATATCGAAGTGAAAACAAGTCCGGTCACGAGTATGGGAAGAACCGAGGGAAGATACAGGATACCGCGGTGAAAATTCTTCCATTTGATGTTGCGGCTGAGTGCCACCGCAAAAAGAAGTCCGAGACCGGTCTTAAATATAGTCGTTACCACAGTGAACCAAAGAGTATTTGAGATATATCTCAGATAATCATTTTTTCCGGAGAAGACCTCAAGAAAATTCTTGAAACCGACGAAATGAAGATCTACAGAATATGCCGACCAGTCTGTAAAGCTGTAGCCTATACCCAAAAGTCCGGGCAGCACACTTAGCACCGTATAGATCAATACCGAACCTAATGCAAAATACCAAGGATAAACTTTAGATTTCTGCATGACTACCCCCTGTCAAAATAACCTTCTGTAACAGAGCATAACCGAAACGTTTCTGTTTTGCTATGCAGACTTTTATCCTAAATATGCACTTTTTTAACCTATGTCCTGATACTGCTATGTGACTTTGGCAAAGCCGGAGTTATTCCGAATGCAGTTTTCTGTATTTAGTGGGATTCTCTCCGACTTCCTTTCGAAATGTCCTGCTGAAATAAAACTGATCCGGATAGCCGCAGAGTTCGCCGACCCGCGCAATGGATTCATCCGTATCCGCCAGCAGTCTCTTGGCCTCTTTCATACGGATCGAAGTAAGAAATCTAATGGGGGATTCCCCTTTGTTCTTTGTAAAGATCTTGCTCAGATATGCAGATGAAAAACCGAGATCACAGGCAAGTGCTCCAAAATCGATCTCTTCACGAAAGTTCTCTCTGATATATCTTTCCGTCTGCTTCACTATCTCTGCAGCGCTCTTTCCGGAAATGCCCTCTGCATCCGGAAGCTCATATTTCTCCTGCAGGATGAGGCTGATCTTTTCAAGTACAGCTGCAAGCTTTTCTTCCGATACAGGCTTTAACAGATAATCAAATACCCCCTGTCTTATTGCCTCCTGTGCATACTCAAAATCAGCATATCCTGTGAGGATCACAGTGATGATATCGGGGTAAGCCTCATGTATGCTTTTTGCAAGCTCCAGTCCGTCCATCTCAGGCATCCGAATATCCGTAAACACCACATGGATATTACCTTCACGCATCGCTTCAAGGGCTGATTTCCCTTCACCGCACTCCGAGACTATCCTGAAGCTGTCATCGATCTCAGTTATCCTTCTTTTCAGTGCCTGCCTCAGCATATACTCATCATCCGCAAGCAGTACATTGTAATGATCTGTTTTTATCATATTCCCATACCCTGTCCGCAGCTGTAACCAAGAAGATCCATCCGCTGTCTTCACTCTTCGTCACTGTTTCTCACATGACCACCGACAGTGACAAAAGCCCCGCCTTCCTCTTTATTCCCAAAATCAAAAACAAAAGGTATGCCGTCCAGAAGGTACAGTCTGATAAAAATATTGAGTATCCCCATTCCTTCAATCTTAAGGCTCGGCAGCACACCGCTCTTCAGTATCTCATCCATATTTCTCCTTAGTTCCCTGTCAACCTCTGGATCGAAGCCCGGACCGTTATCCGATACTGTGATATGCCAGTCATCTCCGTCCCTTGCTCCCTCTACCCTTATCTCCCAGGGAGCACGATGTTGCATTACTGCCTTTACGGCATTTTCGACAAGAAGCTGTATGCAGAGTTTCGGCACCATACAGTCAAGTATGTCATCCGAAATATCATAAGTGTAAGTAAGACCATCTCCAAAGCGTTTTCCGATACATCCAAGATAGCGATCCACCTGCTCCATCTCCTCCTCAACCCTGATCCGCATTTCCCGGTTGGAGGATATATACCTTAGTATTGAGGTGATATCCTCACACATCTCGGACACCTGATCCGTCATGCCGCTGTCTGCCATCTCACCTATCATAGTGAGGGAATTATAGAGGAAGTGAGGATTCATCTGAGACTGAAGAGCCAGCATCTCAGCCTGCATCTCCTGCTCCTTCAGTGTCAGCATGGTCTGCGTGGCATTCTCCTGCAGCATAATGCTGTCATTGATCGAATCCCTCAGCTCATCTATCTCCAATATCCCGGAGTCAGCTGTCTCAAGCCTTGCAAACTGAGGCTTGTCCGTATCCTGAAGGAAGGAATAAATAAGGCTTATAGGATTACTGAGCCGCCTTGAAAGAGCAGCCGCAAGGACTACGCAGAATCCAAAGATCAAAACGACAGCCAATACCATTGGAATGAAGGATCTGTAAACAGGCTCCATGAATACTGCATCATCCACAGCCATAGCAACGGTCAGGCCATCCTCTTTATCCTCCGAAAAGCAGAGATACTGCTTTTTTCCGGTATAGGCATTCATTATCTCACCGTCACCCGCGTCTTTGAACGAATAATACGAAAACACTGCCTGCTGCGGATATATCTGTCTTCCGTCACTGTCATAAACCGCTATGACAGGATCCAGGGTTGATATGTCATGCTTCAGGGGCTCAAAAACCTCATCATAATAAGCCTTAACTTCAATAAAACCCAAAGGCTCGTGAAAATCACCATAGAACATACGGCAAAGCGAAAAATAGAATGTATCCCTGTTAACAGCTGCGCTGTCAGATACAAGCTCATCCCGCGCAGGGGCAAAAATGTATTTCTTTCCGGCAAGCTTTACCGTCTTTTCATACCAGCTTTGATATTTTGCCGGGAAAGGCAGGTCTCCGTTGTAATTACCTACTCCGTATCCACCCTCATCCACATCATAGAGATTAAGCTGCCTGGTCGCAAAATCAAAACCCTTGAGCGAAATAAGGGTTCCTGCAAGAGCCTGTCTTGCCCTGTTCTTCTCAAATGAGCTCTCTGCTTTCATGTATGCCTGGAATTCATCCTTCAGCTCACCCGATGCTATGGAATAAAGAAGGATGGTATCCATCTCCCTTACGGTCTGGCCGAGACCTGATGCCACCTGGGCGCAGGACGAGCGCATATCTCTGGTGGCATTGCTTTTCAGCGTCCTGTACTGCATTACGGAAAAGATCAGGGAAATAAGTCCCAGTGTTACTACAGACAGCGAAAGCAGTGTGAAAAGGAGGATGGTACGTATCCTGTACTTTCCTGCTTTTTCGGGAACATCTCCGATATTGGTGCCTCCTTCCGCTCTGCCCCTTACTCCGGTCATCGGATCAGATCCTTATTGTAAGGGCGCTGTCAATATATCCCTCTTCCCGGATGTATTCACCGTCTGCAAATATCTTAAACCTGCGGGCTGCTTTGATCCCCTCATAATACCTTCCCGGAATATGTCCTGTATCCTCATCATCTGAAGGCATCTGCCCTGCAGTGCAGTCAGATACAGCTCCGCGCTCAAATATCTCAAGGGTCCGTGACTCATCCATCCATCTGAACCTGATCGTTTCGTATTCGCCTTTTTCATATGCATAGTCATCACCGGCATCATCATAGTATACAAACTCTCCGTCAGCCCCCGTGAATATATGCAGCTCGATAGGCTCATCATTATCTTCCATGGCATATGTCAGATTCGCTCTTTCCGGTATCACGGAGCCTCCTTTTGCAAAGACCGGTATACGGTCAAGAGGAGCATCCACTATGACAGTCTGCCCGCCCTCGTATTTTTTATTGTCCCATATATCGTACCACACTGATCCGGCAGGCAGATAGCACTCCCAGGTTTTGTCCTTTTCAAGCTCCGCACTTCCGGCCTCAAAATACATAGGCTCTGTCACAGGACATACCAGCAGATTTTTTCCGAACATAAATTCATCTGACCTTTCCACGGCCTTCTCATCATCCGGAAAATCAAACAAAAGACTTCTCATCATAGTACCGGCCTCAAGTCTTACAGCTCCTGCCAGCGAATAAATATAAGGCATAAGAGTATATCTGAGCCTTATTGCCTTTGCTATGGCATCATAAAAAGGATCTCCTTCCCTGCCGAAATTCCAGATCTCACGGGGTGTATCGGTACCGTGCGAACGGAACATGGGGAGAAAGACTCCCATCTGAAGCCATCTGACATAGAGCTCGCAGTAGCCCTTGTCCTTTACTCCCTCATCATATATTCCATGCCAGAACCACTTGGGAGTAGGATCATTATTGCATCCGCAGCCTCTGTTTTTCCATTCCTTCCCGACGGTAAAGAATCCTCCGATATCCAGCGTCCAGTATGGATAGCCGGACAGTCCCATATTGAGCCCCTCAGTGATCTGACGCCTCAGGGTATCCCAGGAGGCGCAGGTATCTCCCGACCAGAGCATGGCGGCATATTTCTGTCCTGATGCATAGCCGGAACGGGTAAGATTCAGTACTCTCTTTTTCTCTGTAGTCTTTCTCTGATTCTCAAATATCCCTTTTGCATGCATAAGCGCATAGGCATTTGCCTTCTCCGGCGGCAGATATTTCTTATGTTCATCTCCCACTATCTGATAACGCTTCCAGGGCTCCCGCTTTATCTCCCCACCCCAGTCAGGTCCTGAGAAAGGCTCAGTGGAGTCGCACCAGAAGGAGTCAAATCCATTCTCAAAAAGCCCCTCCTTCACCTGCTTCCAGTAGACTTCTCTTGCCTTATCGTCAAAGGCATCATAGGTTGCCAGATCATTGAGCAGCTGACCCTTTGACATAAATTCATCATAGTTTTCAGTCCCGGAATTCATATTCGGCCAGACAGAGACCATCGTATGCACGTTCATCCCGTGCAGCTTTTCAGCGCATTCCTTCATGTTGCCGTAACGCTCAGGATCCAGGATCTTATTGCCCCATTTATCCTTCTCCCAGGTATTCCAGTCCTGCACCACGCAGTCAATGGGTATGCCCAGCTTCCTGTATCTTTCTGCCACCTCTACCAGCTCATCCGCGGTATAATACTGCTCCTTTGACTGCACATAGCCGTAAGCCCACTTGGGAAGCATGGCTGCATCACCGGTCAGGTATCTTAATCCTGCCACGATCTCATCCATACTGTCTCCAGCAATGAAATAGTAGTCAAGGTACGGTATCGCATCAAAGAAAAGATAGGAACCGTTTTCCGTATCGGAAAATGTCATAAGACAGGTACAGTCAAATAAGATCCCATATCCCCTGCTGGATACGAGCACCGGCATAGGTATACGCATATTATGCTGATAGAGATACTGCACATGTCCCCGGTAATCATAGATCCCCTCTTCTGCCTGACCCAGTCCGTGGATCTGCTCGTCATCTGCAAAACAGAAATGCAGTCTTCCCTGAAAAGCCTCGTGGTCCCTGACCTCCTTCAGGTTTCTTATGAAATTCCTCTCTCCGTCAACTGTCTTTACCCTGTCTATTACAGGAGCCTCATCACCTGTGGTATATTTCATGACGGGTATACGGATGAATTCCTTTATCCCTTCCTGCAATAGCGTGCTTCCGTCCGAAGTTCTGCTCCATTTGATATGAAGATCATCCCATGATACCTCAGCCGATAATATCCCTCCGCTTACAATTGCCGAGTCTTCGTTCGTTTCAAGCGCGATGTCGATGCTCTCATCTATCCTGCCGGCCCGATCATCAGTTATGATCGATCTTACAGCGCTCAGCTCCCCTTTCCCGTATCGACAATGAATAATGCTGCTGCTGATATAGGATAATTCCAGTCTCTCATCCTCTTTATCGATATATACTTTTCTGCCTTTCTCGGTTGCCTTCATATTATCCCCCCTGAATCTTTATTATCAAGCTGTTCTGTCAATCCTTATTTCCGGTCTTTCTTCCCGGCAAAGGTCCTATATGTTTTTTGTACAGCCTGTAAAAGTTTGACATGTTTCTGAACCCGCATTCCATGGCTATGGACGAGACCGACCGGTCAGTGGTAAGAAAAAGCTCCTGGACGCGTTTTAAGCGGAGCATTGTAAGATACTCCGAAAAGCCTCTGTTTGTCACGTTTTTGAAATAACTGCTGAAGTAATTCGGGCTCATATAAGCAAGCGCTGCCACCTCTTCAAGAGTGACAGGATCTGTAAAGTGCGAATTGATATAATAGATCGCCTGCTCCAGCCTTTTCATGGACCTTTTCTTTTCGTTAAGGCTCATATCCGGGACAGCGCCATCCTTTTCATAATGACGTATGAGAAGGGTTGACAGTCTCATAATATCTGCTTTTATCATCCCTTCATAGCCCTTTTCCCGCCTCCTCGACTCTCCTGCGATATCCTCCATGATAGCGTGCATATCGGATGTCCTCTCATCTGTAGAAGAAATGAGATTTTTAAAATGGCTTCCCAGATATAAGAACGGCTTCATATACTCATCATCAAAGGAGGATCCGGGACCGGACAGAACCTCAGGAGCAAAAGTCAGCACGAGCACCTCCATCGAACGCTCGGTCACAACCCATCCATGCGGCTCCACCTGATTAAAGATAATGATATCTCCCGGCTCCACATCATATTTATTCCCGTTAATGAAATAGCTTCCGAAACCGGACTGCACATAGGTGATCTCACAGAAATCATGATAATGGAAACGCTCCGGAGCATTGTCCTGCTCCATGAGCGTCAGTTTCCTGATAAGCACCGGAAACTCTTCCGGCAGCTTTGTTGTGTCCTTGCAAATGACCATAAAAACGCCTCCGAATGATAATTGTACCATTGGAGGCGCTTTGTTTACAATTTGCGAAACTGCGCTCCGGCCTAACCCTCGAGCACCTTATATCCCATATACCTCGACAGCTCCTTCAGCTCCTTCGAATAGTCACCGAAGATGAGCACCTGATGATGCCCGAAGCCAGCGAGATTGTGCATATATGTCCTTGCATCATCCATCTGGATATAGTAATAAGGACTGCAGTAAACATCATCATATTCCGTACGTATTACTTCGCCGGTCTTGATGCAGATCGTATCTCCTGCAGGATTGAAACGTCCAAGAGTCACCTTATCCTGCTCGTTTTCGGTAAAGTCTACCTGCAGCTTTCCGCCAAAGCCCTGTCCGGTAAATGCCCAGAGCTTGTAATTTAAAGGCTTTGTCCCATAGCCGTTCATCTGGAGTGCCGGTACTGCATGGTGTATACGGAGCAGCTCATCCGTCTCATGGTTCGGATTGCCCATAAAGCAGGGACGGTTAGCAGTATACTGCATGATGCACATTGCCATCAGCGCATTCAGATCCTCTTCGCAGCCACTGGGTATACCCTCATCCTTCATTATGGAATGACACATGCAAGGCGTAAACTTCCTGTTCTGGGGTATCTCAGAGGTACAGAGCTCATGACAGGCAGTTGTAAAGGCATTGCACTGATAAACATCCATCATCTTCTTTGCTGCAAGATAATACTTAATGTCATTTATGAACCAGTCGGTATTGACCTTTGTGTCTTTGGAACCGTTGATTATCTTATCGGCGATCGGCTTTGCTTCGTCATCTGTGATCTGATCCATATATTTTGTGATCTCATAGAAGGGAAGCTTGATGACCTCAAGACCGTATTTCTGTCTTAATACCTCAGGATCGCGTATAAGGCTCTGAATGCCGAAGGTCGGCTGCGCAGCGGCTGAAAGGCAAAGAACTCTTGTACAGGCTATAGCCTTTCTGACCCAGAGATAATGGAGTATCTCATTTAAGTCCTGCATATCCATGGCCACATAAGCCTCTACGCCAATGCTTCGGCAGTACGCTGCAAAATCAATACCCTCGTTACCGTTCTGCATTACGACTACAGGTTTCTTATATCTTTCAAGCTTCGGTATGCGCCAGCCCATGCAAAGGAATATATCTGCCTTATCCAGATCCTGCTCTATCTCAGCATATTTCTCCTCTGATACCACAAACTTCTCTTCATAGCGGCAGTCTATCATCGGCATAAGCTCTGCCTCGGGGATCACGTTCTTAAGCTCTTCGCCCATCTGTGCGAAATATTTATCCGCAGCGGCAGCCTCAGCCTCCTTTGTCATATCCTCCTTGTGTCCTGCCCTGCAGGGCCCCTCCCAGAAATGTGAATGTACAAGACAGCCTACTATCGGACGTACCACAAGCTTTTCTTCCATTGCCGGTTTCTTCATTTTCTCTTTCCCTCCTGATACAATCTTATTTTCGAAAAACCTTCATTAATGTCATTTTACAATATCACTGTCGCAGTTTCCTCGCTTTTCCTTTTCAAAATGTGTACTTTTTTACTGTGGGATGTCAGGGTGACGTATATTTGCCACCGTCCCCCCTTGACAAAGATATTAATTGATTGTATCATCTCGTATATACCATATTTCATATATGCTTAGTAGGATATAAATTATGTGCGAGTTATTTGGATTATCGGGCAGAAAAAATAAAGATATAAGCCGGGAACTTAAAGAGTTTTATTCGCATGCTCCCAAAAACCCGGACGGCTGGGGTTTGTTTTACGCAAACAGCACCTCTGCCTTCTTTGATAAGGAGGATATAAGGGCTGATAAAAGTGATCATCTTAAGCAAATCCTTTCCGGCAGTATCATTGCAAAGGATGCGATAGCACACATCAGACTTGCAACCATAGGCTATGACGAAATGGTAAATACTCATCCCTTCAGGGGATATGATCTTAGCGCGAATGAATGGATATTCGCTCACAACGGTACGATCTTTGAAAGCGATCTTCTTACCGGATACACCTACGAGCAGGACGGAGATACGGACAGTGAAAGGATCTTTCTGTATATGCTTGACTGCCTTAATGCAGCGATCAAAAGGAAACAGGGGGCTCTTGATGCTGACGAAAGATTTGATGTTATCGACAGGATCGTTTGTGACCTGTCTCCAAAAAACAAGCTGAATCTTCTTATCTTCGACGGTGAGGTGTTATATGTGCATACAAATTTCAGAAACTCTCTTTTTAAGCATGAGGATGAAGCCGGACTGTTTTTTTCTACGCAGCCTCTGAGCAGCACAGGCTGGGAACAGGTCCCCTTTATGAGACTTGTTTCATTCAGGGAGGGAAAAATGATGCGGGCAGGGACGCTTCACGACAACGAATACATTCCGGATCAGTGCAGCATTAATGCACTGTATCTCGCATACTCAGGACTATAGGATCGTTCTTAACCATAGCGGAGGGGAATATGCTTCACTACCAGGATGAAAAAGTAAAAAAACTCTTATTTGAAGGTTTTACCGGTCTTGAAAAGGAAGGCCTGAGAGTAATAGGCGAAGGTTTCTTTGCTCAGACTCCACACCCATTTCCGGCAGACGACCGTTATATAGTCCGGGATTTCTGTGAGAACCAGACCGAGATCAACACTCCGCCCAAGGATACGGCCAAAGAAGCCTATGAAGAGCTGAAGTATCAGACTATACGCATACGCGAAAGACTTCGTGAGCTTAAAGAACCTGAGTATCTCTGGCCATTCTCCAACCCACCCTACATACTCAATGAAGAGAATATTCCTATCGCCCGTTTTGAAGGTGAAGACAAAAAAAAGACTGAATACCGCGAATATCTTGCCATGCGTTACGGAAGATACAAGATGACATTTTCAGGCATTCATTTTAATTATTCATTCAGCGATGAACTGTTAAAAGCTGATCTTGAATTATCCGGAGGCGGAGATCTCAGGACATACAGGGATCAGTTTTATGTACGCCTTGCTGCAATGGCCCAGCTTTACAACTGGCTTGTAGTAGCTGTGTCTGCGGCAAGTCCGCTGCTTGACAGCTCTTATTTTGAAAAAGGCAACTGCGGCAGCGATGTATATAATGGCATGGCATCCAGCAGATGCTCCGACATAGGGTACTGGAATTTCTTCACTCCTCTGCTTGACTATACCGATCTGGAGTCCTATGTAAAAAGCATTGAAAACATAGTAGAATACGAGCTGATAAGGTCGCCTTCAGAATTATATTTCCCCGTGAGGATAAAACCCTCCGGAAGCTATTCCAAAGAGGGGCTCAGAGAGCACGGCGCGGATCATATCGAGCTTCGCATGATAGATCTCAATCCTCTGGATGAGGGAGGAATTGATGAACGTGATGTATATTTCCTTCAGCTGTTCCTTATCTTTCTTGCCTGCAGGAAGGATGAGACGATCGATGCAAATGCGCAGATAAAGGCTATAGCAAATACAAAAAATGCAGCAAGATATGATCTTAAGACCGTACACCTCGTAAATGAAGAGGGCGAATCTGTTTCCATCGCAGATGCGGCTATATGTTTCATCGATGAGATGAGAGATTTCTTCAGCAGATATGACAGCAGGGACATTGATTCCACTCTTTTATTTGAGCGCTCCAAATTCACCGAGATAAAAAACAGATATGCTTATAAAGTTCGGGAGCTATACTCTGACGGCTTCGTAAAAAAGGGTATGAAGATGCTTAAGGGCGAAAGCAGACGGATAGAAACCACGCTGCGCAGCATGCTCTACAGCAAATACATCACCCCGACAACCTTAAATAAAGGAGATTTCATCGGGATCGAAATAGAGATGCCCATTCTGAATCTTGCAAAGGAAGCCGTAGACTTTGCCAATGTACATAAGGTAACTGCAGGATTCATGGAACGCTTTGGTTTCACGCCCGAAAAGCTTGATGAAAACGGGGATGTATGCCTTGCAGAGTTTGCTGAAACAGCTGATTCTCTTTCATATGACTGCTCTTATAATAATCTGGAGCTGTCTCTCGGCAAGGTCTCAGACATAGGAGAAGCTGAAAGAAGATTCCGGCAATACTACGATTTTCTGCAGGAATGCTTCAGTGAATTTGATTATACTCTCACGGGCATGGGTATCAATCCCTACAGGATATACAATCAAAATATACCTGTGCCAAATGGCAGATACCGTATGCTCTTCCATCATCTTCATTCCTACGAGAAATACCGGATGCTCCCCATGTATTTTCATCCACATCCGGAGTTTGGTACTTTTGCAAGCGCATCCCAGGTACAGCTTGATATCACTTACGATGATATCCCCGAGATAATAAATACTTTCTCGCTTCTGGAGCCTGTAAAAGCGCTTATATTTGCCAACTCGATCCTGCTGAATGAAGCCGAGGATTATCTTTGCTACAGAGATATCCTGTGGGAGAATTCCACCCACGGGATAAACCCTCATAATGTGGGACCTTATGAATATATGTTTAAGGATGTGGACGAGCTTCTGGACTATATACAATCCACCAGCATCTATTGTGCGGAAAGAGACGGAAAATATGTGAATTTCAAGCCCATGCCGTTAAGGGATTATTTTTCACAGGATGAAGTGGAGGGAGAATACTATGCAAACGGCAAGTATCATAAACTGATAATTGAACCACGGAAAGAGGATCTGGAATATTTAAGATCCTTTAAGCATGAGGATCTGACCTACAGGGGCACGATTGAATTCAGAAGCGTCTGCTGCCAGCCAATAAAGGACGCGATGTCCGTGGCCGCTTTTCATGCAGGACTTAAGAAAAGACTCCATGAGCTTACAGAACTCTTTGCATCGGATCATGTGCTCTACGGACACGGATATAACGCAACGGAGCTAAGGCATCTTTTCATAAAAAGAGAACTCCCATCCTTTGTGGACAAGGACGGTGTATATGATCTGGCCCGCAGGATATTGGAGCTGTCACAAAAAGGCCTGAATGACAGGGGCTTCGGTGAAGAAAGATTTCTCAAACCGTTATTTGAAAGAGTAGAAAACAGGGAAAACCCTGCCTCACACATGTTAAAAAAGCTCTCCTCCGGATCGACGATAGAGGAGCTGATAAAGGAATACAGTTAAGAAAATCTGTCAAAGGATACATCTTCCTGATGCTCCCTATGGAAGGCATAGCGGAAGAAGGAATCTCCGCGCACGCCTTTGATCACATAATTATGACTTTCGATCTTAAAAAAGGGCTTTTTAAGCTGCCTTAAATAAATAAAGGAACCCTCGATACTTCTTAAAGACTCGATATCTTCATCATTAAGAGGCTCTTCAGTCAGGATATCAAATGCATCCCAGCCTGACTCCGTGCAGGTCTCAAGCGATTTTCTTCTGTCTATTATCTTCATCTATCCCTCCCGCAGAAGCTCTCCTCTTCTTCAAAATCTGCTTTGCAGCCAAGACCAGCAACGCAATTACTGCGCCTGATGTATCCAGAACTATATCCACGACCTGTGCGGCCCTGCCGGGAACATGATACTGGTGCCATTCATCCGTGCAGGAATACAGAAAGCATATGACAACGGTCCATATTACCGCCTTTCTGAAGTCGCTGACAAAGACCTTCACAGCTATATAGATAAAAACAGCCAGTATGGCATATTCAAGAACGTGCGCCACATCTCTGATATAAGGCTCAAGATAAAGGGCTCTCTCCATCTGATCTGCTTCACTCAAACCGGAATTCTCAGTGATAAGCTTTACGATCCTCATAGCAAGGCCCTCACTCTCCATAGACGACTCGGGAGCCGGTTTATCGGAAAGCCAGTATATCACGGTCATCCAGACAAGTGCAGGTATGAATCTAAGTCCATTTACCAGTCTCACTCTGCCGTCCCCTCTATCCCGCGATCTCTCTAAGGGCAGATATCATCTCATCGATTTCGGACTCTTTATTCATACAGGAAAAGCTGATGCGCAGAGTCCCCTTACCGGCGCTGCCGATATATTTATGTATAAGCGGCGCACAATGAAGCCCGGAGCGTGTCACTATATCAAAACTGTTTTGAAGAATATATGCCAGATCCGCCGGCTCAAAGCCATCCATATTGAAGCTTACTACCGGACCGCGTTCACGAAGCCCGCTTCCATAAATCCTGATGCCTCCTACCGCTGAAAGAGCATCTATCGCATATCCGGTAAGCTTTTTCTCTTTCTCTGATATGGCATCCATTCCCTGATCCATAACCCACTTAACGGCAGCAGACAAAGCCGCGATCCCGGCGCTGTTCTGAGTGCCGACTTCATACTCATATCCATCATCCTCATACAGGATACGGCTCGAATCAAGCCCCGTACCGCCATATTTCAGCGGTATAAAGGAAAGTCCCTCTCTCACATAATAACCGCCTGTCCCCTGCAGTCCCATAAGTGATTTGTGGCCAGTGAACGCAAGCGCGTCCACCCCCCATTCATCTGCCTTTATCTCCAGACATCCTGCGCTCTGTGATACATCAAGAATAAAAATGATCCCATATCTTTCTGCTATCTCACCGAAAGACTTTGCATCCTGTATCGCTCCCGTTACATTGGAGCAGTGGTTTAGGACAAGGGCTTTGATCCTTCCCTTCTTTGCCTCATTCTCAAAAAGCTCCGGAGGAATATATCCATCTTCATCACAGGAAAGGATAACCGGCTCGCCCTTTATAGACGGAAGATTATACAGTGGACGGAGCACGCTGTTATGCTCAGTCACTGTCGCAGCGATCTCATCTGCATTTATTCCGAGTCCGTTGATTATGACATTAAGCCCTTCAGTAGATCCGGATGCAAAATATATCCTGTCGGTGCCCGATATGCCCATAAGACTGCCAAGTCTTTTTCTGCAAAGAGAAAAAACATCGGCATCATCACGGGATAAGGCACTCCTGAACTGTCCTGAGGGCAAGGCCTCCAGAGCATCAAGATATGCTTTCTTTACGGTTTCCGGCTTGGGATAAGATGTAGCGGCATTATTGAAATATATCATAGCGTGAATCCTGCAAGCTCAAGGATGGTACCTATGACTGCGCCGAGAAGATACAGCATTCCCGCGATCATAAGGTTTTCCTTCAGATGATCATTCACCCTGAAAAGAACCAGCAGTCCTACTCCGGCACCTGTGACAAGACCTGACAGCATAGCTCCCGCAGATATCACTCCCTCCAGATAGAGATGTGTGATGGCAACAGACGCTCCGCAGTTCGGTATGAGGCCTATGAGCGCAGCTATCAGCTCACCGACTACAGGAATCGCAAGGAAACTTCCCCTCACTGCCTCAAGCCCCACCAGATGAACTATCAGATTAAGCACGAAGCTGATCACGACAACAAACAGAAAAACATGCATAGTATGTACCAGAGCAGGCTTCAGTATCCCCTCATCATCCTCGCAGCTGCAGTGTTCTCTCTCGCAGAGGCTCTCTATATCCCAATCCTCTTCGCCCTTCCCCTTAAGTCGCAGAATAAGATCTGTCAGAAAGCCGACAGCAATTCCTATGACAGCTTTAATCACAAGTATCTTAAGGATCAGCGAAACCTCCGATCTTTCAGATATCAATATAGGCAGCATCTCATCGGAGGTCGAAAGATATACTGCAAAAAGCGTTCCAAGGGTTATGATCCTTCCTGCATAAAGATTAGAAGCTGCTGCAGAAAATCCGCATTGCGGCACCACACCCAGAAGTCCTCCGAAAAACGGTCCTGCCTTTCCGCCCTTATGCAAGGCTTCCGCAAATTTATTCCCCGTCTTATGCTCCACATACTCCATCAAAAGATACGTCACGAATAAAAAAGGCAGAAGCTTAGCCGCATCTATCAATGTATCCATTATCACGTCTGTCATAATCTCATATACCTCTTATAAGCTCTATAGGATGTCATCATGTGGACGCTGCCTTATGTACCCCGACCAGAATAAACCTTCCGTTCTTTACCTGATAACTGCAGGTAGAGAGTGTGATCAGCTCATCTCCCCACTCCGCATCCACACCGGTATCATAGAGCTCTCTCTCCTTCACGTTTTCAACAAAGTAATCAAAATCCGCCTTATCGGACAGATCTGTATAATAATAGTATCTGAACCGGCCGTTGTCCTCGTCCTTCTCCTGCCTGTAGATATCTATATCACCATAGTCCTCATAAAGATCCATATCCTTGATCGTCAGCTCCTCCGGTTCCACACTCTGTCCTTCCTCTTCCTTCTTTGCTATGCTCTCCTCCTCGATGGCTTTGTCAGCCTCGGCTCTGTCCTCATCTGTTTCAAGCTCATCCTCTTCGATCTGAGAATAGAAAGCGGCAAAAACCTGATATTCCTTTTCTTCATAAAGAGTGTCAAAATGAATGACCGGATGACTTTTCCAATAGGCTTCCTTTGCAAACTTTTGAAGGGATCCGAAACCACTCCCGTCCTTCATGTTATGACCGTAGATAAGAGTCTGATTGTAGCCGTCACGCCAGTTTACAGCAATAAAAAAAGTTCCCTTCTCCGCCTCGCTGCCGTCAAGGCTTCTATGCAGAAAATAATTCTGGCTTTTGGGAGTATAGACCACAGGATCGTCTATCGATGAATCATCTATCCTCAGCCAGCCGGATACATAAGGATTGATCTCCAGCAGATCATGGTACTTTTCCAGAGGTTCCCTTATCTCTTCCCCAGACTCCTCCGGAGGCTCCTCTTCTTCAAGTACTTCGTTTGATGACGCCGGTGTTTCGGCAACGGTTTCCTCTGATACAGACTCAGCATCTGAAGAAACAGTATCTGTACTCTCTTCTTCCCTGCTATCCGGATCCGGTAAGTCATTGCTCTCTTTTGAAGCGGACAGTCCGAACAGCCTGCTGTTTTTATCGGTTTTTATCCCGGGCGACAGCAGACCGACCACTATAAGAAAACAAAGAAATACAGCCGATATGACAGCAAATATGACCGGTAACTTATGCTTCATAGTCCATAATTTATCATATTGTCAGTATTCAAACAAATCATCTGAATATGCTGTCATAATCGTAGGCAGTATAGAAGTCCCACATTTTGTCGCAATATTCTTCATAATTATCCTTTGTCAGTTCATGCTCTCCATTATGTATACATTTCAGGATGTAGGAATTAACCTCCTGCCTGTAATGGTTCTCGTCCTTATAATTGTCCAGATCCGTGATAAGATCAAACTCATCAAAAAAACTGTAAAGGTGGATATTATCATACTGAAGCATCAGTTCTATTGCCTCCTTTTCCCATTTCAGCTGGTTTTCAAGAGTCCCCTTCTGATTCAAATCATCAAAGATAAGAATACTGGAGGGCGGGAAAAAGAGATAAAATTGAGTATCAGGCTGTGACGCTGCGAGATCTGTCACATTCTGCTTTAGATTTCTTGTATCAAGGGGAGTGTATGCGGCCTTTTCCTGTTTTGGCTTCCTGTCATACTGTGAGAGCGTCGCGTCCCTGCCAAAGGTCACCAGGGAATTCCAGTTGCAGTATTCATCAAAAGTAGTGCTCCTGCCACCGCGGATCGTATACCAGATCACATCAAGAAAGGTAGCCAGAGTGAAGACCTCCTTATTAAGCACATACTCCGTATCATTTATTATGCTGTCATCATAGATATATGTGGGATACTTCTCCATGAGCATTTCTTCGGGATATGCAGATATCAGACCGTAATCAAGCCCCCTTAGCACGATCCTGATATTACCGTTCGCATCAAAAGCCCTCTCCAGCTGGTCATTTATCTCCTTGTATGACGCTCCGGACAAGGGAACCTTTACGGAATGCGCATCAAAATAATCATCAAATTCCGATGCCATAAAATTCTGAGTCATACTGGTGCCCGTGATTATGCTGTCGTAATCAAAATGCTTTACTATCCCGTCATTAAGGTATCTCTCATCCCTGTCAGGCATACGGTATCTTAAAAAGCTTACAGGCTTATGATAGTGAAAGAATGGATCGATCGCCACAGTAAGTCCGCCGAAGAAGAGAACCATCAGAAGAAATGCCGCTATGAACTTTATACACCATTTTTTCATCATATATTTCGCCGGTCAGAAATTGTAATACAAAAACGTTGTCATGCCGCTGAAGGAAAACAGGCACCAGGTAAGCAGAGCTGCCAGGCATACCGCGGAAAGCCTGAAGTTAATACTCTTCTGCGCCATATGCTTCGCATTTGGCAAAAAGAAAACAATAATAAATCCCGCTCCAAGAAAAAGCGCAGTCTGAAAATAAACAGGCAGCTCAAAACGGGAACTGAAGAATTCACCGACCTTTTTCATCAATGGTGAATACAACACAGAGATCCCCTCTATGCTTCCGGGTCTGAGA
>JAEEGL013384155.1_pt1 | contig 24931 bp, 22 predicted proteins | sample 9134231 | NCBI WGS metagenome assembly JAEEGL01 (sample SAMN16246548, study PRJNA631951) | gut metagenome | biome: gut microbiome; feature: rumen; material: fiber-attached | host: Bos | place: Iran: Karaj | collected 2018-10
GATTACAGGCCGTCTGAAAGACATGATTATACGTGGCGGTGAAAATATATATCCCAAGGAAATCGAAGAGTTTATCTATACGCATCCCGACGTGGCGGACGTCCAGGTCATCGGCGTTCCGGACGCCCGTTACGGCGAAGCGGTTATGGCCTGCATTCTCCGGAAGGAAGGCGGGACCGTCACCGCGGAAGAGATGACGGAGTATATCAAGAGCCATATGGCGCGCCATAAAGTCCCGCAGTACATCGAGTTCATGGACGCTTTCCCGATGAATGCCGCCGGAAAAGTGCTGAAGTACAAAATGCGGGAAGAGGCCGCGGAACGCCTCGGCCTGGTCGGCGCGGCGGGGATCGATACCGCGGGCGGAATCAAACAGTAAACTGCGCTGACGCCGTCAGGACCTTTCGAGCAGGTAGCGCATCCCGGATGGGTTCATCAGTACCTTGGCGCATCCGAGAACCACGCAGTCCCGGGCTTCCGGAGCGACCTGGCAGGGCACCTTCAGGACGTTGCCGATGGCTTCGGCCAGCCCGTACAGCCCTGCCGCCCCGCCGGGCAGCGTAACGCCGCCTTCGAAAATATCGGATGCCAGCTGGGGCGGAGTCCTTTCGATCACTACCTGGAGCCCTTCGATCAGGTCGTTGACGTTCTCCACCAGGGCTTCATAAATCTCTTCGGAATCAATACTGAGCGTTTTGGGCAGGCCTGAAATCAGGTTTCTCCCCGTGACGTCCATCACAACCCGCGGACTGCGCCGCGCGGCGCCGCCCAGCGTGATCTTGACCTGCTCCGCGGTCCGTTCGCCGATCAGCAGGTTGTATTTCCTGCGCAGGTACCGGATCACCGCGTCGTCAAAATGGTCTCCTCCGACATGGATGGAGCTGAACACGGAAATCGCCCCGTTGCTTAGCACCGCGATATCCGTGCCGCCCGCGCTCATGTCGGCCACCATGCTGCCGTATGCGCCCAGGAAGTTCAGCTGAGACCCCAGCGCCGCCGCGATTGTCCTGTCCAGGATCTGGGTTCTGCGGAGGCCCGCGTCAAACATTGACGTGACGAGCGCCTTTTTTTCCATATCCTTCACGCCGGAAGGAACCGCCATAATCGCCCTCGGACGCGCCAGGAAGTGGCGCCCGATCACCTGGGTGATAAAAAAGCGCAGCATCGCGCTGGTCAGGTCGAAATCAATCATCTCACCCTGCGCCAGCGGACGGATAATATTGATATTGGAAGGCGCGCGGCCGATCATCCGGTGGGCTTCCGTCCCGAAAGCGATAATCTGGCTGTTGTTCCGGTCCACCGCGACGACAGCGGGCTCGCGGAACACAACGCCCCGACCCTTCATATAAATGACCACGTTGGATGTGCCCAGATCAATCGCGATATCCCCTGATGCCTGTGCCATGGTAAATACCTTTCACATCAAAAATCACGCCCGATCCTTCGGGCTTACCAGAATATTACCATGTTCCGGGTAAAATTACAACATCCGCCCGTTCTTGACAACATGTTTTGAAATTCGCATAATATAAGTTGGATTTTTATGGACGGGAGGGATCTTTTTGCCAGTCGCGATACAGTCGGTCACTCCCCGTTCCCCGGCTGACAAGGCCGGAATCACCGCCGGTGAAACGCTGGCAAAGATCAATTCGGAGCCGGTCATTGACGAAATCGATTACCAGGCCCTGACCGCGTCCTCCCGCCTCACGCTGACTGTGACCGATTCCCGCGGCGATTCCAGGGAAGTGTTTGTCTACAAATCCCCCTGGGAACCCCTCGGCCTTTGCCTGGATGAAACCACGGCCATGAAGCCGCGCCATTGCCGGAATCACTGCCTTTTCTGCTTTATCGATCAGCTGCCTGCCGGCATGCGGAGTACGCTTTACGTCAAGGATGACGACTGGCGCCTCAGCCTGATGATGGGGAATTACGTCACCCTGACAAACGTGGATGACGCGGAATTCGACCGGATCCTGCGCCGGAAAGCCTCCCCGATTTACCTCTCCATTCATGCCACCGATCCGGACGTCCGCGTCCGCCTTCTCCGGAATCCGAACGCCGGCAGCATCATGTCCCGGATGAGGCAGTTGCGGGATCACGGCATTCAGTTTCACGGCCAGATCGTCCTGTGCCCCGGCATCAATGACGGCGATGTGCTGAAACAGACAATCGAGGATACGGCCTCCCTTTATCCCAGTGCCTGTTCGCTGGCCATTGTTCCCATCGGAATGACGTGCCACCGGTGCGGCCTCGAGCCGATGAATCCCGTTACGCCTGACGTGGCGCGGGACGTCATCCATATGGCGGAAACGTATCAGGACCGCTTCCTTCACGAATTCGGCGAACGCTTTGTCTATCCGTCGGATGAGTTTTACTGTATCAGCGGGCTGCCGCTTCCCCGGGATGAGGAATATGAGGATTATCCGCAGATCGAGAACGGTGTCGGAATGCTCCGGCTGCTGGAAAAGGAATGTGAGCTGGCCGCGGAAGCCGATCCCTTGGATCCGTCGCGCTGCGCGCATGAACGCCTGATCATTCCGACAGGCGTTTCCGCACAGCCCTTTATCCGGGATCTGGCCGAACGCTACGCTCCGCCCGGAACCGAAGTGGAAGTCATCGCTGTCAAAAACCGTTTCTTCGGCGAATCCATCACGGTGACAGGGCTCATTGTGGGCCGGGACCTCCTGGATGCGCTGAAGGGGCATTCGTTTGACCGCGTGCTGATCTCCGGAAACATGCTCCGGGAAAACTCTGACCGTTTCCTGGACGACATGACGCTCGAGGAAGTCCGCCGGGCGGTCGGAAAACCTGTCACAGTAGTTGCCAGCAGCGGAGAAGCCTTTATCCGGGCTCTGCGCGGATCGGAGGAAGATCATGAATAAACCCCTTGTTGCCATTGTGGGCCGCCCGAACGTCGGGAAGTCGACGTTCTTCAATAAAATGGCCGGCAGGCGGATCAGCATCGTCGAGGACGTCCCCGGCGTCACGCGGGACCGCGTGCACGCGGACGTGGAGTGGCTGGGCCGTTCCTTTATCCTGATCGATACCGGCGGCATTGATCCCCGCAGCGAAGACGAACTGCTGTCACAGATGCGCGCCCAGGCGCAGGTCGCGATGGACCTGGCGGACGTCATCTGCTTCTTTACCGACGCCCGGGACGGGCTGACCGATGACGACCGGGACGTCGCGAACCTGCTTCGCCGGACCGGAAAACCGGTTCTTCTCGTCGTCAACAAGATCGACTATATGGGGATGAGCGACCAGCTGTATGAGTTTTATGAGCTCGGGCTGGGCGATCCGATCCCGATCAGCAGCACGAACATGATGGGCTTCGGCGACCTGCTGGACGAGATCATCAGATACTTCCCCGAAGAACAGGAAGCGCCGGAGAAGGAAGCCGCGCCGATTCAGCTGGCCATTGTCGGCCGTCCGAACGTCGGCAAAAGTTCCCTGACCAACCGCCTTCTCGGTGAAAACCGTACCATGGTTTCCGACATTCCGGGCACCACCCGGGACGCCATCGACACGCCCTATACCGATTCGGACGGCACCGCCTACAACATCATCGACACCGCCGGTATCCGGAGAAAACGCGCGATCGAGGATGAGTCCCTGGAACATTACAGCGTCCTCCGGTCCATCGCCGCCATCCGCCGCTGTGACGTCGCCCTTCTGCTGATTGACGCGGAGGACGGCGTGACCGAGCAGGATACCAAGATTGCCGGCCTGATCCACGAAGAGGGCAAGGCTGCCGTGGTGATTGTCAACAAATGGGATCTCCCGGAAAAGGAAACCGGTACGCTGGAGAAGTATCAGAAGCAGGTCCTGTCGGATCTGAAATTCATGGATTACGCGCCGGTTCTGTTCATTTCGGCCAAAACAGGCCAGCGCGTTCATACCGTCTTTGACGCGGTCAGGGCCGTCTATGCTTCCGCGTGCCGCCGGATCACTACCGGCGTGCTGAACGATGTTATCAACGACGCGACGAACGACCTGCAGCCGCCGATCCAGGGAACCCGCCGGCTGAAGATCTATTACGCCACCCAGGGAAGCGTGCAGCCGCCCACGTTTATTCTCTTCGTCAACGATGAGAAACTGATGATTTTCTCCTATGAGCGGTATCTGGAGAACTATTTCCGGAAAACATTTGATTTCGCGGGTACGCCGATCCGTTTCATCCTCCGCGAGAAGAAAAAGGAGTGACCCGGATGAACATCCCTCCCGTCTTCGGATCAAAGCCATGGCTGGTCCTGCTTTCCTGTATCGTTGCCTACCTGCTGGGTTCCCTCTCAACCGGCCTTTTCGTGGCAAAGGTGTCGAACGGCCCTGACCTCCGGAAGGTCGGGAGCGGCAATACGGGCGCCAGCAACGTCCAGCGGACCATGGGCTGGAAAGCCGGGTTGATCACCTTCGCCGGGGACTGTGTCAAAGCGGTGCTGGCGTGCCTGGTCGCCGAACTGCTGACCGGCGACCATTACGCTTCCCTGGCGGCCGGCCTGTTCGCGATTATCGGCCATAACTGGCCTGTCTTTCATCAGTTCCGCGGCGGCAAAGGCGTCGCGGCGAGCTGCGGCGTTCTGCTGTACTGTTTCCCGGTTCCCGCGCTGATCTGCTTCGCGCTCACCATCGCGCTGATCGCCGCGACCCGGTACATCTCGCTTGGCAGCATGTTCCTGCTGACGTCGTACGCCGTACTGGTTTCCGTCTGGTTCTATCAGGGGGATTTCCGGCTTTTCGTCGTCTGCTGGGCGGTTCTGCTCGCGCTGATCTGTATCGGGCGGCATCACGCCAATATTGTCCGCCTCATCCGGGGGACTGAAAACAAACTGGGCAGCAAAAAAACCAAGTGATTTCGGAGGATAACATGTCAGGAGAGATGCAGAACATCCGCAACTTCTGTATTGTGGCGCATATCGATCACGGCAAAAGCACCCTGGCCGACAGGATCCTGGAAAAAACCGGGGTTTTTGAGCAGCGGGAGATGGTGGAGCAGATCCTGGACAGTATGGAACTGGAACGGGAGCGCGGCATCACGATCAAGAGCAAGGCTGTCCATATGAATTACCGGGCAAAGGACGGAAAGGATTATATCCTGAACCTGATCGACACCCCCGGCCATGTGGACTTCACCTATGAAGTCAGCCGGGCGCTGGCGGCCTGCGAAGGGGCGCTCCTGGTGGTGGACGCCACCCAGGGAATCGAGGCGCAGACGCTGGCCAACGTCTATATGGCCCTTGAGCATAACCTGGAAACGATCCCCGTCATCAACAAGATCGATCTTCCGTCCGCCCGGCCGGAAGAAGTCCGGAGGGAAATCGAGGACGTCATCGGCCTGGACGCGTCTTTCGCCCCCTGTATCTCCGCCAAGACAGGCCTGAATATCGACGAGGTCCTCGAGGCCATCGTACAGCATATTCCCTGCCCCCGGGGCGATTCGTCCGCCCCGCTGCAGGCGCTGATCTTCGATGCGTTTTATGACAACTACCGGGGCGCCATCTGCTTTATTCGGGTCAAGGAAGGAATGATCCGGACCGGCACGCGGATGCGTCTCATGGCTACCGGCAGCGAGTTCGACGTGGTGGAAGTCGGCCATTTCACCCCGGGATATACCCCCTGTGACTGCCTCCGGGCCGGGGACGTCGGATATGTCGCCGCCTCGATCAAGGACGTCCGGGATACGCGCGTCGGCGATACGATCACGGACGCCGCCCGTCCCGCGGCCGAACCCCTGCCCGGATACCGCCATGTGACGCCCATGGTCTACTGCGGCATTTACCCGGCGGACGGCGCGGACTACCCCGCGCTGAAGGACGCGCTGGAAAAGCTCCGCATGAACGATGCTTCCCTCTCCTTCGAGCCCGAGACGTCGGTCGCGCTGGGGTACGGTTTCCGCTGCGGTTTCCTCGGCCTGCTGCATATGGACATCATGACCACCCGCCTGGAGCGGGAGTTTGACCTGAACCTGGTCACAACCGCTCCCAGTGTCATCTACAAGGTCCTGAAGACAAACGGATCGGAACTGATGATCGACAATCCCACCAACCTGCCTCCGGCCGGCGAAATCGCTTCCATGGAAGAACCCTTCGTCCATGCCGTGATCTATACACCGCAGGAATATGTCGGTACCCTGATGGAGCTCTGCCAGGACAAGCGCGGCGTTTTCCTGGACATGCAGTATGAAGGCAACCGGGTGAAACTGAATTATGATATGCCGCTGAACGAGATCATCTTCGATTTCTTTGACCAGGTCAAGAGCCGCAGCCGCGGTTATGCCTCCTTTGACTACGAGCTGAAGGATTACCGCGAAAGCGATCTCGTCAAGCTCGACATCCTGCTGAACGGGGATATCTGCGACGCTTTCTCGATCATTGTCCACCGGGATAAGGCGTACGCCCGCGGAAGAAGCATCGCGGAAAAACTGAAGGATGTGATCCCGCGCCAGATGTTCGAGATTCCGATCCAGGCCGCGATCGGCGGCAAAGTCATCGCCCGGGAAACCGTCAAGGCCATGCGGAAGGACGTGCTGGCCAAGTGCTACGGCGGCGATATCACACGGAAGAAAAAGCTGCTGGAGAAGCAGAAGGAAGGCAAAAAGCGCATGCGCCAGTTCGGTACCGTCCAGGTGCCCAGTGAAGCGTTCCTGGCTGTCCTGAAGATGGATTGATTGCCATGAGTCCGACAGTGAAAGAAAGCCGCACAGAACAGAATACGGTTTGTTTCAGCGGCCACCGGTTCCTGTCTGGCACGGAACAGACCGCCGTACGGCGTCTGCTGCGCAGGGCGGTCCGGGATTGCTGGGAGGCCGGGTACCGCTGGTTTGTCTGCGGCGGCGCGCTGGGATTCGATACCCTGGCCGCGGAAGCGGTAATCGCTTTCCGGGACGGCGGGCACCCGGATGCCGGCCTTTTCCTGGCCATCCCCTGCGCCGACCAGACGGCCCGCTGGCAGGAGCCGGACCGGCTCAGGTATCAGCGGATCCGGCAGGCGGCAGACGGGGAAATCGTTCTTTCTCCGCGGTATTTCCCGGGCTGCATGCAGCTCCGCAACCAGTATATGGTTCATCACGCTTCCCTGTGCGTCTGCTATCTCCGCCGGTTCTCCGGCGGAACCGGTTATACCGTCCGTTACGCGCTTTCGCAGGACCGCCGGATCGTCAACCTTTGCGTGTCCGATGATTCCGTTATGATCAAGGAGCCGTCATGGAACTCTACGTCCATATCCCCTTCTGCCTTCGCAAATGCGCCTACTGCGCGTTCGATTCGGTGGCCGGCTGGTCGCCTGCGCAGATGGAAGACTACGTGTCTGCGCTCCTCCGGGAAGCCTCGCGGCGCGAAGAATACGTAACGGAGCCTCTTCGTACCGTCTATATCGGCGGCGGTACGCCCTCTGTCCTTCCGCCGGGGCAGGCGGAACGCCTGCTGGCCGGTCTTCAGGAGATCCTTTCTTTTTCACAGGTGGATGAATTTTCGGTTGAAGCCAATCCGGGCACGGTCAGTCCTTCCTGGCTGGAGACGGTCCGGCGTTTCGGCGTCAACCGGATTTCCTTCGGCATGCAGGCATACCAGGACCGCCTGCTGGAAACCCTCGGACGGATCCACCGGTATGATGAAGTCGTCCGCTCCGTCCGGTCCGCGCGCGCGTGCGGTTTCAGCAATATCAGCCTGGACCTCATCTTCGGCATTCCCGGGCAGACGTCCGCAGACTGGAAGGAAACGCTGGACGCGGCCCTTTCCCTTGATCCGGAACATATCAGCGCCTACGGGCTGATCCCGGAGGAAGGAACGCCCCTGTACCGGGACCTTGAATCCGGCGTATTGTCCCTTCCCGATCCGGACCTGGAGAGGGAGATGTATGATACCGCCATCCGTACGCTTTCCGCTGCCGGTTACCGGCAGTATGAAATCTCCAATTTCGCCCTTCCCGGCCGCGAATGCCGCCACAATATCGGCTACTGGGACCAGGTTCCGTATCTCGGGCTCGGCCTTTCGGCGGCCTCCATGGTGATGTCCGCTCCGCCGTCCGCGGATTGTTTCTGCATCCGCTGGACCAATCCCGCGTCTTTTTCTGAATACAACAACCTTCCGGATAATCCGGAACGGTTTGAACGCCTGAAGGAGATGATTTCACCGGAGGAAGCACGGTTTGAAACCGTCATGCTCTCACTGCGCATGACCCGCGGAATGAGCCGCCGCCGTTTCCGGGACCTGCACGGAAATGTGCCTGAATTCTGGTACGGAGACGTGCTGGAAAAGCTCAGGAAACAGGGTCTTCTGGACCTGGCGGAAGACTGCTGGCGCCTGACCCGCCGGGGCATGGATATCCAGAACAGTGTTCTCCTGGAATTTATGGACGATGATCAGCGGTAACCGCTCAGCTCAGCGCGATTTCATGGCCGTTCTGTTCAAAATATTGTCTTGCAACGTCCTCCAGTTCCCGGAGGATTTCTTTCTGTGACGGATCGCGGTGCAGCTCCCTGACGGTCTGCGATACTTCGTCCAGCAGCCGGGCGTCTCCGCTCATCACAGAGCTCAGGGAGTCCCCCGCCTGCCGTGTCCCTGCCAGGTCTCCCGGGCCGCGCAGCTCCAGGTCCTTCCGGGCGATCTCAAAGCCGTCGTTCGTCCTGCAGAGCACGTCCAGTTTCTCCGACGCGTCCGACAGCAGGAAACACCAGCTTTCCTCGGAACCTCTTCCGACCCGCCCGCGCAGCTGGTGCAGCTGGCTCAGGCCGAACCGTTCGGCGTTTTCGATGATCATGATCGTGGCGTTCGGGTTGTTCACGCCGACTTCAATGACGGTGGTCGATACCAGCACCGGATGGATTCCGCCCATAAAACCTTTCAGCGCGTTGGCCTTGTCTTCATTCCGCTGGTTTCCCCACGTCAGCGCGATGTTCATGTCTTTCAGCTCATGTCCTTTCAGGCGGTCGTAAACCGCCTTGGCGCTGCGCACCTCGTCTTCCTGTTCGTCGTCCTCCACCAGCGGGCATACCACATAGGCCTGCCTGCCCTTCCTGATTTCCCCGCGGAGGAAACGATACATGTCTTCCCTTTTGCTTTCCGGCACGATCCGCGTCCGGACGGGAATCCGCCCGGCCGGCAGTTCGTCGATCACCGAAAGGTCCAGGTCGCCGTACAGGATCAGCGCCAGCGACCTGGGAATCGGGGTGGCGGACATGACAAGCACATGGGGGGACAGGCCTTCCTCCGTTTTTCCCTTTTCCTGCAGGTCTGAACGCTGGTTCACGCCGAACCGGTGCTGTTCGTCCGTAATCACCAGCCCCAGGCGGCCGTATTCCACGTCCCTGCTGATCAGCGCGTGGGTCCCGAAGACCGCGTCGCATTTTCCTTCTTTCAGTTCTTTCAGGATGGTTTTCCGTTCTTTGGCGCGCGTGCTTCCGGTCAGCAGCCGGCACCGGATCCCCATGGGCTCCAGGACGGCCTTCGCGTTTTCGTAGTGCTGCGCCGCCAGGATTTCCGTCGGCGCCATCATGGACGCCTGGAATCCGGCCCTGCATGCCAGATGGATCGCGCCGAAGGCGACCGCTGTCTTTCCGCACCCGACGTCTCCCTGGACCAGGCGCGCCATGGCCGTATCCCGGCGCATGTCGGCGGCGATCTCCGTCAGCACCCGCTTCTGCGCGCCGGTCGGACGGAACGGGATTCCGGCCCAGTATTCCTCTGTCCTTCCTTCCGGTATTCCGACAGGCAGGGCCGGTTTCCGGTGGCTTCCGCTCATGGAAACATAGAGCTGGTAGATCAGGATGCTTTCATAGGAAAGGCGCCGGCGGGCGATCTGCAGGTTTTCCGGGCCGGATGGAAAATGTGCCTGCCGGATCGCGAAGTTCAGCTCGCAGAGCCTGTTTCGTGTCCGGAACGCGGCCGGCAGCGTCTCGGGGCAGCAGTCGTCCACATTCTCCAGCGCGGTGGTCACCAGTTTCCGGAATGAACGCGCGGGGAACTGGCGTACGGGTTTATATACGGGAATCCATCCCGGCTCCGTCACGACGGCCGGGTTCTGCAGCGTCCTGCGCCCGTCCTTGACGTTCATCCGCCCGTACAGGGCGATCGTTTCCCCGGCCCGGATGTTTTTCGCCATCCACGGCTCGTTGTACCAGCACACGGGCATCCGCCCGGTCCCGTCCGAAATCGTGCCGGTCACCCTGCTCAGCCCGTGGAAATAGCTCAGTTTCGGGGGCTCCTGGAAAACGCCGCGCACCATGATATTCCCGGGTGTTTTGGTCGCGCAGGGATATACGGTCGAATGGTCCTCGTACCGCACCGGAAGCGTATACAATAAATCGCGCAATGAGTTGATACCCACTGCGCGTAATGATTCCGCCCGTACAGGCCCGACGCCTTCGAGATCTGTAAGCCTCATATTCATTCCACCGAGATCAGGTAGTAGTACAGCGGCTGGCCGCCGTTATGGCATTCCACGTCACAGGCGTCGTACTCCTGTTCGATCGCGTCCGCGATCTCCTGGGCGTCGTCTTCCTTCACGTCCGCGCCGTAATAGACCGTGATCAGCTCGTCCTCGTCCGTGATGATCGATTTCATCATCTCCATCACGACGTCCCTGATCGACGTGCCGGAGAACTCGATTTTGCCGTTATGCAGGCCGATGATATCCCCCTGCTTGATCTCGATACCGTTGTATTCGCTGTCGCGGATCGCGTATGTCACCATGCCGGTTTTCACATGCTGCGCCGCCTCATCCATCCGTTTCACGTTTTCGTCCGGGCTCAGGTCGGCCTGGAACGCGATCGCGGCGGCGATGCCCATCGCCACGTTCTTTGTCGGCACCACGCGGACGTCCTTCTTGCTGAGCTCCGCCGCCTGGTTCGCCGCGAAGATCACGTTTCCGTTGTTCGGCAGGATAAAGACGCACCGGGCCGGCACCTGGTTCACCGCGCACAGCAGGTCGTCCACGGACGGATTCATCGTCTGTCCGCCTTCAACGATCCTGTCCACGTTCAGGTCCTGGAAGAACTGGGAGAAGCCGGCTCCGAGGGATACCGCCACAAAGCCGTACGGTTTTTCCGGTTCGTCGGGCGCGGCAGGCGCCTCTTCTTCTTCCTCAACGGTTTCGGGCGCGTTCTCCGCTTCCATTTTGCGCTTCATTTCAGCGAGATTGTCAATCCTGACCTCGTTGATTTCACCCAGCTCAATGCCATATTCCAGCGCGGCGCCCGGATTGTCGGTATGGACGTGGACCTGCGCCTGGTTCAGGTCGCCGGTCACGGTCACATTGTCGCCGATCCGGTTCAGCCTGCGGCGGAAGGAATCCAGGTCATGCTCGTCGCAGTCGTCCCGGAACCGGGTGATCGTAAAGTTGACGCAGTAGGAATAGGTCAGTTCCCGGGTCAGGTCGTGGCAGTCGTCGGACGCGACTTCCGTGTCGCTTTCCATGCCGGTCTCGGTCAGGTTGATATCCTCGCCGCGGAGCACCGCGGCATATCCCTGGTAGATCAGCAGCAGCCCCCGCCCGCCGGAATCCACGACGCCGGCCTGCTTCAGCGCGGGCAGCATGTCCGGCGTTTTCTTCAGGATGGCTTCGCCGCTCTTCAGGATCACGTCAAACAGCTTGTCGTAATCGTCCGGATCCTTCGCCGCCTGTTTCATGGCGTCTTCCGCCACAACGCGCGCCACGGTCAGGATCGTGCCTTCCTTCGGCTTCATCACGGCCTTGTATGCCATCTCGGCGCCTTTGCCGAGCGCTTCCGCGAACTGGACGGGAGTGATTTTTTCCACGCCGCTGACCGATTTGGAGAAACCGCGGAGCAGCTGGCTGGTAATGACGCCCGAATTGCCCCGGGCGCCTTTCAGCGCGCCTTTCGCCAGGGCATTGGCCGCCTCGTCGGCGCGCAGGAACTCTTTGCTGTTGATTTCCCGGGTCGCTGACTGCATGGTCAGGGACATGTTCGTGCCGGTATCTCCGTCCGGAACGGGGAAGACGTTCAGCGCGTCGACCGCTTCCCGGTTCTTCTCAAGCAGCGCCGTACCGGCCATGACCATATCGCGCAGCAGCAGACCGTCAATTGTTTTAAACTGTATCAAAGGAATTTCCTCCGTTACTTCAAAGTTCAGATGCTGTCGGGCAGCGTCAGATCCGGATACCCTCCACGGAGATGCTGATCTTGCGCACTTTCACGCCGGTCATGCTCTCCAGCTTGTAGCGAACGGTCTCCACGATCGTTTTGCAGACTTCTGAAATGGAAATTCCGTATTCCACGATGATAAACAGGTCCACGTCCAGCATGTCGCCGGCGTTGCGGATCTGTACGCCCTTGGCCAGGTTTTCCCTCCCCAGCCATTCGGAAATACCGTCCGTCGCGCGTTTCCCGGACATGGCCACGATTCCGTAGCATTCCAGCGCGGCATATCCGACGACCTTCATCATGACATCTTCCGCGATGTACACGGTGCCCAGATCGTTCTTCACCTTGCACTCCATGCAATAACGCCTCCTTGCCTTTCCTGAGAAAAAAGAGCCGGACTTCGGATCCTCCCGAAAAATGGACTCCATAAAATTATACAGGATTTCGTCCGCATATTCAAGCACTTTTCAAAATCACGGCCTACGGGCACTTGACAATCCCGGCTTTTTCTGGATAATATATCTATCTGCGATGAAGGAAAGAGTATCCCCGCCCGCGGTCTTCAGAGAGCTTCCGGCCGGTGCAAGGAAGTGTCGGGGCGGCGGAGAAGTACATTCCGGAGCTGGCGCCTGAAGCTTCTGTGGGTAGGGTGTCCCCGGTTCGCCGGTTACAGCGTTTCAGAGGGTTGCCGCCTTTGCGGCGCCGAATGGAAGTGGTACAGCGGTTCTTCGCCTTCCGGAGAGCCGCTGTTTTATTGTAAGGAGGTCGTATCATGGACGTTCAGGAAATCCGTTTTGCCCACCGTTTCGATCAGGTATCCGGCAGCGCGATCCGCGAAATCTTTAAGGTCATCGCCCAGCCGGGCATGATTTCGTTCGCCGGCGGAAATCCGTCCCCGAACGCGCTCCCGGATCAGGCGGTCTCCGAGCTGGCCTCCTATGTGCTGAAGGAGAACGGCAAGCAGATCCTGCAGTACGGGGCGACCGAGGGCTATCCGCCTTTCCTGGAAAGCCTTCGCGCTTATGTGCGCGCCCAGCTGGGCTGTGAGATTCCCGCGATCCTTCCCGTCACCGGTTCCACCCAGGCCATGGACCTGCTCTGCAAGGCGATGATCGATCCCGGGGATACGATCCTCGTGGAAAATCCTTCCTTCCTGGGAAACCTGCAGTGCATGAAGCTCTACCAGGCGAACCTGGTTCCCGTGGACAGCGACGATAACGGCCTTCTTCCGGACGACCTGGAGGAGAAAATCCGCCGGTATCATCCGAAAATGCTCTATACGATTCCGACGTTCCAGAATCCCTCCGGCCGCACGCTCTCGGCGGACCGCAGGAAGCGTGTGGCCGAACTGGCCAACCGGTACCGGATGATCGTGGCGGAGGATGATCCGTACCGTGACCTCCGATACCGCGGCGGGCATCTCCCCGCGATCAAATCCTTTGATGAGGACGGCTGGGTCATGTTCCTCGGCAGTTTCAGCAAGATCATTTCCCCCGGGCTCCGCGTCGGATACATCGCCGGTGATCCTTCGGTGATCCGGAAATGCACCGTCGGCAAGCAGTCCACGGACGTCCATACCGCGAACCTGAACCAGGCCGTTGTGGACCAGTTCCTGCGCCGCGGTCTGCTGCCGGACCATATCCGTTCCATCTGCGCTGAGTACGGCCAAAAGATGCAGCTCATGCTGGATCAGCTTTCCGGCTTCCCTGCCGGGGTCCGTTTTACAAAGCCTGAAGGCGGGCTGTTCATCTGGGCGGAGCTGCCGGAACATCTCAACGCCGTTTCCCTGCTGTCCCGCGCCATCGAACGGAAAGTCGCCTATGTCCCCGGCACGCACTTTTGTGTGGACGGCGGCCATGAAAACACGCTCAGGCTGAATTTCTCCAACAGTACCGAAGACCAGATCATCACCGGAATGGCCGCCCTGAAGGACATTTTTACCGAAGCAATATAATCCAAGGAGGAAACAGATATGGAACACATTCTGGACATTCTGAAGGAGCGCGGATTCCTCGCGCAGATTACCTTTGAGGACGAACTCTACGAACTCCTCAAAAACCCGACGACCTTCTACGTCGGCTTTGATCCCACGGCGGACAGCCTGCACATCGGCCACTATATCCCGATTATGGCCATGGCCCATATGCAGCGCGCCGGGCACCGCCCCATCGCGCTGATGGGCGGAGGTACCGCCATGATCGGCGATCCGTCAGGCAAAACGGATATGCGGAAGATGATGACCACGGAAACCATCGACCATAACGTGGAATGCATCAAAAAGCAGATGTCCCGTTTCCTGGATTTCAGCGACGGGCAGGCCGTCATCGTCAATAACGGAGACTGGCTGCGCCACCTGAACTTTATCGACTTCATGCGGGATATCGGCTCCCTGTTCTCCGTCAACAAAATGCTGACGGCCGAGTGCTATAAGGCGCGTATGGCCACGGAGAACGGCCTTTCCTTCCTGGAATTCACCTACATGCTCATGCAGAGCTACGACTTCCTGGAGCTTTTCCACCGCTACGGCTGCCGCCTGGAAATGGGCGGCAACGACCAGTGGAGCAACATGCTCGGCGGCGCCGACCTCGTCCGCCGCAAGGACGGGGAAAAGGCTTACGCCTGCACCTTCCAGCTCCTGCTCACCCATGACGGCCGCAAGATGGGAAAAACCGAAGCCGGCGCCCTCTGGCTGGATCCGGAGAAGACCACGCCCTACCAGTTCTACCAGTACTGGCGGAACGTGGATGACAAGGATGTGGAGAAGTGCCTGGCGCTGCTCACCTTCCTGCCGATGGACGAGGTCCGCCGGCTCGGCGCGCTGAAGGATTCGGAAATCAACGAGGCCAAGAAGGTTCTCGCGTATGAAGTGACCAAACTCGTGCACGGCGAAGAGGAAGCCAGGAAAGCGGAAGACGCTTCCCGTTCCCTCTTCGGCGGCGGGGCGTCCATGGACAACGTGCCCACGCTGGAGGTGACGGCGGAGGAACTGGCTGCGGACGCGCGCGTTTCCACGTTCCTTGTCCGTTCCGCCCTCTGCAAGAGCCAGAGCGACGCCCGCAAACAGATCGAGCAGAACGCGGTTTCCGTGGACGATCAGAAGATCTCCGATCCTGCCGCTTCCGTGACTCCTGATCAGCTCGCCGGTGAGGGGATCCTGATCAAAAAGGGCAAAAAAGGCTTCTGCCGCGTCATCCTGAAATGACAGACCGGTACATTACCGTCCGCTCCCGCGCCTCGGACGAGTTTGTCGTCAGCCGCAGCCGTTTCATCGGATATGCCGCTCCCTGCTCATCCGAAGAGGAAGCGCTTGCCTTTCTGCAGTCCGTCCGCGATATGCACCGGGACGCGACACACCATTGCTATGCCTATATCATCGGCGTCAACAGCGGAATCATGCGCTACAGCGACGACGGGGAGCCCGGCGGTACTGCCGGGCTCCCCATTATGGACGTGATGCGGAATGCGGGTGTGGTTAACTGCTGCGTGGTGGTCGTCCGCTATTTCGGCGGGACGCTGCTCGGTACCGGGGGCCTTGTCCGCGCCTATACGCAGGGGTGCAAAATCGCCCTGGACGCCGCGCGCCTGGTCCGGATGGAGCTCACGTCGCACGATCTCTGCGAGGTGCCTTACGCCTGCTGGGATTCCGTTGTGCACGCGGCGCAGGATCTTCCGGTCCATATCCTGAATCCCGAATTCGCCGCCGCTGTTTCCTTTACGCTGGCCGTCCGTTCGGCGGACAGGGACCGGGTGCTTGAAACCCTGCGCAATGTCACCTCGCGGAGGCTGGAGATCCTCCCCGACTCGGAATCCTACGAGCCCTGGGAGATCTGATCACGCGATCGAAAGGGCCAGCTCCATCATCTTCGTAAATCCTTCCTGCCGTTCCTCGGCCGTGGTGACCTCGCCGGTGACCAGGCTGTCGGAAATCGTGCAGATGGCCAGCGCGTTCTTGCCGGCCCGGGCGGCGTTCAGATAGAGCGCCGCCGATTCCATTTCAATGGCAAGCACGCCCAGCTTTGTCAGTACGTCGTTCTGGTTGACGTCCGAATAAAACGCGTCGCTGCTGTACAGCGGTCCGGGAACCGCGGTGATCTTCATCTTCTCCGCCTGTTCCATCGCCTTTCTGAGCAGTTCCCAGCTGCAGCAGGGAGCCGCGTTTCCGCTGAAACCGATGGACCTGACGTATCCGGAATCGGTATACGCGCTCATGCCGATCACGATATCCCGCAGCTTCAGTTTCGGGGACAGCGCTCCGGCGCTGCCGATCCGGATAATGTTGTCGACGTCGTAGAAATTGAACAGCTCATAGGAATAGATACCGATTGAGGGGCAGCCCATGCCGCTGGCCATCACGGATACGCGTTTCCCGTGGTATTTCCCCGTGTATCCCTGCACTCCCCGTACGTTGTTGACCAGTTTGGCGTCCTCCAGGAACGTCTCGGCCACGAATTTGGCGCGCAGCGGATCTCCCGGCATCAGGACCGTCCTGGCAAAATCCTTTTTCTTTGCGTTGATGTGGGGCGTCGGAATGTTGCTCATCTTTCTTTCCTCCATTCATATCCTTGTCTGCCTGGTTCCAGGCATAAGTTTCAGTTTTGATCCTGTTATTCGCCGTAGCTGTGCAGCTTCCAGTGGTAATGGATCTGTTCCGCCAGGAACTTGACGTCGTCCAGGTTCATCAGCCGGATGGTCCCGTACGGCGCGCTCAGCAGCCTTTCCAGCGTTCCCCGGTACGCGTCGATCCGGCTCAGCAGGTCCGATGGATCCGTATCCCTTCCGTTCTTTTCATTCTGCAGGATCAGGAGGCAGATCCGGTACCACAGGTCGTTCAGCAGCATCTGGCATACGTCGGCGGTGTGTTCCTCGTCCGTACAGTAGAATGCTCCTGTTTCGTTTCCGCGCCGGATTTCCCGGATCATGGCCTCCCGGAAAGCCTCGCCGAGGGATTCCGCGTAGCTGAACCGGATCTGTCTCCCCTCGGGGAGATCAAAAACCGGCAGGATCATCATCAGGAAGGACAGTTTCTCCCCTGTCAGCGGCATCATCCCGGAAAAGAGGATGTTCAGGTTTTCCAGCGGATCCCCGTTTTCCTTCAGCGTCTCTGTCACCTTTCCGGCGACGGCTCCCGCCCGGGCCCGGCAGATCTCCTCCAGCAGCAGTTCCTTGCTGGCAAAGTGATGGTAGAAACTGCCCTTGCTGGTATTCAGGATATCCAGAATGTCCTGGATGCTGGTCGTTTCATATCCGTTCTTGCAGAAAAGCGTTTCCGCCGTTTTGATAATCTCCAGTTTTTTCAGGTCGCCTTTTCTCATTTGGGGCTCTCCTCCTTTGCGGTGGTCCCTGCCGCCTGTCTTCCGTTCATGCCTGCCAGAATTCCGCTCCCGAAAGCAAACATGAGATTGAATCCGCCGCAGTCGCCGTCTGTATCCAGCGCCTCTCCGGCCGCGTGCAGGCCGGGGACAATTCTGCTCTCCAGGTTGTCGCTGCGGAACATGCCGCAGTCCGCTCCCCCGGAACAGACCTGTGCGTTTTCCATCCCGCGCGTACCGGTGATTCCGATCCGGTAATGCCCTGCCGTCCTGATCACAGCCTCAAATGATCCGTCGTCCAGGTCCCGCAGCCGTTCTCCCTTCATGGGAACGCCGCTCTGCTTCATAACCGCGTAGGAGAGCCTGGCCGGCAGGATGCCGTTCAGCAGTGCGTCCGGCGTCCTTTCCGCGAACCGTTTCCTGCGCTCTTCCAGTTCTTCCCTGAATTCCTGTTCGTTCCCGAAAACCCGTTCCGCCAGGTCCAGCTCGGCCGCGCATCCTTCCGTGATAAAGCGCGCGCACTGCATGACGCATATCCCGCTGATGCCTGTCTCTGTAAACAGGACCTCGCCTTTTTCCCGGTGAAGGACGTCTCCGTTCCTGCTTTTCAGCGTGACGGCGCACCGGACACGGATTCCGGCTAACCCGGAGATGCTCCGCGGATCGGCGGTCAGCGGAACCAGCGCCTCCCGGAGCGGACGGATCCCGTGCCCGAACGCGCGGAGGATGCCGTAACCGCCGTCCGCCGCGGAGGTTTTCATTCCGGCCGGACTGCCGGTCGCGACAATCACTCGCCGCGCCGTAATCTCTTGCCCGTCCGCCTGGATCCGGAACATGCCGCCGGGGTCTTTCCGGCAATCGCTCACGGGGGCGTTCAGCTTGATTTCGGCTCCGTTCGCTTTCAGCGCGGTTTTCAGCGCGTCCACCACGCTGGCGCTCTGGTACGTGCAGGGATAGACGCGGTGCTCTTCGTCCTCTTCGCTCAGGAGCAGGCCCAGGCTGTGCCAGAACCGCTTCTGCTCCTCCGCTCCGCAGTGTTCCAGTACGCGGGCCGCGAAATCACTGTCTCCGTAATACCGCGGCTCCCCGGTATTCATCAGGTTGCATCTGCCGTTTCCGGAAGCCAGGATTTTCCGCCCGATCGCGTTTCCGCCTTCCAGTATGATGACCCGGTCGCCGATGGACGACGCTGCGGCTGCGGAAGCCAGGCCGGCCGCCCCGCCGCCGATCACAGCCAGATCATACTGATTCATCGTGTTCTCCTTTTTAGACCGTGTTCTGTTCTTCTATATGATAAATAGACTTCAGTTCATTTGTCAATACCTGATTTTTCTCGTACACAATCAGCGGCTTCATCGGCTGGAGCGTCGGCTTCGCGTCCTTCACGCCTTCGATCAGGACCAGGTTCGCCGCTTTCCCTGCTTCCGGGTATACGAGCTGGAACCGTTTCGGCTCCAGATGGCATGCTTCCATCACCTTCATCGCGTGCAGCATCTGGGCCGCAGGATATACGATGCAGCACTTCCCTTTCCCCTTCAGGATCCGGAACGCCGCCGTAAAGAAACGCTGCAGCGTATCCTCCTCCTGGTTCCTGGCCGTCGCCTTCGCGGTGCAGGGGCTGGCCAGCGCTGAAGCGGGCCGGGCGTACGGCGGATTGCAGACCACCGCGTCCACGGAGCACCGGGGAATGATCGTATCCGCCTCCCGCGCGTCCGCGCACAGGATCCGCACACGGTCTTCCAGGCCGTTCATCCGCATGGTCCGCTCCGCCATCCGGCAGTAGGACTCCTGAACCTCGATCCCGGTAAACTCCTTTCCCTTTCCGCGCCCGATCAGCAGCAGCGGAAGGATCCCCGTCCCCGTTCCGAAATCCACGACGGTGTCGTCTGCCCGGACGGACGCGAAATGCGCCAGCAGGACCGAATCCATTCCGAAACGGAATCCGTCTTTCTTCTGCAGGAGTTTCAGTCCGCCCAGCTGCAGGTCTTCCAGCGTTTCATCTTCGTAAATCAGCGTCTCCACCATCCGGTTCCTTTCAGAAACGGGATGCGCGGTTCTCTGCGCATCCCGTTCTTTGTTTCAGCTTTCGTTACCGTTGTTCCTCTTTATGCCTGTTCTTCCGTCGGCCCGCGTCAGATATCCACCACCACGGGGTTTTCCCCGGTTTCCTCTTCCGGCTTCGCTTCCGGTTTTGCCTCGAACAGCGACTGGTACAGCTTCACGTATTCCCCGGCGGAATGGGTCCAGCTGTAATCCCCGTTCATTCCGCGCTGCTGCAGCAGTTTCCAGGTGTCCGGATGGTTCCGGTAGAAATCCACCGCGCGCTCAATCGTGTGAAGCATATCGTGCGCGTTGTAATTGAAGAACGTAAACCCGTTCCCGTCTCCGGAGAACTCGTTGTAGCTCAGCACGGTATCCCGCAGACCGCCGGTCTCGCGTACGATCGGTACGGTTCCGTAGCGCATGGCGATCATCTGGCTCAGCCCGCAGGGCTCGAACTGGCTGGGCATCAGGAACATGTCCGAGCCCGCGTAGATCTTGTGCGCGAGGGCGTGGTCCATCGTGAAGCGCGCGGCCACCCGTCCCTTATACTCGGTTTCCGCCCAGCTGAACAGGTTGAAGTATCTTCCTTCGCCCATGCCGAGGACGACCAGCTGAATATCCTGGCGCATCATGTCGGCAATGACGTAGTCCACCAGGTCCAGGCCTTTCTGGTTGCTCAGCCGGCCCACCATGCCGATCACGGGAATATCCGGGTTGACATCCAGGCCGAGATCCTCCTGCAGCGCGCGTTTGCACTCCGCTTTGCCGGCCGTGTTCTCCGCTGTAAACACAGCGGCGATGCTCGGATCCGTAGCCGGGTTGTATTCGCTCATGTCGATCCCGTTCAGCACGCCGTGCAGGTCGTGTTTCCGGGCGCGGAGAAGCCCGTCCAGCCGCTCGCCGTAGTACGCGGTCTGGATTTCTTCCGCGTAGGACGGGCTCACGGTCGTGATGCAGTCGCTGTATACCAGCGCCGCCTTCATGAAGTTGGCGCAGCCGAAGCATTCCAGTTTGTCGTCGGTCCACAGGCTGTCCCCCAGCCCGAGCACGTCCTGTACCTCGCGGATGCCGAATATGCCCTGGTACTGCAGGTTATGGATCGTGAAAACAGTCTTGATGTTGGCGTAGAACGGCAGATGGGCGTACTGGATCTTCAGCAGGGCCGGCACCATACCGCTCTGCCAGTCGTGGGCGTGGATCACGTCCGGCTGGAAATCGATCAGCGGCAGCATATTCAGGATGCCGCGGCAGAAAAAGCCGAAGCGTTCGTACTCATCCCCGCCCATGCCGTAAATATACGGACGGCCGAAATAGAATTTGTTATCGATAAAGTACCAGGTCACGCCGTCCTTTTCCAGCTGCTCCACTCCGCAGTACTGCCTGCGCCAGCCCAGCTGCACCTCAAAGTCGCATACATGCGTCATGCGGCTTGAATACTCCTGCGGAATCGCGCTGAAGTACGGGATCACAACGCGCACGTCATGCCCCTGGGCAGCCAGGACAGGTGCCAGCGCGCCGACAACATCCGCCAGGCCTCCTGTTTTGACAAAAGGCACGGATTCACTGGCGGCAAACAGGATCTTCAAAACGGTCTCCTCCTTAAATCACAACATCTTTCCCGATGACGATCGGATAGGCTTCCGGCCCGATGAGCTTCGAACCCGGCTTGATCACGGCCTGCTTGTCCAGGATGCAGTTTTCGATGTACGCGCCTTCCTGGACCTGTCCGTCCTGCATGATAATGCAGTTCTTGACGTGCGCGTTCTTCGCCACCTTGACGCCCCGGAAAAGAACGCTGTTTTCGACCGTGCCGTCAATCTGGCAGCCGTCCGCCATCAGCGAATTGATCATCACTGCGTCGTCTCCGTACAGCGCCGGCATTTCGTCGCGCACCTTGGTGTATACGGGCAGGTCGTCCCGGAACAGGCCCTTCCGCATCTGGGGATCCAGGATCTCCATGCTGAACCGGAAGTAGCTCTGGACGCTGTCCATCTCCCAGCACTTGCCCTTGTATTCATAGGCGTTGACCTTGGCGCTCCTGTCCTGCACGAGGCGCAGGAACACGTCCTTGTCCATGGAGTGGAATCCGTGGGCGACCGCCTTGTCCACCAGTTCCAGCAGCAGCTGCTTTTTGATGACGAACACCTGCATGTAGACGTTCTCGTAGGTCGGATGCGTCGGCTGCACTTCCAGGTCCGTCACGTTTCCTTCCTTGTCCACCGCCAGGTATGTGCCGTATTCGTCCCGCTTCATCGTCGGGTCCTTGGTGTACATCATCGTGATATCCGCGCCGGTCTCCTCATAGAAATTGACCAGCTCGTCCAGGTGAGCGTTGTAGATGATGTCGCTGTTGCTCAGGACCACCGTTTCCTGTTTGCTCCGGATAAAATAGTTGTTGTTGGACCGCAGCGCGTCCAGCAGCCCCGGATACAGGCCGACGTTTTCCCTTGTCAGGAAGGGTGGAAGGATATGCAGGCCGTCGTTCTTGCCGTGCAGGTCCCATTCCTTGCCGGATCCCAGGTGGTCCATCAGGCTGTGGTAATTCTTCTGCATGATGACGCCGATATTCTTGATGCCGCCGTTCTTCATGCTGGAAACCAGGAAGTCGATCACGCGGAACCGTCCCGCGATGGGCATGGCCGCAATCGCGCGGGTAATCGTCAGTTCCCTGAGCCTCGCGTCGTTCTCGCCGGTATATATAACTCCCATTAAGTCCTTCATATAGATCTCATTCCTCGCTTTCTCAGAATGTGTAGCTTTCGTCAACCTGCTGCCCGGCCGGCACGCTGGCTCCGGCGGGAACGGTCACGCCCTGTCCGATCACGGCGATGTTGCCTTCATCCTCGCCCACGATCGCGCCGGCGCAGATGGTCGCGTTCTCCGCCACGATCGACCGGCGGATCACCGCGCCGCGTTTAATGACGCTGCCCGGCATAATCACGCTGGATTCCACCTTGGCGCCTTCCTCCACGACCACGCCCGCGAACAGGATGGAATGATGGACGTTTCCGTATACTTCGCAGCCTTCGGTGATCAGCGTGTCGGTGACGCTGGCTCCCTTGGCGATGAAGTGCGGCGGCATGCCGGGATTCTTCGCGTAGATGCGCCATTTCTTATCGTGCATGTCGATGGGCATCGGGTTCTCCAGCAGGTCCATGTTCGCTTCCCACAGGCTCTCGATCGTTCCGACGTCCTTCCAGTAGCCCGTGAAGTTATACGCGACGAGGACCTGCCCGTCGTTCAGCATATTGGGAATGATGTTCTTTCCGAAGTCGTTGGAGCTCTTCTTGTCGGCTTCGTCTTCGGTGAGGTATTTGTAGAGCTTTTCCCACGTGAAGATGTACACGCCCATGGAGGCCTTGTTGCTCTTCGGGTTTTTCGGCTTCTCCTCGAATTCGACGATCCGGTCGTCACCGTCCGTATTCATGATGCCGAAGCGGGACGCTTCTTCCCACGGAACGGGCCGGACCGCGATCGTGGCGTCCGCGCCGTGCTTGATGTGGTGTTCCAGCATGGCGTTATAGTCCATCTTGTAGATGTGGTCGCCGCTCAGGATCAGCACATAGTCCGGATTGTACTGCTGGATGAAAGCGATATTCTGGTAGATCGCGTTGGCGGTTCCCTTGTACCATTCGCTGCTCTTGGTTTTCTGGTACGGCGGCAGGACAAATACGCCGCCGTTGGAAATATCCAGGTCCCACGGAGCGCCGCTGCCGATGTATGCGTTCAGCTGCAGGGGCTGGTACTGTGTCAGCACGCCGACCGTGTCGATTCCGCTGTTCGTGCAGTTGCTGAGCGGGAAATCGATAATCCTGTACTTGCCTCCGTATGGTACCGCCGGCTTGGCAACGTCCTTCGTCAGAATTCCCAGCCGGCTCCCCTGGCCGCCGGCCAGAAGCATTGCAACACAAGTCTTTTTCCTTAACACAGAATCACACACTCCTTTGTTGAAATAATGCGCATACGCAAAAACGCGGTCTGCTTGACGGGATATGTTTTATCTGGTTGTATTGTACCTTGTGTACTGCGCTTTCGTCAAGCTTTTTCGGTCAAAAACCTGTTGCCTGTTCGGCATGGAGCGTTTATAATATTTTTCGGTTTAATGATGAATTTGGGGGAATAAACTGTTTGTTTGCTTCGTTATTATCCATGGAAGACCGGAAAAAGGCTCCGTCTCCGGCGCCGTCCGGGGAGCCTGCCGCCTCTTCCCTGTCCTTCGATGAACTGTATGAGCGCTACGCGACGGACGTTCTCCGCGTCTCATACTATTATCTCGGGGACCGCCAGCGCGCGGAGGACGTGACCCAGGACGTCTTTGTCCGGCTGATCACTTCCCGCCCCGTCCTGGCCGAAGGGAAGGAAAAAGCCTGGCTGCTCAAGGTGGCCCTGAACCGCTGCCGGGATCTCTGGCGCGGTGCCTGGCTGAAAAAGGTGGTCCTCGGGCATCCGGCCTTCGAGCTCTTCCCCGCGGATGATGAGATCGGCCGCGTCGCGGAGAATACCGCCCTGGCCGAAGCGGTCAACCGGCTTCCCGCCGGCTTCAAGGAGGTCGTCCTCCTGCATTACTATCAAGGGTACGGCGTGGCGGAAATCTCCGCGATGCTCGACATTTCGGAGGGAACCGTTTCCTCCCGCCTCAGCCGGGCGCGCTCCCGGCTCCAGAATGACCTGAAAGGAGATGGCATGATATGAACAGGCTTGAACAGCTTCCGGAAATCACGGACTCCGTTCTCTCGGGCCTGCGTGCCGATGACGCGCTGAAGCACCGCATCCTGCAGAAAGCGGTCGATACGCCGGCTCCTGCCGAAACGCGTTCTTCCCGCCGTCCGCTCGTCGCGCTCCTGTCGCTGTCCGCCGCCATGATCGCCGTGTTCGTCCTGCTGGGGACGGTAAGTCCTGTTTCCCGGGATTCATCCCTTTCCGTCGCCGCTTCGCAGCCGGAGTCTTTCTCCGATCAGATTCACACGATCTCCGCCGGGGAGCGCCGGTCCGGTTCTCCCATCGGGCTCGGCCTGATCATTGATGAAGCCTTCCCGGAGGAGGAACCCACCCCCGAACCGACGGAAGAGCTCCCGGCGGAAGAGCTCCCGGCGGAGGAAGCTGAATAAGCTGCCCCCGGGAAGCGGATGGTTTTCAGAAACAGCGGCCGCCTGTCCGTGTGACAGGCGGCCGGTTTTTATCTCGATCCGTTTTCTTCCAGGTATTTTTCCAGTTTCCGTTTCACGCGCTGGAGCGCGTTGTCGATGGACTTGACATGCCTCCCCAGGGACTCAGCGATCTCCTGGTAGCTTTTCCCGTCCAGGTACTGACCGAGCACTTCCTGCTCCAGGCTCGACAGGACCTCATTGATCCGGTTGTGGATGTTGCCCAGGTTTTCCCGGTTGATAATCATCTCTTCCGGATCGTCGATCCGGCCTTCCATGATCACGTCCAGCAGCGTCCGGTCGCTTTCCTCGTCGTACAGCGGTTTGTTCAGCGATAC
>JAEEGL010283339.1_pt1 | contig 24930 bp, 26 predicted proteins | sample 9134231 | NCBI WGS metagenome assembly JAEEGL01 (sample SAMN16246548, study PRJNA631951) | gut metagenome | biome: gut microbiome; feature: rumen; material: fiber-attached | host: Bos | place: Iran: Karaj | collected 2018-10
AAGCGATAAAGAAGAACCCAAGACCTCCCATGATTTTTCTCCCAGCCACTCGGCATCTTCTCGCTCCACTAGAGCCACTAATAAGACATATCGGGTTGGAATATAATGCATTAATTATTCTATGTAAAGAAGCGGCTCTTGAGAGCCGCTTCTTGGGTTTACGTTCCAGCAACTAGTCGATGTTTTATTTCGAATTGCGCTTTTCTATGATTTCGGCTGCAACGTTAGGCGGGACTTCCTCGTAGGCGAAGAGTTCCATGGTGGAAGCTGCACGACCTTGGCTCATAGAGCGGAGATCGGAAGTGTAGCCAAAGAGGTTAGCGAGTGGGCAGAAAGCACGAATGACTTTGGTGCCACCGGGGAGGTCTTCCATTTCGTCGATGCGACCACGGCGAGAGTTGATGTCGCCAATGACATCGCCCATGAAATCTTCAGGGGTGGTGATTTCCATCTTCATGACTGGCTCGAGGAGAACTGGGTTAGCTTTCTTAATACCTTCGCGGGTAGCGAGGGAGCCAGCGAGTTTGAAGGCGAGCTCGGAGGAGTCGACATCGTGGTAGGAACCATCATAGAGGGTGGCTTTAACGTCGACGACTGGGTAACCAGCAATAACGCCGCCATTGAGGGTTTCCTCAACACCTTGTTGAACTGGCTTGCGGTATTCTTGTGGAACGACGCCGCCTTTGATTTGGTCGATGAATTCGAAGCCTTTCCCTGCTTCGTTTGGCTCAAATTTAATCCAGACGTCGCCGTATTGGCCACGACCACCGGACTGCTTGATGTGTTTACCTTGGGCTTCAGCGACGCCGCGAATAGTTTCGCGGTAGGCGACTTGTGGGGCGCCGGTGTTGGCTTCGACACCATGTTCACGCTTTAAGCGGTCGATAATGATTTCGAGGTGAAGCTCGCCCATACCGGAAATAATGGTTTGGCCAGTTTCTTCGTCGGTGTGGACGCGGAAGGTTGGGTCTTCTTCGGCGAGTTTGCTAAGACCGATACCCATTTTTTCTTGATCGGCTTTGGTTTTTGGCTCGACGGCAATAGAAACAGGAGGATCTGGGAATTCGATGGACTCGAGGCGGATTGGATGGGCTGGATCACAGATAGTGGTACCAGTTGTACAATCTTTAAGTCCAACGACAGCGGCAATATCGCCAGCGCCAACAGAGGAGATTTCCTCGCGCTTATCGGCGAACATACGGACGATACGACCGACGCGCTCTTTGTTACCGGTGGAAGCATTAAGAATAAAGGAACCAGTCTCAAGCTTACCTGAGTAAACGCGGATGAAGATAAGCTTACCGACGAATGGGTCAGTAGCGATCTTGAATGCGAGGGCACAAAGTGGTTCTTTGTCATCGGCCTTGCGGATTTCTTCGTCGCCAGTTTTTGGGCTGTGACCAACGGTTTGGCCTTGATCACGATCAAGAGGAGAAGGAAGATAGTCGGCAACGAGGTCGAGAACTTTTTCGACAATCACGCCACGGCCATCGCCACCGGTGACGAGATAGAAGTCGCCTTCAAGGACGCGGCGACGGAGAGCAGCTTTGAGCTCTGCGGTTGTGATGGCTTCTTCGCCACCTTCGAAGAATTTCTCCATGAGTTTTTCATCGGCAGAGACAGCCTCTTCGACGAGAACAGCACGAGCGTTCTTGGCTTTCTCGACCATGTCGGCTGGGATTTCGCCAACGGTGAGTTCATGGTCGGCATAGTCTTTATAAGTGTAAGCTTTCATGTCAACGAGGTCGACAACGCCGCAAATGTCTTTTTCGAAGCCGATGGGCAAATGAATTGCAACAGCGTTTTTAGAAAGGCGTTTGTGGATGGAATCGAGAGATTTGTAGAAATCGCCACCGATCTGGTTGATTTTGTTGACGAAGCAGATGCGAGGCACGCCGTATTTAGTAGCTTGGCGCCAAACGGTTTCAGACTGAGCTTCGACGCCCATCTTACCATCGAAAACGACGACGGCGCCATCGAGGACGCGGAGAGAACGTTCGACTTCGGCGGTGAAATCGATGTGACCTGGGGTGTCAATGATGTTAATTTTGTGACCTTTCCAATAGGCGGTGACAGCAGCAGAGGTGATCGTGATACCACGTTCCTTTTCCTGTTCCATCCAGTCGGTGGTAGCGCCGCCGGTGTCGCCCTTGACGAGATCGATTTTATGTTTTAAGCCGGTGCGGTAAAGAATAGCCTCACTGGTCGTGGTTTTTCCGGCATCGATGTGTGCGATGATACCGATGTTGCGGAACTTTGATAGGTCTTTGACTTCTTGAGCCATATGCTTCCTTGATTAATTTTATAGACGTTAAAAAATAAAAGTTCAAGAAGTATCTTATCACAAAAATAGGTAGAGTTCAAGATAACTCGACAATATTTTAAGAGTTTTTCAAAAAAGGAAAACCGCCCCATACGGGGCGGCGTGAGGGTGCTGGTTGCCAGGTTACGCGGCGATAGGAATGACCACGAGAGTGGCCCGAGAGTACCCTTTCGGGTCGGCTTCCCGCTCGAGGGCGGCAGACCAGGGACAGCCACGCAGGCCAATCTCTGGGTCTCGTTCGCTCACGGTTCCGCATGCCGCTCTCTTTTCTTCGTCGATGTCTTCGACGCGAAGGATGCGGCTCACGGGGAAGCCATCCTTGTCGGTTCCGACATTGACAATGATGGTGTCCCATCCTTCGTCCTCATCGGATTCATCGTGAAGTGTCCGGGAGAAAAACTCCCACTGTGCGTCCACCAGGTCGTTCCAGCAGATACGAGTTATCATGATGCTCGTACCCTCCTTTGTTAAGATGCTCTACCCATACAGGCAGGCGGTTCGCTCATACGAACGAACTTTTTTAATTATATCACACTTAAGCATTTTTGTCAATTTAGCACGGGGTTTGGCATAATAAAAACCGCCCTGGTTTATTAGGGCGGCCTTTGTAATTTGTGTTATACCCTATTATGCTTTATTGTTTCGGAAGTTCTTCTGGCGATATCTAGTGCTTTTTCTTGCGCGCTATCAAAGCTTTGGCTTGTTCTTGCGTAGCTAGCTTCCATCTGTTTCTGCGCCGCTTGCAATCTGGCTAGTTTTTCAGTGAAGTCCATAGTTTTGCGTCCGATTGCGCGGGCTTCTGAACGTGGAGGAATAATCTCACTTGGGTTTGTAAGCGTGTTAGGACTTGAATGAAGATTATTAAAGTTTATCATGTTATTTATTTTCTATTGCTTCAAGGCCAGGCAAAGAGTTGCCGCCGAGATATTCTAGAGCTGCGCCACCGCCAGTACTGAGGAGCGAGAAGTGAAGAGCATCGTCTTCCTTCATGAGTTCTTCGGCGAAGCCACCAGTATCGCCGCCGAGGATGATAGAAGTGATGTTTGGATCTTCGCCAATAGCTTTAAGGAAGATGGTGGAGCTGGTCGCAAAGGCGATGTCTTCGGACTTACCGAGGAGACCATTCCAAATAACTGTCTTGGACTTTTTGGCGGTTTCAACAAAGTGAGCAGTGGAAAGTGGGCCGCAATCGAGCTTGTTCCCCTCTGCGTCTTCGTCGAAATCTTCGGCGATGTAGATTTTGTCACCTGGCTCAACTGCGCCGTCGGCAGCGAGCTTACCGCCGATACAAATATAGTCGGCCTTATCTTTGAAGGCTTCGATAAGTGGGGCCTTATCGTCAACTTTGGCGCCACCGAGCATAAGCATAAGTGGGCGTTCGGGATTTTCTTTAGCCTTGGATAAGGTTGAAATTTCTTTTTCTAGTAACAAGCCGGCATAGACGGGTAAGTTTTTAGCGACGGCAGAGGTGGAAGCATGTGCGCGGTGAATGACGGCAAAGCCATCTTGGACATAAATGTTGGCGCCGGTGGAGTCGATGATTTCGCGGATGAAGTCCTCGCTATTCTTCTCTTCTCCCGGATAGAAGCGGAGGTTTTCGAGCAAGAGGACGCCGCCTTTTTTGACATGTTCAACGGCTTCTTCGACATCTGGGCCAGATACGTCGTCAACAAAATCAACTGGAACGCCAGGAAGAAGTTCAGCGAGTTTCAGTGCGACTGGCTTTAGGGAAAGTTCCTTGACTTTTTGACCTTCTGGACGGCCAAGGTGAGAGATTAAGATGATTTTTTTGGCGCCTTTTTCGCGGAGATAGTTGATAGTGTCAAGCGAGGCGCGGATGCGGAAGTCGCTTGCAACTTGATCGTCCTTGATTGGGACGTTGTAGTCGGTGCGGACGAGCACAACTTGGTTGGCTACTTTTACGTCTTTGATAGTGAGTTTGTTTTCCATGAGTGGGCCTTTCTGATTTACAATTACGGTTTAGATATAGCGGATTTTGATTGTGTCGGTGCCGTGATCGACTCCGTGAGCTCCGGAAATAATAACGGCGAGCAGTTCGTTTTTCCCTTCTTCCGGTTTTAAGTAACCAGAATTTTTAAGTTCGCGAGCTAGATCGATGCCATAATCGTCAGAATATGGACGAACAAAAGAGGCATTGGCATAGGTGAGAGCGAGTTGAGAAGCGACGCGAGAGTTTGATGTGACGGAGACAATCGGGACGTTTGGACGTTCGGCGGCTAGAGCAGCGGCGGTGGCACCAGTGTGAGTTTGGCAAATGATGACGTCGGCTTCGATTTTTTCGGCGAGGCGAGCAACGGCGGAAGAAATGGCGTCGTAAATCTTAACGTCGGTGGTTGGTTCTTCTTCGGCCGGGGTGATACGGGTGTGGTTTTGAGTGTAAAGAATGACTTTCTTCATTGCTTTGACGGCTTCCAAAGGATATTTACCGTTGGCGGTTTCGTCTGAAAGCATGACAGCATCAGCGCCTTGAATAACGGCATTGGCGACGTCGGACACTTCGGCACGAGTTGGTTCAGGGTTTTCTACCATCGAACCTAACATCTGCGTAGCGACGATACAAAGTTTGCTGTGTTTACGACAAAGTGCAATGAGTTTTCTTTGAACAATCGGTACGACTTCGGCGCCAGCTTCAACAGCCATGTCGCCACGGGCGACCATGATACCGTCGGATGCTTCAACAATAGCCTCGAGTGTTGCGTCGGTTTCGATGGCTTTTTTGGTTTCGATTTTGGCGATAATCTGCGCTGATGAACCATGGGAGAGCAAGATTTGGCGGAGTTTATCGATGTCAGCTGCGGATTGGACAAAGGAAAGAGCAACATAATCAAAGTCACGAGCAGCACCAAATTCAATGTCGGCCATATCTTTTTCGGTGATGATGTCGCCGCCAAAATCAGTGTCAGGGAGATTGAGACCTTTCTTACTCATGATGTATCCGTCGTTCAAAATCCGAATCTTGATAGCGGTTTTCGAGACGATTTCGACGACTTGAGCTTTGATTTTTCCATCGAAAATGAAGATCGGTTCGTTTGGTTTAACTTTTTCGGCGAGATTATATTGGACGGGAATGGTTTTGCCGCCATCATGCTTTTCCAGAGCATAGTCAAGGACGAGTTCGTCGCCGGCTTTCAGGTCGAGATGGTTGTTTTTGAGTTCGCCAAGGCGGATTTTGGGGCCTTGAAGATCTTGGACGATAGAAACAGAGCGGCCTTTTTTGTTGGCAGCGGTGCGGACCCATGCGATTTGTTCATCGCGTTCTAGATAATTGCCGTGAGAGAAGTTGAGACGACAGCCGTTGACGCCTGCCATAATAAGATCAGTAATGGCTTCTTCAGACATTACGGCAGGGCCGATGGTTGCCAGGATTTTGGTTCGTTTGAATAATTTGCTCATGACTTTATCTTAGCATGAAGCTTGAAAATTTTATAGCGGTTATGTTAAAATTACATCATGAATTCCCCAAGGAACGCTTTGCGCTCGAGAAAGGCGTCTTCTGACCTGAGTAAATCTACGAGCAATCAAACAAAAAACATAGCGCGAAGAGTTGGCTCAATGAAACGAAAGCTTAATGATCAGGTTTTTGCACGTAAATTTATTACTTGGGGCGTGATGATTTCTGGGATTATGGTTGCAGTATCGTTGTTTGTGACGATTTATTACAATCCGGAAGTAATTGTGAAGAGAAAATTTAATGAACTTGCAAGAACATATTATGAATCATATTATTACGATAAGCTTGTTGAGACGATTGATGAGGATAAATTCCAGGAAAGAATGGAATCATACAGTCAATCTGGGCTTCAGCCGGTTTTGTTGAGACAACTGTTACTTTACCAAAACGGTAAGTATTCGGACTATAAAGAATATTTTGAGCAAGAAGATTATGTTTGTGACAAAAATAAAACTAGCGCAACGTTTTTCCCTGTTGCACCATATGGAGTGAGAGATTATAAAGTTGAATTTAAATTTGAATGTGGAAAAAAGTAGTTTTTTGTTAAAATTGAGCTTAAATGCCCTTGTATCACGAGGATATTTTTTATATAATCATAAGCGAGTAGTTATCGTACTTAACAGGAGATTTGAGCCTAATTATGAGTAAAAGTAATATTCCTAAACTATCCATGGGTGCTTTTCTTAGTACTATGTTTTTGTTTAGCTTAGTTCTTGCCACGTCGCAAGCATATGCTGATACCTCTGATGAAGTTGATGTAACTATTAATGTCCCAGCCGTTTGCTCCTTTGCTACGGAAGATCATGTATACAATAAGCAAATCATTCCTGGTAACTATGATGTGGTAGGTGTTTCTAAAATGAAAGCGTACTGCAACGACAATAATGGTTTTGCTATATATGCTGTAGGTTTTGGCAACGATACTTATGGCGACAATACACTCTCTGCTACAGTAGATAACAATGAATATACGATAGAAACTGGAACTGCCACAAGTGGTAATGTTTCTGCTTGGCACATGAAGCTAGATAACGATGCAGAAATAGAAAATAACAATACTGCTACGATAGAAAATGGCTTTAATAATAATCATGAAGTGCCAACCGTTTATACTAAAGTTGTTTCTCGTGGATCAGGAACCGACAGAACAATTGACACTAACCTAGTCGCGACTTATTCGGCTTTTATTGCTGGTAATCAATATCCAACCGTTTACCAAGGCAAAGTGAAGTATACGTTGGTGCATCCAGCTGGGGGCGATGCCCCTATTGGCCGTCCGGCGACTTTGGATACTGGCCAGAACGTCAATGCGAAGATGAAATCGTTGGCTAGTGGATCGAATGCATCTTATGAGACGCCTGATAATTTAATTAAAGTTATACGTAGTGCTGCGTCTCTTCCGGATGGTTTTGTTGCCACTGATGCGAATACGATTTCTTTGAGCTCCTCGGAATATCCTGTTTATATTTTCTTCGATAATACTAATAATGCTGGTGTTATGAATGTTTATGCCGGAAACGCCACTGTCGTTATGCATCAGGGCTCATCGAACTTATTTGCTAATTTCCAGTCACTCGCCGATATTTCTGCTCTTGCTGATTGGGATACTAGAACCGTAGTTGACATGAATCATATGTTTAATGGCGCGTCGTCGCTCACTAGCGTTTCTGCTCTCGCCGGTTGGAATACTAATTCAGTGGCCTATATGAACTCTATGTTTGAAGGTGCTTCTTCGCTTTCTGATATTTCTGGTCTTTCTGGTTGGAATACTAGTTCGGCGGTACTCATGGGATCCATGTTCAAAGGTGCATCGTCGCTTACTAGCGTTTCTGCTCTCGCCGGTTGGAATACTATATCAGCATATGACATGAACCATATGTTTAGTGGCGCATCGTCGCTTACTAGCCTTGTAGGCCTCGCATCATGGAATACCAGATCGGCAGCTTATATGAACTCCATGTTTGAGGGTAATACATCGCTTACCGATATCTCTGCTCTTTCTGGTTGGAACACTAGTTCGGCGGTACTCATGGGATCCATGTTCAAAGATGCATCATCGCTCACTAGTATCTCCGCTCTTTCGAATTGGAATACTAGATCGGTATATGACATGAACCATATGTTTAGTGGCGCATCGTCGCTCACTAGCCTTGTAGGCCTCGCATCATGGAATACTGAATCGGCTCTTTATATGAACTCTATGTTTGAAGGAGATACGTCACTCACAAATATTTCTGCAATTGCAAATTGGGATGTCGGAAAAGTGGAGTTGTTTACCTTTATGTTTAATGGCGTTCCATCTGCGACTACCGATGGCTTCAAGTTTACTAATCGGCCAGGAAGTATCTTGAACGAAGGAACATATTTACCAGACAACGCATAGATTTTGTTCCTATAAGTAGATAACTACTTATAAGTGATTTTTTGTTTAATGGGCGGCTGTATTGTAAGAAAAAGCTTTTTATGTTATAATTAAAAGATGGGTTAGCAAAAGCTAACGCACCTTACGAGATCAAGAAAGGAGTGAAAGTGTGCCGGCCGCGAAGTATCTTGCTTTCGTAGCAATGCAGAACGCTCATGACACCGTTGCCTCGAGAAGACGGCAATCGAAACAGCTGCTCTTGCAGCGGGGCTGTTGCCCAGAGTGCCGTGTTCCGCTGGAACCGACAAAAACCAAAGACCTCAAAGTCTGCCCCAAATGTCACCACTGGTATTCTCAGCCTTGTTGATTCCCCTCCTATCTTTGCCCTGCCCTCCCGGCAGGGTTTTTATTATGTAGAAACCAAGACCAGTTTGCTTATGCTTATTTTAACATACTATCAAGAAGAAGCGAAGGTTTGTTACTGTTTAAAAGATTCTAGAGATTATCCACAAGTTCGATGACTTTTGGGAATTCTTCTAGTCCACTTTTACTACCCATGTGACCGACGCCTGGAATGAGACACTCTTTTGCGCCGATGAGTTTGGGATATTTTTTAAGAATATCAAATGGGACGACATGGTCGTTGTCACTATAAATTGAATAAGACTTTTTGATGAGTGAAGGTATTATTGCTATTTCTTCGTCCGTTAGGCGAAGTGGTGCAATGACGCTGTTTAAATCGTCTCGATCTTTATGAACGAACGGTTCGCCGAAGCCAGCCAAACTAATATATCCGCGAATATTGATGTTGTTTGCACACAAATACTTTATAGCTAAAATGTTGCCTATGGAATGGGCGATTAGGATTGTATTGCTATTTAGTTCGTTTTTGTATTGATCAAAAACCGCAAAATAGCTATTTTTGGTTATAGCCGTCTGGGTCGGGAAGGAGGGCAGAATGACTTTGTGGCCATTCTTTTCTAGCGTATTTTTAAAATAGCTAAAGATCTTCGGTATTCCGTTATAGCCGTGGACTAAAAAGACGGTTGGTTTTTCCATGAATGTATTATAACAATTATTCTTGTATTTACGAAGTATGCCTGTTCGGGCATTAAAAAACGCCCCAGAGGCTTTTGGTGATTCCGGCGGGAGTCGAACCCGCGATTTTCTGGATGAGAACCAGACGTCCTAGACCACTAGACGACGGAACCAATTCTGGCATAGGGTTTCAACGAGTATAACACGATAGAGCTGTTCTGTCTAGGTTGACCCAATTACGAGCTTGTATTTTTTGCGAAACATTGGTATAATAAGAAGGTATGGTCTCTTAGTATAACGGTTAGTACAACGGGTTTTCATCCCGTCAATGCGAGTTCGACTCTCGCAGAGATCACCATGTTTTAAAACGCTATAAATGGCGTTTTTTTTGTTTGCCGCTCTTTTATTTTTGATAAATGGATGATAAAATAAACATAAGAAGAGAAGTCATCACCAGGAGGCCCCATTAATCATGATCAAAGAAAGCAGCTCTAGGTTAGCACTTAGTGCTTTTTGTGGTATTGCGACGCTAGCCAGTCTAGGATTAGTATCGCAAGTATATGCTGATACAACACAAGAAGTCGATGTAACCATTAATGTTCCAGCTATATGTTCTTTTGCTACTGAAGATCATGTATACGATAAAAACATTATTCCTGGTCACTATGATGTAATAGGCGAATCAAAAATGAAGGCTTATTGTAATGACAACAATGGCTTTGCAATATATGCCGTAGGCTTTGGTGGTGATAACTATGGTGATAATAAACTCTCTGCTACTGTAGATAATGAACTTCATACAATTAATACAGGTACTGCAACCAGTGGTGATGTTTCTGCTTGGCATATGAAGATCTTGAATGATACAACTGTAGCAAATAACAATATAGCTACGATAGAAAACAACTTTGGTGATAATCATGATATACCAACTACTTACACTAAAGTTGCTTCGCGTAGTGAGGCTACGGATCGTATAGCTGATACAAACCTAATTGCAACTTATTCCGCCTTTATTGCTGGTAATCAATATCCGGCCGTTTATCAAGGGGAAGTGAAATATACTTTGGTGCATCCGAGTACTAATATTACGCCAGCAAGTAGACCAGCTATGTTAGATACTGGTCAGAACGTTAATGCCAAGATGAAAACATTGGCAGCAAATACTACTAAGGTGTATACTAATACCGACTCCCTCATTAAAGCCGTTGATGTCCATACTGACACCGCTACTCCTGCAGGTTTTACTGCTTCTGACGATAACACTATTTCCGTAGCTGAATCTGAATATCCTGTCTATATCGTTTTTGATAACACCAATGATGTTGGTATTATGAACATCTATACCGAAGGCGTCAAAATTATCCTTAATCAAGATTCGTCAAGTATGTTCTACGATATGCGCGCACTTGCTGATCTATCAGATATTGCCAACTGGGACACTTCCAGTGTAGAAAAAATGAACGAGATGTTCAGTCAAACCGGCTATAACGTCGGCTCTTTTTTCTCTCTTGACGTCTCTTCTTGGGACACTTCAAATGTGACAGACATGAACAATATGTTCAACTACGCCGGTTCCAATGCTACTACTTGGTCTATCGGCGATCTCTCTTCTTGGGATACTTCGAAAGTGACGGATATGAACAGAATGTTCAACTATGCTGGCTACAATGATACTACTTGGTCCATTGGCGATTTCTCTTCTTGGGACACTTCAAAAGTGACGAATATGAGATACATGTTCAACTATGCCGGCTACAAGGCCACTACTTGGTCCATTGGCGATCTCTCCTCTTGGGACACTTCAAAAGTGACCGATATGAACAGAATGTTTAACTGTGCCGGTTCTTATGCCACCACTTGGTCTATTGGCGACCTCTCCTCTTGGGACACTTCAAAAGTGACGGATATGAACGCAATGTTCGCCAATACAGGCTCCCATGATACTACTTGGTCCATTGGCGATCTCTCCTCTTGGGACACTTCAAAAGTGACGAATATGAGCTACATGTTTAACGTTGCTGGCTACAAGGCCACTACTTGGTCCATTGGCGATCTCTCCTCTTGGGATACTTCAAAAGTGACGGATATGAGCTTCATGTTCCAGCGAGCTGGCTATAGCGATGCAACTTGGTCTATCGGCTACCTCTCCTCTTGGGACACTTCTAGCGTGACAAATATGAGAGGCATGTTCCAGGACGCTGGTGACAGCGCCACCACTTTCTCTCTTGATCTTTCCGGCTGGAACACTTCAAAAGTGACAAATATGAACGATATGTTCAAAGACGCCGGCAGTAGTGCCACCACTTTTTCTCTTGATCTTTCCGGCTGGAACACTTCTAGCGTGACGACAATGTTTACAGTATTTTACCAAGCCGGCAGTAGTGCCACCACTTTTTCTCTTGATCTTTCCGGCTGGAACACTTCTAGCGTGACACAAATGCCTCTCATGTTTACGCGTGCTGGCAGCAACGCTTCCGATTGGTCCATAACTATCCCACGAACCAATGGAAATAGCACAAATAATACCACTAGCCGCATGTATGGCAAAACCACGTCTACTTATGCCTCGCCAGATAGCGGCAAATCTTTCACGCTAGCGCAATAGTAACTGATTATACTAGCCTACGGATTTTCCACCTTTCTTCCAACTTTTCTCCAATTTACACTCTTTCTTTCTGGTCTTATAATACATGGGTGAGAAACTTCTAGAACTATTTTTACTTCGGTACTTTAAAAGTACCGAGGTTATACTTGGTTTTTTGTCAGATATTAAAAAGCCTCCCGCGAAGGGAGGTTTTGTTTTGGGAAGTGAGTAGGCGGGCAGTAAGCGGGTCAGGATTTGCTGGGGGAGAGGATAACTTCGTAGTGGTCGGAGAGATGTGAGAGTCTCGAGACGATTGCGCCGCCGCGCCCGACGCCACTTGACGTGACTACGACGGCATTGTCAAGCGGAATGTCGAGAAGTTTGATACAGATGGGGTCCTGGATAATGATGCCAATGTCGTGATCGATATCGATGTCCTCGCATCTTAGCGGGCAAGGTTCGAAGGTGATAATGTTGCCGTTGCTGTCATAAAGAGAGACTTCACTATCGGTAAGGTTTACGAGATCTTTAAAAACCCTGGTTTTCCTTCTTGAGTTTAACACTGGGAACACTTCCTTTCGAGGTGCTTGTTTTGGGGAAAACAATAGGTTTACTATACCATAAAGAAGCTTATTAGTCAATTAAATAAGATGAATCTAATTGAATTCTAGGCCGGCACCACTGTAGGAGGCGGGAATGGCAGAAATCCAGACTTGCCCTGGGATTAAGGAAATCTCATTCCCTGCTTCGTCGCGAAAAACTATTTGTGCGTCTTTTGATGACTTTTCCCACGTGCCTTTAATTACGCCGCCGTTTTGGAAGATGTGCGCATCGCCGGCACCGATTGCCGAGATATCCTCATGATAGTTGTCAGAAGCTTTGCGCTCTTGTACGACCATGGCGATAACGACGGAAGGAGCAAGTTGCTGTTCTGGGCAAACTAGCTCAGGAGTAATTTCGCCGGTCTTTTCTGAGCAATCGTAATTAATGTGCGGATGACCGGTTTCGTAAGAACGCATGTAAGTGTTTGTGGTCGGATTGTAATCGTAGACAGGGTTGAAATTTGGGATAGCGCCGAAACGAATTACGATGCGGTTGATTCTTGATTCAAGATCGGAAGTATTCTTCGTTGAAGGCATGTCGATTTTGAGCTTTTCGACAGCTTGAACATCGACTTTGTTGCGAGCAGCGGCAGAAGGTGTAAAGCGCGGGAATGATCTAATATCGGAGGTGAGATAGCCGTTATTGTGATTAAACTCAGCTAAATGATCTTTAGATGTGAATAAATTATTCCAGAGGCGTTGAACGGTGTAGTTGTTGGAAGAACGCCACATATAGGATTCGCTTTCGTCCAAATCGCGAGCTCCGTAGTTTGTTAATGCGCTAATTGCATCGTCGGAGCCGCCAGAATGGACTACTGTACAGTTGAACGGAACATCCCAGTTAAGATAATAAAGCCTAAGTGAGCGAATTGGCCCAACGACGGCAGGTGGGTTTTGGTAAATGGCGGCAAAACGGGTAATGCCCGATTCGGCGATTGCTTCAAAAACGATCTTTGCGTCTTGTAAGCCGACTTGAGGGCGAGCGCCGTCGACGCCGTTAGGAATTTGAACACAGTAGGTCGGATTTGAATTGTCAGTTTCGGAAGCAATTTCTTCTCCGGAGAGGATAGAATAGTATTTTGGAACTTCTGGCTCCTTAACAGCTTCTTCTAGTGGAATTTGCTCTTTTTCTTTGGCCTTTTTCTCGGCCTCTTCCCTTTTACGCGCTTCTTCGGCGATACGGATTTGTTCTGGTTGGTAAATTAGATAATAAAACGCAGCAAACCCACCAATAATAAGTGCTATAACGGCGCAGATTGAAGCAATGACGATTCTTTTCGTCTTTTTTGCGTCTTCTGGATCTTTAGCTTGTTTGAGATTGAGATTCTCGACGCGTGATTTTGCAAACTTTCGTGCAAGAGCCTCAGCTTCTGTATCGTCGTTTTCTTCTTCCTCTGCTTCCTTTTTAGCTTTGTGCGCCTTTTTCTTTTCTTTTTTAGGCCCGTTACCTTTCTTTTCTGAAGTTAACATCGGAGTTGATTCTGGTTCTGGTTTTGGCGTTGGTTGTTGCGCCGGATCTTGAGCTGGTTCCGGGGCAGTGGCTGGCGTTGGGGTCGGGGCGGGAGTTGGAACTGGCTCTGGGGTAGGTGGCGTTGAAATTGGGCTTGATTCTAGCGGTGTGGGGCCAGGAGCGGGGTCTGGCATTGTTGTGTCAATTGGAGTTGCGATCGGAATTGAAGAAATGGCCGGAGAAATTGTTGGTTCCGGCTCACTAATTGGGGATGGGATACCGGCTGGAGTTTCTTCAACTGGTTCTGGGTAGATGCTGGCAAGATTTCGGTCATTCAAAATAGGAATGGCACTTGGTTGTTTGTCGGGAAAGACGTTAGGGAGAGGAAAACCTGGACTTGGGTTATCTTGCATAAGCTTATTATATCATAATACGAAGAAATGTGGTTGCCGTCAAAAAACGTAGGTGACTCTTAGTTTTGTTATTTGATCTTTTGTGTTTATTACTGTTGATCCAGGAGGAGGGCGGATTTAACTTTGTTTAGGCGTGCAAGCGTGACGTCTTTACCAAGGACATTCAAAGTTAGATCAAGAGCGGGAGAGAATGGCGCAAAGGAAACGGAAATGCGGATGAGCGAGAAAAGCTCGGCAGGTTTTTTGCCAGTTTCTGCAAGTAGCTCGTTCAGCGCGGATTTGAGAGATTCTTCGTTCCATTCTTCCAAGCTTTTAAGTTTAGAAATGGATGTCTTGAGAAGGGCTGAGAGTTCGTTTTCGGAGATCTTTTTGACGAACTTGTTGTTTAAAAGTTGTTCAATGTCGAAACTTGGGTCAGCGAAGAAGTAATCGGTCATCGTGCGAAGATCGGAAAGAACCTTTAGACGATCGTAAATGATGGCGAGGACTTGTTTTTTGTACTCGTCGTCATAATTCTTAGCGGATTCTGGCCAATAGTCTTTTGTGCGCGGATAGAAAGCGTCGATCCCCTGCTCGTCAATGAGTTTGCGAATCCATTGTCCGTTCATCCAAAGTAACTTTACTTCATCATAGCGGGCACCAGAGTTTTGGATTCTATCAAGTGAGAACTTTTTAATTAATTCTTCTTTTGTATAAATTTCTTGTTCAGTGCCATCATTCCAGCCAAGGCAGGCGAGATAGTTTAACATAGCTTCGGGCAAGACGCCGTCTTCACGATAAGCGGTGACGGATTTAGCGCCGTCACGTTTACCGAGTTTCTTGTTGCCAGTTGGGGCAAGAATGTGCGGAAGAGAGACAAGGAGCGGACGATCAATACCGAAGGCGTCGTAGAGGGCGAGATAATTTGGGGTGCTGGAGAGATATTCAACGCCGCGCGCTACCATGTTGACATTCATAAGAAAATCATCGACTATGTGGGCGAAGTTGTAAGTTGGGAGACCATCTTTTTTGATCAGAATGATATCGTCTTGGACCTCGGGGCCGGCCGAAAGGTCACCCATGACTTCGTCGTGCCACGAGCGCGGTTTGGGGTTAGCTTTGAATCGGATCGGCATGCCTTCTTGCCACTCTGGGTGAGTTTCTGGGCGATGATTGCGATAGAGATATGGAATTTTCTTGGCGTTGTCTTCGTCGCGATACTTTTGAATTGTGTCTGAATCGGTCGGATCAGCATAGGCTTTTCCTTCTGCGATAAGCTTTTTTGCCCACTTTAGATAGATGTCTTTGCGTTGAGTTTGGAAGTACGGGCCGTTGTCACCGCCGACTTCTGGTCCTTCATCCCATTCGAGGCCGAGCCAGCGTAAAGTTTCAATAATTAACTCGGTTGCGCCTTCGACATAGCGAGCTTGATCGGTGTCCTCGATGCGTAAGATGAAATGGCCGTTGGTTTGACGAGCGGCTAGATATGGATAAATGGCGCTCCTAACGTTGCCGATGTGAATATAACCGGTTGGCGAGGGTGCAAAACGAGTAATAATCTTTTTCATGGGATTAATTATATAATAAAAAAGACCGGTAGTAAACCGGTCTTTAGGCATCTAACTTACAGAGAGGTGACGATAGACTTGATCTGTTTCTTGGTTAAGTTGTTGCCGGAGGCATTGATTTTATAGAGGATGTTGCCATTAACCCAGGCTGCGTTTGAACCAGAGATGAAGATTGTGATACCTTGTTCGCGAACAGACGTGTAGTTGTTTCCCCAGGTTGCTTTAACGTAAGATGATTCGAGCGTATCATTATCCCATGAGGATTTTTCTTCGGTGAGTATGAAAGATGTGTTGTCGGAGGACGTAAAGGTCATAGAGATTTTCTTGTCCTCAGAGACAATATCTGATAAAGAGTAACCACGAGGGACGTATGTCGGATATGTGGCGTCGATACCAGTTTGCATAGCGGCGACGCGAACGGAAATGTCAGGGGTGTTGGAGGAAATGAAATAGCCAACGATACCAACTGCAAGGGCTGCGCAGCCAAAAGCAAGTAAGAGTTTTTTAGCACCTACGGAACGTTTTGAAGAAATAGCGGCAGTAGCGGTTTTAGCTTCCTTGTCCTCCATAGAAGCGACAGATTTAAGAGCGGATTTAACGGCGTTGTCCTTAACGATTTTGGCTTTTTCGGCGCGAGGTGATGTAACGAGACTTTTTTCAATAGTAGCCGAGAGAGGTTGTGCCGTTGCGGCAGCTGGTGTTGCGGCGGCTTCTTGAAGTGTTTTGCGAGTTTTGAGCTCAGTGAGTCGTTCACGGTTGATTTTTTCGGCCAAAGCTTGTCTACGCTTTAGATCTTCAGCGCGACGCTTAGCGACCGAGTTGACAGCGGCGATTTTACCGGGTTTTTGGACATATCGTCTGTTTAGGGTCGTCGATCGCTGAACACGACGATGAGACGCAGAACTGGAGACGCTGGTGCGGTCGATGCTGTTGTCGTTTTCCATTGATATATATAACCTCTCTTATTGATAATACCTATGTCTATAATAATTTAAGCGGTTTAGAAAAGCAAGAGCTATTTTTGAGAAAATAATTATGATATAATTTTTTCGGGATTTTATTTATTTTTTATGAAAATACTGGACGAGCGAGAACGTCTACAACGACAGCAGCATATACGACTTATTATTACCGAGGCGCTGATGTTTTTATCAGTTTTGGTTTTGGTGGGGTTCTTGACCTTAGTCGTGATGGGTTATTCGTTTAATCTAAGCGGGATCGGTGGTCCTGGCGAGGTCGTAGAGCGATCGGGTTTGGTGCAAGTGTCGTCGATCCCGACTGGAGCGGCGATTTATATTGATGGTGAATCTCCATTGTTGCTTAGTACAAATGCTAGCCGTGTGATGCTAGCTGGCGAACATGAGATCTCGTTACAAAAAGATGGTTTTACTCTATGGACAAAGAGAATTAACGTCACTGAAGGGTTGATGTATCGTTTAAATTATCCTAGGTTGTTTAAGACCGAACGCGAGGCGAACGAAGTTTTGACTTTTTTGTCTAAGGCTAAGCTCACGGATGAAGTGGTTTTAGAATCTAATGAGACGGCGGTAAAATCTTCGGAAATTGAGCCACTTGGCGAGGTGAAATTCGTAACGATTTCTCCAAATAATGAGTGGATGATTGTGTTGCAGGGCGGAGTGCTTTATTCGATCAATTTAAATGATAATAAGCCGATGCGGACAGTAGTTGAATTGTCGAATGAGGAAGGATCACTTGAAATAATTGATTCGGTTACGAATGCTGCTTGGAGTGGGAATAGCGAGAGATTGCTTGCGAAAGTGAATGAAAAATGGGTTGTAATAAATATACGCGACAAGCGCGATACGGTTTGGCTAGGTTCGATTCTTGATATGGGGGTTACGAAAGCTGTCGCCAATCTTGAGGAAACTGAAATAACAGCGGACGATATTGTTCAGGAAAAAGTTTTAATATCTGATATTAAATTTGAGAGTGAAGCTGGGGATAGATTGCTAATCCTAAGTAATAAAAAAGACCTGATTGAACTCAATGTCCGCGATAGAAAATTAAGCGATATATTGTTAGCTGATGTGGAGAGATTTGATAATGATGGTGAGAGAATAGTATATTTAACGCATAAGATTAATGAGCCGATTGAAGATGAATTGCGGGAAAACATTCTGGCCGAAAAAGAGGATAGTTGGCAAGTTCGAGCCTTTCGCGTAGGCGATGAGGAAAGCTACTTAGTGAAGGAATTTGAGCTACTCGACGGCGAGGAGCTTGGGAAAGTCACACTTGCAGTAATGCGTTATTTCCAAGAGGTATATATAGGTATTGCACGAGGCGAACGATTTACGATTCTTAGTAAGACTGGTTGGGTGGTTATGGATGAAGATATGAAAGAAGTATTTAATGAAGAAGTGGGCTTTAGCATTGATCGAATAAAGAAGCGTGGCAAGGGCATGGTTTTTGAATTTAAGAGCGGAGAAGGAGAAACTAAGATTTTTGATATTGAAGCGCTGAACGCAATTGCGGTTGATACGACTAACTGCGGTTGGGTGGATGAGTACTTGAGGTTTAGACTTGATCCAGAAACTGGGAAGTTGAGCGTGTTAGATTATGATGGGCTAAATGAACGGGTCTTAATCGAAGAAGGTGTAATGAGCGGGAGGACAGTTGTGATTTCTGGCAATAATAAGTATCTGTATTACTTTGTTAAAACTGAGGACGGTGAAAGACTAATTAGAGAAAGAATTAATTAGAAAGGAGCAATGGTGAGCGACAAGAAGACGGAGGACGATATAAAAACGGCGGTCGATGATGTAAAGAAGACGGAGATTAATGATACGAAGAAGCCTGAAGAAAAAATGGCGTTAAATCCTGAGAATATCGACTCTTATATTGAAGCGTTGAAAATTATGAACGCAGAAAAGCCCAGAAAATCAAGGAGAGGGCTTTGGCTTTTGATTTCTTTCTTTATTATGATCGCAGTAGCGATCAGTACATATCTTTTGACAAAATAACGGTTTTGAGTTTTAACAAAAATCCCCCAGACGGGGGATTTTTGTCATATATGTTATATGTGTTACCAGACCTTAACGAGGAGTTCTCCACCAAGGCGGTTTTTGACAGCTTCTTGTCCAGTCATGATTCCCTTTGAAGTGGAAATGAGGACAAGACCGCGGCCAGATTTGACCTTAGGGATTTCATCAGTCGCAACGTAAACACGGCGACCTGGTTTAGAAACCTTTTCAATCTCGTGGATGGCAGGGTTTTTACCATTTTCGGCAAGTGTTATATGAAGAACTTTGCGCGGAGATTGATCGATGAGCTCGTAATTGGCAAGATAGCCAGCGTTTTTCAAAGTGTCGATGATGGCGACTTTGAGCTTGGAGGTTGGGAGGAAGACTTCATTCTTTCCTACCAAGAGGCAGTTGCGAATACGAGTTAAGAGGTCTGCGATTTGATCGGTTGATTGAATTGACATATCTTTTCCTTTCTCCTACCAGCTACTCTTTGTTACGCCAGGGATTTCGCCCTTGCTTGCTTTTTCACGGAAGGTAATGCGGCTCATGCCGAAGCGGCGCATATATCCACGAGGACGGCCGTCAAGCATATCGCGGTTTTTGAGGCGTGTGATTGACGAATTCCTTGGGAGCTTTTGGAGACCTTCGAGATCGCCAACAGCTTTGAGTTCAGCGCGTTTAGCTTTATATTTTTCGTACATTTTTGCACGTTTTTGATCGCGAAGAACAGCAGATTTTTTAGCCATCTTATTTGTTCTCCTTTCTCTCAAACGGCATGCCTAGCATTTCTAACAACTTTTTGCTTCCTTCCTTGGAGCCATTTTTAATAATAAAGGTGATTTCGAGACCATGTAAAACAGCGGAATCTTCGAAGGTGATCTCTGGGAAGACAGTCTGTTCACGAAGGCCGAGTGAGTAATTACCTTGTTTGTCGAATGAAGTTGTCGGAACACCATGGAAGTCGCGGACGTGTGGAAGCGCGACGTTGATGAGGCGATCGACGAATTCATACATCTTATCGTTACGGAGAGTTACGAGGTAGCCGACTGGTGCGCCCATGCCTTTGCGGATTTTGAAGGTCGCAATGGATTTTTTGGCGACGCGAGAAGTTGGAGCTTGGCCAGTGATCTTTTCGAGGGTTAATTCGACAGTTTCGGTGAAGCGTTTGTCTTCACGTTTTTTACCAACACCAGAAGAAACAACAACTTTTTCAAGCTTTGGAACTTCGTTAATGTTCTTTAAGCCTAATTCTTTTTGAAGCTTCTTTTCGATATCGGTGTTGTAAAGCTCTTTGAGGCGTGGAATGTATTTATCAGTTTTAGTGGCCATATTAGAGTACCTCCGGAGCTAAGCTGATAATTTTACTGAACCCGAGATCACGGAGTTCACGTGGGACTGGGCCGAATACGCGAGTACCGCGTGGGGTTTTGTCATCATTAACAAGGACAGCAGCGTTGTCGTCGAAACGGATGGTAGAACCATCTGGACGGCGGATCTGTTGGCGAGTGCGAACGATGACGGCGCGGACAACGGCTTTTTTCTTAACGGCGCCGGTTGGAGATGCATCTTTGACTGAGCAGGTAACAATATCACCAACGCGAGCATAGCGAGCGCGAGTGCCACCGAGAACGCGGATAACTCCGAGCTCTTTGGCGCCACTGTTGTCGGCAACCTTTAATCTTGTTTCTTGTTGAATCATATTATTCCTTCTCCTCTTCTGAAGCTGCGTTCTCGCCGAGGACGTCGGTGACGTCTTCTTTGAGTTCGACTGAGCCGTGGGAGCGCTCAAGGACTTTGACTAATTTAAATGACTTAGTCTTACTGAGCGGACGACATGCAGCGATTTCGACCTTGTCGCCGATATGGGCTTCGTTTTTCTCGTCGTGAGCAGTGTATTTACGAGTTTTTGTGTACTGCTTGCGATAAAGCGGGTGGGTTTCGCGATTTTCGATGGAGACGGTAATGGTCTTGTCACGTTTATCGGAGGAAACGATCCCGACTAATGTGTGTGCCATAATTAGAACTCCTCTTTCTTTATGATTTTTGTACGAACCGGAAGTTTGTGGCCAGCCAAGCGAAGAGCTTCTTTTGCTTGTTCTTCGGTGACATCGGCGATCTCAAACATGATGGTGCCAGCTTTGACTTTGGCAACGAAGAATTGAGGTTCACCTTTACCACTACCCATTTTTACATCAAGCGGTTTTTTGGTAACCGGAGTGTGTGGGAAAATACGAATCCAGATTTTGCCACCACGCTTAATATAGCGAGTGATAGCTTGACGAGCGGCCTCGATTTGACGAGAATTAACGCGCTCGTTTTGGAGAGACATGAGACCATAATCACCAAAGGCAACGGTGTTGCAACGAGTGGCTACGCCTTCGTTCCTACCTTTACGCACTTTGCGGTGAGCGGTTTTCTTAGGTAATATTAATGCCATAATTATTTCTCCCCTTTGTAAATCCAAACCTTAACGCCAACGATACCAGCGATGGTTTGAGCATGATGGCAATAGAAATCGATGTCGGCGCGAAGAGTGTGTAGAGGCACGGAACCTTCGATGAACTTTTCACGGCGGGACATTTCAGCGCCATTCAAACGGCCGGAGACCTCGATACGAACACCTTGAGCACCGGCGGCCATGGTTGATTGGCAGGCCATTTTAACGGCGCGGCGGAAGTTCATACGTTTTCCAAGTTGGAAACCGATGTTTTCGGCGACGAGCTTAGCGTTTAGTTCAGGTTTTTTAACTTCTTCGACGTTGATGCGAATTGGGCCGGAAATGATTTTTTCGAGCTCTTTTTTCATCTCGTTGATTCCTGCACCTTGCTTGCCGATGACGGCACCAGCTTTGGCGGTGAGGATAGTAATCGTTGTGAGGTTCGCAGAACGTTCAATGTTGACTTTGGCGATGGTTGGGCGGCTCTTGAAGCGATTCTCAACACATTCGCGGATTTTAATGTCTTCAATCAGCCAGTTCTTGAAATCCGTCTTACGGCGATACCATTTAGACGACCAGTCTTTGCTGACTTGGAGACGGTAGGAAATAGGATTAACTTTCTGTCCCATTACTTTTTCTCCTTATCTTCAGCTTTTTTCTCGGCCTTAGCGGCTTTGTCGGCTGATTTCTTTTCTTTTTCTTCACCGGCAACTTCTACGAAGATGTTGGAAGAAACTCTTTCAAATGGTAAAGCACGGCCGCGGGAAGCTGGGACGTAGCGACGAATGCGCGTGCCAGCAGTAACTGAAATGCGAGCGATGCGGATTGACTTTGGATCAATTGAAGCAGCATTCAAAAGGTTTGCGTTGGCGGACTCTATTGCCTTAAGGACGGCACGAGCGGCGCGGCGCGGTGTGTGTTCCAAGATGACGATAGCATCGGCAACATAGCGATCGCGAACGAGTGATGCGACAACGCTGGTCTTTCTTGGCATTGAATCTACGCCTTTAATGTAGGCGTGTGCGAATTTAGTAGCCATTATTCAGCTCCTTTCGCAGCAGCAGCCTCGGCGGCTTTCTTACCACCATGGCGTTTGAATTTACGGGTAGGCGCAAACTCTCCGAGCTTATGACCAACCATGTTCTCACTGACGAGAACTGGGACGTGGGTTTTGCCGTTATGAACGGCAATGGTGCGGCCAACCATTTCAGGGGAAATGGTGGATTGGCGGGCCCAAGTCTTAATCACGGTTCGGTCTTCGAGGGAGAGGGCCTTAATCTTCTTTTCTAGCTTGTAGTCCACGAAAGGACCTTTTTTCAAACTACGAGACATTATTTCCTCTTTCCTTCGTGACGACTACGCACGATCATTTTATTAGTTTTCTTGTTATGACGAGTACGGTAACCCAGGGTGAGCTGGCCCCACGGAGTGCGCGGTGCTTTACCGGAACCGTGACGGCCACCGTCACCACCACCGTGTGGGTGGTCAGTAGCGTTTTGTACGACACCGCGGACGGTTGGGCGGATGCCTTTGCGGCGATTACGGCCAGCAGCGCCTTTCTTGACGTTTTGGTGCTGGATGTTGCCAACTGTACCGATGCTAGCTTCGCAAGCCTCGAGGACTTTGCGAACTTCGCCGGAAGGCATACGAAGAGTGGCATAGCCGTCTTCGCGAGCCATGAGCTGAGCGGAGGAACCAGCAGCGCGGACCATTTGGGCGCCTTTGCCTGGGGTGAGTTCAATACCATAGACAAAAGTACCGACAGGAATCTTAGCAAGTGGAAGGCGGTTGGATGTTTCAACTGCAGCATTCTCACCTGTTTCGAAGGTGGATCCCTTGGTCATTTCGGTATTAGCGATTACATAGTAATAATTTCCGTCTTGATCTTTAACGCGGGCTATGCGAGCAGAACGGTTTGGATCGTACTCGATTTCTTCGATGGTAAGTTTAAGACCATTAGGAAGATTGTGGTTCAATAAGCGGTAATGACGCTTAACACCACCACCACGATGACGGACGGTGATGCGACCTTGATTGTTCTTGCCGGCTTGTTGTTTCTTGGCAAGCGTGAGAGATTTTAAAGGCTTCTTGGTTGTGATTTGGTCGAAGTCTTGTGTTGTCTTCTGACGCTGTGCCGGAGTGGTCGGGCGATAGGCTTTAATTGACATTATTTGTTCTCCTTGTCTGCTTTCTTGTCGGCCTTTTTGGCTTCCTTTGCGCTGACTTTAGTTTCTTTCTTATCTTCGGGAGTTTCGAAAACCTTGATACTGTTACCTTCAGCAAGCGTGACATAAGCCAATTTGTGGTCACGTCTGAAGGATGTACCAGGATAGGCGTGCTTGCCACGGGAGAAGCGGCATTTCTTGCCCTTACGGGTAAGAGTGCGGACATCTGTGACTTTGACGTTGTAATCTTTTTCAACACGAGCTTTGACAGCTTGTTTTGAAGCTTCTTCGGTAACGAAGAAGGCGTATGTGCGCTTGCCTTGCTCGAGATAGGTTTTCTCGGTGGCACGTGGCTGGAGAAGGTTGAGGACGATTTTACTTCCTTTGGATTCCTTCTTGGCTTTCTTGTCGGTCTTAACAGTAGTTTTGACTGAAGTATCTTTAGCCATGATTATTTCTCCTTCCCTTCTGTCTTGGCCTTACCGAGAAGCCAGTTTTCGATTTCTGGTAAGGTTTTCTCTGTGATGATAATTCGATCGGCGCTGAGAATATCAAAGACGTTTAGATAGGTAGGACGGACAACCTTAATGTTGTTGAGGTTGCTAGTAGCGCGAATTACGAGCTCATCTTTAACGGATACGACCAAGAGAATGCAACCCTCGTTCTCGATCTTGTTCTTAGCGAGCATAGCGAGAGTTTCTTTGGTTTTACCATTTGGGCAATCGAAAGTATCGACGACGGTAACTTTCTTGTCTTTGTTCTGCAAGCTAAGAGCTTGACGAACTGCAAGCTTCTTGGAATTTTTTGCAATTTTCTTTTCGAAGTTTTCTTCACCGGTGCGACCAAAAGCAACGCCGCCGTGGCGCCAAATTGGGTTACGAGTAGAGCCGAAACGAGCGCGTCCAGTGCCTTTCTGCTTCCATGGTTTTTTGCCGCCACCACTGACTTCGCCACGCTTCAAAGTTTTAGCGTGAGAAGAGCGAGAATTCGCGAGATAAGAATCATAGGCGAGTTTTAGTAGTTCGTGGTTTTCGACTTCGACGCCGAAAATTTCTTTGTTAAGTTTTACTGAATCGGCCATATTATTCCTTTCCCTCGATGGTGAGATTACCCTTCTTTGGGCCCGGGACTGCACCCTTGAGGCCTAAGAGGTTGTTTTCTTTGTCGATGTAGGCGACAACGAGGTTTTTGACGGTCACTTGATCATGACCCATACGACCAGGCATACGTTTGCCCTTGAAGACCTTTTGAGGATACATGGAGCCGATAGAACCGACTTTTCTGATATCACCTTTGAAGCCGTGGGTATTGCGAGATTCCTGGAAATTCCAGCGTTTTACTGTACCGGCAAAGCCTTTACCTTTGGAAATACCGGTGACGGTGACTTTGTCGCCAAGTTCAAATGCTTCAACGGTAATAGTGTCGCCGAGTTTGACGTCAGCGATATCGTCGCGACGAAACTCTTTAAGAACTTTAGGGTTGATGTTTTCTCCAGCCTTTTTGACGTGGCCGGAAACCGACTTGCTCAGATTCTTACCCTTACCAAACCC
>JAEEGL011933958.1_pt1 | contig 24930 bp, 27 predicted proteins | sample 9134231 | NCBI WGS metagenome assembly JAEEGL01 (sample SAMN16246548, study PRJNA631951) | gut metagenome | biome: gut microbiome; feature: rumen; material: fiber-attached | host: Bos | place: Iran: Karaj | collected 2018-10
CTTCTTCCTATGAAGGAACTATCAACAAAAGTAATGAAGCTAAAAGTATAAAAGTAATATTAGATAAATCTTCTAAAATAAAACTAACAGGGGATTCATATATTTCAGAATTAACTGATTCTGATACAACCTATTCTAATATTGATTTAAATGGATATAAATTATATGTAGGAGGTAAATTATTTAAAAAGTAAAACAGTCGTAAGACTGTTTTTTATATGTTATAATGATAATAGGAGTGATAACATGACAATAGAAGAATATGTAAAAATAGACCCTAGTTTTAATCGTTCTAGATTTATTGGTGATATTAATAGAATGATGCAAAAGATATATGAAGCAGTTTCAAATGATAATTTAGACTCTATTAAGTATTTTATTAGTGATAAAGTATATGAAAGATATGAAGGCATGATTAATAGATCAAAAGAAAAGGGATTAGCTCTAAAATATGAGAATGTATTTGTTGACTCTGAAATAAAAGAAATATCAAGATCTACAATAACTGTAGAATCAACATGTAGATATAGAAAATACTATACTAAAGATGAAAAAATAATAGATGAAGGTAAATTCGATAGAGTAGAAACTACTTATACGGTTACTGCTACTAAAGATGATAATGCTATAATATATTATTGTTGTGAAGGATGTGGAAAATCATTTGATGCTACTACAGAAAAGAGATGTCCACATTGTGGAAGAAAAATAATAGAAGAAATATTTGATTATATTATTACGGATATATGGGGGTAAATATGAATAAGAAAAAGTTTAGAAGAATTCTTTATTTTGCTGCTGCAGTAGAATTGTTTATATGGTCTGTAATTTTCCTTTCACCTCAAGAATCAAACACTACTATTCTTTTAATATTTATGGCGATTACTAGTCTTACTTTTGTTTTAGTGTCAATAACATTTAGAGATGTTGTAGATGAATCTGTAACAAATGCTTCAAAGTATTACTACTTAGTTAATAAACATAGAGTAGATGGTACTGATGAAACTCTTCATGATTATGATGAAGTAATAACAAAGTATTTTAGTGATATAAGAGGAGAAGCACAATTATTAGATATATTATATAATAGATTTGTTATGACAGAAGAAGCTCTATCTGAAGGAAATCTTGATTTTTTAAAAGACCATTGTATCGATTCATTATATGATAATCTAACTTCAGAATATAATAGTTATGCATCCAAAGATGAAAAACATATACTTGATCACTTCGTATTACATGCATATAATGTTCAAAATATTACGTTAGAGAATCAAACTATATCAATAAAAATGTCATTACACGTTTCTAATCGTGATTATGTTACTAATAAAAGTAATAGAATAATCAAAGGAAGTGACAAAAAGAATAAACATACTCAATATATTTTAGAATTTGTTATTGATAAAGATAAACAATTTGTTTGTCCTAACTGTGGAGCCCATGTTTCTACTAAAGAATGTGAATATTGTAATACTGTGTTTAAAGATGTTTATTATGATTTCACATTAGCTAAAATAGGACTTTTAGAAAATCAAGAATCAATGTGAGGATTATATGGCTAGTACTAAAGAATATAGAGATTATGTTTTAGAACAATTATCTCTTTTAAAAGATATAACGTACAAACCTATGATGGGAGAATATCTACTTTATTATAATAAAATACTATTTGGTGGGATTTATGATGATAGATTATTAGTAAAAATAGTAGATACTAATAAGAAATATAATATGGAAGAAGTAATTCCTTACGAAACAGGAAAACCAATGTATTTAGTTGAAGATATAGATAATATGGATACATTTAGAGATATTGTATTAGATACATGTAATGGGTTAAATAATAAACACTAAAGCAAGCATAAAAACTTGCTTTTTTCAATACTTGTAATAATAGCTATAATAGGTTATATATTATATGGAGGTATAAATATGGAAGCATTTTGTGGAGCTAATTGTGAAGAATGTGAATTATTCAAAAATAATAAGTGTAAGGGTTGTATTAATACAGAGGGATGTCCTTTTGGAAAGAAGTGTTGGATAGCTAAATATATTCAAGTAGGTGGAAAAAATAGTTTTATTCAACTAAAAAATCAATTAATAGAAGAATTCAACGCTTTAAATGTTGAAGGAATGCCTAAAATAGAAGAACTTTACCAATTACATGGATCTTTTGTTAATTTAGAATATACACTTCCAAATAATGAAAAAACAAAATTCCTTGATGATAATGAATCATATCTAGGAACACAAGTAGAATGTATATTTAATGATGAAGAAATAAAAAAGTATTATGGATTAATAGCTAATATGAATTTTATACTTATATGTGAATATGAAGAATCTGGAAAGAATCCAGAAATTTTGATATATAGAAAAAGATAAATATCGTTTATGATATAATTATTATGAAAAAGCATATATGGAGGTCCAAATGGAACAAAGAAAAGATATATTAAATAAGTATTATGAAAACTATGATGAAGATGGCAGATTAGAAAGAGATAAAACTCATCATGTAGAATATGTTATAACAAGGACTTATATTGACAAGTTTTTAAAAGAAAACGATAAAGTCTTAGAAGTTGGAGCAGGTACAGGAAGATATTCTTTAGAACTTGCCAACGAAGGATATGATGTTACTGCTATAGAATACGTTGAACATAACGTAGAAATATTAAAAAGTAAAATAACACCAAATATGAAAATTAAAGCAGAACAAGGTGATGCCCTAGACTTATCTAGATTTGAAGATAACTCTTTTGATGTTACTTTAGTACTAGGACCTTTATATCATCTATTTAATGATGAAGATATAAACAAAGCTATTAGTGAAGCAATTAGAGTAACAAAAAAAGATGGAGTTATTTTCATAGCTTATATTCCAAGTGATTCTATTTTTGCTAATTGGGGAGTAGAACACTTAATTGATGGATATGGAAAAGAATTTGGTGATGATTTTAAGCTAGTAAGGGCACCAGAAGAAATATTTGCACCATTCTATATTTCTGAATTTAAAGAGATAATGAGTAAACATCCAGTTACCTTTCTACACAATGTAGGAGTAGATGGTATAACTAAATTAATAAGAGAAAAAATCAATAATTTATCAGAAGAAGAATATGAAGTATGGTTAAAATATCTTTTAACTACTTGTGAAAGAGAAGATTTACTAGGATATAGTGGACACATATTATATATATGTAGAAAGGATTAAGATATGATTAAAGTAAAGGATGTTTCTAAACAATTTGAAAAGAATATCGATAAGAGAAATAAAACTAAGTTTTATGCTGATAAAGACATTTCATTTGAAGTAAAAGATGGAGAAATATTTGGTTTATTAGGACCTAATGGAGCAGGTAAGACTACACTTTTAAGAATCATTGCTGGAATTATGAAACCAACTAGTGGAGAAGTATTCATTGATGACAAAGACTTAAGTAAAAATGAAATAGAAATTAAAAAGAAAATATCATTCTTATCAGGAAATACTAAATTATATAAAGATATATCATGTGTTGAATTATTAAAGATGTGCGCAGCCTACTATGATATGGATAAAAGTATAGTTGATAATAGAATAGATGAAGTAGTTAAAAGATTTGATATGAGTTCTTTTAAAGATCAAAGAATTGGAAGTCTTTCAACTGGTCAAACTCAGCGCGTTGGAGTTTCACGCTGTGTTATGCATGATCCACATTATTATATTTTAGATGAAGCTACTTCTGGACTAGATATTATCTCTAGTAAGGTAATATTAGATTTTATTAAAGAAGAAAGAGAAAAAGGTAAATGTATTATTTATTCTACTCATTATATGGAAGAAGCAGAAAATATCTGTGATAGAGTTGTTCTAATTAATAAAGGTAAGATAATTGCTTTAGGAACTCCTGAAGAAATAAAAAAAGAAACAAAAACAACTAACTTAAGAGATGCTTTCTTCAAGCTTATTGGAGGTAATAGTAATGAAATGGAATAATATAAAAATAACTATATTCAAGGAATTAAGAGGAATAATAAGAGATAAAAAATCACTTCAAAAACTAATTCTTTATCCATTATTAATTCCATTTATAATTCTATTATTTGGAGTATTATTTGATGGAGTAAGTGAAACAGAGTATGTTGTAGGTACAAATTACCAATTATCTCAAGAAGAAAAAAATATTTTAAAAGAATTAGATAATATTAAAATAAAATCATATAATTCAAAAGAAGAAGTAGAAAAAGGATATGAAAATGATGAAATAACTGGTTATATCATCAAAGATAATAATGAATATACTATCTATGCAGATGAATCTCAAAATAGTGGAGAAATCATTATGTCAATAGCTTCTTCATATTTAGAATCATATAATCAAGTATTAGGTAATCAATACCTAATAGAAAATGGAGTAGATCCATCTAAAGTATTTAATACAATTACTGTTAAAACAAAGTCATTAACTAAATCTGATAATAATATGATGACTACTATGATATTTAGTTTAGTATTCACGTATATTATTATGATTGTAGTTATGGCATGTGTAATAGTAGTAATAGATGCTACATCAGGAGAAAAAGAACGTGGGACCCTAGAAACTATTTTAACCTTCCCAGTTAAAAGTGGAGAATTAGTAGTTGGCAAGTATCTAGCAACTTCAATCCTAGGATTCATAATTGGAGTAGTATCATACCTATTATCAATACCTACAATCACAATAGGGAAGAAACTATTTGAATCATATGAAGAATTAACATTTATTATTGATGCTAAAACAGTTGCCTTAGTAATATTTATAGTCTTTCTAGCAGCACTTCTTTCCGCAGGAGTATGTATGGCTTTAGCAGGAAAAGCTAAAACATTTAAAGAAGCACAATCATCTTTACAATTTGTAACACTTTTACCAATGATTCCATACTTCTTAACATTCATGGAAAAAGAAAGTGCTATAGTAAATTTAATCCCTATTGCTAACTGTGGTACATTATTAAATAATATAATTATTAATAATATTGAGTTTAAATCATTATTAATAATAGTTTTATCAACTATAGTATATATAGTATTAATACTAATATATATATCTAAACAATATAAGAAAGAAGAAACGTTATTTTCATAATAAAAAAAAAGAACCATTAGGTTCTTTTTGTTAGTTTTAATACTTTATCTCTACTATTATCATCTATACCATCAAACTCAATTATCTCAGTATTACTTATCTCATTATAATAATAGTGCTTTTCTAAATCTTTCTTATCATAATAATAGGCATAATATATTTCCCCATTATCATTTAAATTATTGTCTCTAAGTTTAATAATTAAATCACGATAGTTTTTTAAGTTATCTTGATAATCACATATATTAGATAAGTAAATAGAGTCATATTTCTTATCTAAATGATTGGCAATAGCATATATATCTCCCCAATAATAATCTTCATGCTTATTAATAATATTAGTTTGTAATAAATTATATCCATCATTAGTTAAATAGATATTTCTATTAATATAATCTTTCCCACCATTTCTAGGATAAAATAAATAACTATCTTGAATACCAGAGTTAGGAGTAATTCTATCAATATAATAAGACCAAAATAAATAAGAAGAAACATCTAAATACTTTTTAACTTCATTAAAATACTTATTAGAATCATTAGTTAAAAATTCAAAAAATTCTCTTTTTGTAAGAGATTTAACTGCCGCTTTTTTAAGTCTTAAATAGTATAAAGCAAATTTATTAATATCAAAGCAATCAACTTCTTTTGCACCCATAGTAATAAGATCTAAATAATGATCTCCAGATCCAACAACAGATAAAATACACTTATCAGAAACATCTTCTAAGTAACCATTAATATTTTCTGTAGTATAAGGATAAACTCTATCATACTCAGTAAATATATTAGGATGATTATTCTTATTATTAATTAACTCCATTGCCTTAAAAAAGTCTTCTTTCATAATTATCCCTCTATTTAGTTGATTATTATACCACAATAATTATAAACAAAAGCATAGAGTATTTTTTTTTTAATTATTATAATATAATTATAATAGGTGATAAAAGTGAGAACAATTAAATGGAAATATAGAATGGTTACATACATAGTATTTTTTATATTATTTTTGTATGAAGCAATAACATATAATAGAACTTATTTAATAATGTGTTTTTTGGCTATGACGCTATTTTTGTTTGAATTGGGTAAAACAAGCACGAATCTAAAAGTAAAAAAAGTTTCTAGTTTAATAGGAAAAATAGTATTAGGATTATTATTTCTAGCATTAATATTATTTGGTCTTATAAAATAAATATTACTAATCAAAAGCATCGAAAGATGCTTTTTTATGATAAAATAATGTAAATGCAACCAACTTTCTACAAAAAACAACTTAAAGTTGGTAGAATGCAACCAGTAGAAATTATAAAATTGTAGGTGAAAAGGAGGGATTGTATGAACAATCAATTTTCAGAAAATCTAAAAAAGATTAGAAAAGAACATAATCTTTCACAAGAACAATTAGCTGATGAATTAGGAGTATCTAGACAAGCTATTTCTAAATGGGAATCTGCAGTAGCTTATCCTGAAATGGATAAAATAATTGCTTTATGTGATAAATTCAATTTAAATATAGATGATTTATTACATAAAGATATAAAAGAAGTTAAAGGAGAAGAAGAAAGTAAAAAGAGATTAAATAGTTATATAGATGATTTCTTAGCATTTATTACTGATACTATAAATATGTTTAGTAGTATGAATTTTAAAAGTAAAGTTAAATGCTTGTTTGAACAATTAATAATAATCTTAGTATTATCCATGGTAGTAGGAATTTTATCTACTCAAATAACTCATCTATTTAATGCAATTTTTGGATTTATTCCAGACAAAGCATTAGTAACAATTGATAGAGTATTTGATCCGATTGTTGAGTTTGCTTTCTTTATAGCAGCTTTAATAATAGTAGTTCATGTTTTTAAAATAAGATATTTAAATTATTTTAAACAAACAAAAAAATCAAAAGAACCTAAAGAAGAAAATGAATTAAAAGAAGAAACAAAAGAAGAAACAAAAGAAGAATCAAAAGAAAACTTTGTTAAAGAAGAAGATAAAATTATAATTAGAGATCCTAAACACAGTGAATATAAATTTATTAATGGTTTAGGAAAATTAGTTTTATTATTTATTAAGTTTTTACTATTATGCTTTGCTTTAAATATAATTGCAGTAATAGTATGTCTATTCATTGGATTTATCCTATCATTCCTAGTATATAAGACAGGTCCATTCTTTATAGGTCTATTATTAACAACAACTTCTTCAGCAGTTATCGCAATTGTATTCTTATTACTAATATTAAACTTCGTATTTGATAGAAAAAATGATAAAAAGAAAATGATTTGGGCATTCATCTTATCAATAGTATTCTTTGGAGCAGGATGTGGTCTTATCTCAACTGGTGTTCTTCAATTTAATGTATCAAAAAATGATAATGAACTAATCAAAACAGAAGTTAAAACACACAAGATGAATGATAAAATGATATTATTCCCTATTAGAGATAATGTTAAGTTTATTGAAAGTGATAACAACAATATAAAAATAGAATATACAGTTAATAAATATTGTGAATTAATAGAAAGAGAATCAAAAAATGAATTAACTGCTTATACTGATTGTAAAAATGTAACTGGAATGGCAAGAGATGGTATCAAAGGTCTAAATGAAAAGAGATTAATTAATATTAGTACAGATATTTCTACTATTAAAGTATATTCATCAAAAGAAAATATAAATAAACTTAAAGCTAATAGAAAAAAATATGCTCAAGAATCAGAAGATAGATTTAATTGGTATGACGAAAGAATAAGTGAACTTGAAGAAGAGAATGAAAGACTATCTGAAGAATTAAATAAAGAGATTGATAGATTATCTGAAGAACTAAATGAATGTAGAAATAATGAAGAAAAGAACTAGAAATAGTTCTTTTAAAATTAGAAAAAGTGATATAATTAGTTTAAGGAGTATCAATATGAAAATAGAAAAAAATATATTTATAGCATTCATTTTAAATTTAGGATTTTCTTTATTTGAATTAATAGGAGGATTACTTACTAATTCAGTAGCTATTCTTTCTGATTCAATTCATGATTTAGGAGATGCACTATCTATAGGAATATCTTATTTTTTAGAAAAGAAAAGTAAGAAGAAAGCTGATAATACTCATACTTATGGATATGTTAGATATTCAGTATTAGGAGGAGTTATTACTACTACTATTCTTTTAGTAGGTTCAATCTTAGTAATAATCGCATCTATTAAAAGATTATTTAATCCAGTAGAGATTCATTATACTGGTATGATTATCTTTGCTGTGATCGGTGTCTTAGTTAATTTTATCGCTGCATATGTTACAAGAGAAGGAGATTCAATTAATCAAATATCAGTAAATCTACATATGTTAGAAGATGTTTTAGGTTGGATAGTAGTTTTAATTGGAGCAATTATAATGAACTATACTGATATTAGAATACTAGATCCAATAATGAGTATCTTAGTAGCTTTATTCATACTAATTCATGCAATAAGGAACTTAAAGAAAGTAGTAGATTTGTTCTTAGAAAAAACACCTAGTGATATAGATGTTGATGAGTTAAAAGAACATCTATTAAAGATTAAAGATGTTGAAGATATTCATCATATTCATATTTGGAGTATCGATGGATTTAATAATTATGCTACTATGCATATAGTAACCAAATCACAAGATGTTTCTAAAGTGAAAAAAGCAATTAGAAAAGAATTAGAAGAGCATAATATATGTCATTCTATATTAGAAACAGAAGATGAAGTATGTGATGATAAAGAATGTAATGTTAAATTAGAAGAACATCATCATCATCATCACTATCACCATTAATAGGAGTTAAAATGATAATTGTAATAGAAAGTATAATATTATGCATCTTATTCACTATAATGGTTTATATAATATCAAGAGAACCAATAAAAACTCTTTATAATTATCCACCTAAGATACAAGAAAGAGTTAAATCTTTAGAAGAATATAAAGATAAGATTCCTACAAATGAAAACAAAATAGTAGCTAAAGTAATAGCATCCCTAATCTTTTTAATTATTATAAGCATAGTATTAAGATATATTAATGGATACACTACTTTTAAAGATAGTTTTATATATGGATTTTTATTATGGACTATTGTTAATTTATATGATGTCATAGTATTAGATATAATATGGTTTTGTCATGATAAACACTTTGTTTTTAAAGGAACAGAAGATATGAAAGATGAATATCATAATTACTTTTTTCATATTAAAGGTTTTCTCATAGGAGAAGGATTAGCCTTAATCATCTGTTCACTAGCAGGTTTAATAATCAATTTTATTCTATAAAAAAAGTAGAAGACAATTTCTACTTTTTTTAATGCTTTTTATTTTTACTCTCCTGATATTTATCGGCTATTTCAAAATATTCCTCAAGATCATAATGCTCTAATTTTTTATTAGCACTTTTTATTTCATCTTTCTTATTATCGAGAGTTTTTTCTATAAATTTCATACTTTTAGATAACTTAATATTATTAACATCTTGTTCTTCTTCTATTTTATAAGTTAAACTAGTACACTCTTTAACAGCAGTTTCTGCTTTTCTTTTTATTTTTAATTGATCAGCTATTTCTAAAACATTTTCTTTAATGTATTTATCTGATTCTTCATCATTTAAATAACTAGAATTAGCCAATTCAATTAAACTTTCTTCTTGAAGATTTTCATCTGTTTTTCTAGGAATAGATATTTTAACATTTATTTCTTTAAGTCTATTTTTCTTATGTTCAACCAAGTTTTTAATTCCTTCAGCAAAAGTCATAGTTTGAGATTGATTAGTATATGGATCTTTTACTACAATTTCTTTTTGCTTAATTGAACTATAATCACCTGTGGTAGCATATTCAATAGACTTTAAAAGTTTATCCTCAATACTATTAATAAAATGAATTTTATCATTATTATTAATATTATCTACATCTTCAGATAAAGATGTAATTAAAGAATTATATTCTTCATCAGATATATTACTAGCTAATGTTTCAAAAGATGATATTAAATTTTCTGATGGTTCATACTTACTTTTAGTATCAAAGTTATATAACAGAGTAATATCTTTTTGAATATTTAATTCAAATTTTTTCATAGCTCTATATTTACTTTGGAAAAACACATGATTTTTCATATCTTCTTCTTCTTTTTCAATCATCTTTTCTAAGGCTTCATTTAAAGAACGATAATAATCAATTGAAGAATAAGTTGTATCGTACATATTATCACCTCTATCTTAATTCTAACACAAAATAAAACTATATAGAATGCATCTTAATAATATAGACTAAAACTTTACAATTTTTTATGGAAAAAATAAAAAAAATGGTCTATAATTTAAGTATGAATATAGAGGTAGCTTATGAAGAAGAAAAAACTAAAGAAAAAATATTATAAATTTCTTACAGTAGTATTAAGTATATTCATAGTTATAGTACTATTTTTTGTATTTGGAGGATATCTTTTAAAATTAGATAGTAATAGTTTAAATAAAACTAATGAAATAGAATTTGATACTAAAGATTTTTCTTATCCGAAAGTTACTTGCAAATACCTTGGATTTAATATCAGTAAAAAGGTTAAAAGAACAAGTGATATTGATGTTAAAAAAGTAGGAAAACAAGAAATTAAATATTCATGCAAAGAACTCACTTTTAAGAAAGAAATAGCTGTTAAATATGATGTGGTAGATAAAGTACCTCCGGTAATCAAATTAAATGGAAAAAATGATATTACTCTATATGTGGGAGATAAATTCAAAGATGGAGGAGCGATTGCTACAGATAATGTAGATGGTGATATTTCAAAGAGAGTAGTAACAGAAGGAACTGTTAATACTAAAAAAGCAGGTAAAGCAGTTATCACATATACTGTAACAGATTCATCTGGACATAAAAGTGTAGTTAAGAGAACTGTAACAGTAAAAGAAAAACCTAAATATTATACTCCAACAGGAGGGTCTTCTAACATGAGTTGTGGAGAACCAGGGGTTATCTATTTAACTTTTGATGATGGACCTAATCCATACCATACACCAACAATCTTAAATGTACTTAAGAAATATGGAGTTAAAGCAACTTTCTTTGTTACTATGGCTGGCCCAGATAATTTAATTAAGAGAGAATATAATGAAGGGCATACAGTAGCTCTTCACTCAGCAAGTCATGATTATGCTAAGATATATAAATCAAGTGATGCTTTTTGGAAAGATATGGCTACTGTTAGTAATAGGGTAGAAAGAATAACAGGTAAGAAAACAATGATGTTTAGATTCCCAGGAGGAGCATCTAACACAGTATCAAGACATTATAGTGTTGGTATTATGTCACAATTAGCTAGAGAAGCTGACAATACTGGTTATTCATATTTTGATTGGAATATTTCATCAGGAGATGCTGGTGAAACTACAGATCCAAATCAAGAGTACCGCAACGTAGTTAATTCATTATCAAAAACTAGAGGAAATGTAATATTGATGCATGATATTAAAGAACATACTGCGAATGCTATAGATAGTATTGTTAAATATGGAAAAGATAATGGCTACCAATTTAAAGTTTTAACACCTGATATTGTATGCCATCAAGGAATAAATAATTAAGCAACTTTATAGTTGCTTTTTTTTGTGGTATAATATGCATCGAGGGAGATAATATGGATTTAGATCAATTAATAGAATTTTTAGTTGTAACAGAACAAGTAGATGATACTTTTGGTTTAATCGATAAAACAAAAGAAGAAGATGATGAAAAAGAAGACGAAAAAAACTTTTTCTATTCTAACTTTGAGCAATCTACAAATAAAAATAAACCAAAAACTAAAATAAAAAAGTAGTTTCTTTATAAAAAGAGTGTATAGTTACACTCTTTTTTAATAAAACGGTTTGTATGTTTTTTGATAATATTATATAATATAATAAGAGGATTGTATGAAGGGAGATGATAACATGTTTCCAGTACTATTTGTCTCACATGGAACTCCAGATATAGCTAAAGAAGATAGTGAAATAACTAAGAAGTTTACTGAAATGGGTAATAAGATTATTGCTAAATATGGAAACCCTAAAGCTATTCTTATGCTATCATCTCATTGGACAACAGTAGGTAATTGTGTCCAAGAAACTGAATACCCTGATCAAATATTTGATGTATATGGAATGCCAGACGACTTATTCAAAGTATCATATTCAGTGTTAGGGAATTTAGAATTATCTAAAAAGATTAAAGATATTAAGAAATTAAAAGTTAAAGTAGATAATAGTTGGGGAATTGATCATGGAGCTTGGTCTATACTAGTTCACATGTTTCCTAAAAAAGATATTCCTGTAGTAGAATTAAGTATAAATGAATTATATAATCCAAATGACTGCTACGAAGCAGGAAAATTATTAAAAGAATTAAGAGAAGATTATTTAATTATTGGTTCGGGTAGTATTGTTCATAATCTTCGTCAAACTGATTGGGAAAGTAAAAAAGGCTCTGGAGAGTGTATTGCTTTCGATAATTATATAAAAGGTGCTGTTGAGAATAGAAATGATGATGATGTTATTGGATTCGATAATAATCCATATTCTAAATTTGCTACTCCAACAACAGAACACTTAATGCCTTTACTTTATTGTTTAGGCGCAAGTGTTGGAGAAAAAGTAGAAACTTTCAATAATATTCAAACAAAAAATGCTATTTCGATGACAAGTTTTTTAATAGGATACGAAGAATAGGAATTTAGTATTTTGCTAAATTCCTTTTAAAATAGAGGGGATAATATGACTACACAAGTACTTATAGCTCAAATATTCAGTGTGATCAGTTGGTTCTTATTACTTTGTAGTTATTACAAAGAAGATATAAAAGAATTAATAAGATTCCAAATTTTAGTAGCATTAATGGATATACTATGTTATATCTTTTTAGGTGCAATTGGAGGAATAATAGTCGCAACATTTGAACTTATCCAAGGTGTTGCCTTCTATAAAACTGATAAAGCAAGAAATATTTTTCTTTATACCATACCAATTTACATAGTATATGCAGCTTTTGCTTATCATAATCCAATTGCTTTATTACCAATAGTTGCTACATTCATAGATAATATGAGCCTAACAAGAGGAAAGACATTTGCCACTCTAGGTGGGATTATAGCTCAAACATCATGGGCAATTTATGATTTCTCAGTTTATTCATACGTAGGTGCTTTAACAGACACTATAATTGTTGCCTCTAATATTTCAATATTAATCTTAGGATACTCTTATCTTAAAAGAATAGATAAGATTAATGTTAATAGATGTACTTATCTATCCAATAATATTAATAATACTCTTCATCAAATAGATAAAACTAATTATAGTGAAGATCTATTATTTCATAAACATCATAATAAAGAACTATTTAAAAGAAGTAAAAACTCAATATTATTAATTCATGATAAAAATAAAATAATAGGTTATGTTAGTTACTATGTCATAACAAAAGATGAAGTAGATAAAATAATGAATAAACATAAATATGATATAGACTATTCTATTGATAATATTATTGGTTATAGAAAAAATGCTAAGAATTACTTAATAATCAATAACATTAGTCTATATAAAAACTATCAAAATAGAGAAGTAATATATTTAATAGTCAGAACCATAAAACAATATCTAAAAAGAAGATATTATCAAGGTTACAAAGTAGAACAAATTATCTCACCAGCAGTCAATTCATTTGAAAAAAGAGTATTAGAAATCGCAGGTTTTTCTAAATATAAAGATTATTCTAATGATGCTACACTATATATAATGAATAAAGAAGAATTAGAAAGTATTTTCCTTGGTATGGGTAAATATAAATTATTAAAAGAAGATCAAATAGATGATAATATCTTTGAAGAAATATTAAAACTAGATAAAAAGAGTCTTAAAAAAGAAGATTTATGGGATACTTCTTATCAAAAAGAAATATTTAATAAGAATAAAGATAGTTTTATCATTATAACTAGAAATGATAAAGTAGTAGCTTATTTAAATTACTTATCTATAACTAAGAATACATATAATAGTATTAATAATAGTAGAGTAAAAGAATTAAAAACTAGAGAGATTAAAGGATATACTAGGTATGATTATAACTATATAAATATTGAGTCTGTTGTTATAAGTAAGAAATATCGTAATGATGATATTAATAATATGTTAGTTAATACATTTATTAATAGAATTAGAGTATTAGATCAAACAGATTACTTTATTAGAGGTATTAATTCTAGACCAGTAAATAACACTTGTAAGAAGATAGTTAGACAAATTGGTTTAAAAAAGAAGAAAAAGAAAAATATTTATATATTAGAAGGTAATAATTTATATGAAAAATTAAAATAAAATGATACAATATAAATGATAAGGTTAAGGTGGTTGCAATGTATAAAGTTTATGAGAACAAACAAATAAGTCCAGATTCTTATTTAATGGAAATAGAGGCTCCTCTAGCCGTTAAAAAGGCTGTTCCTGGACAATTTGTAATAGTAATGGCAAAAGAAGATAGTGAAAGGATTCCTCTTACTATTTATGATTATAATCCAAGAGATGGTATCTTAAAGATTATATATCAAGTAATAGGAGCTTCTACTGAAGAATTAACTTATGTAAAAGATGAATTATTCTCAGTAGCAGGACCTTTAGGTAATGCCAATGAAATATGTGCTGATCCAGAAAAATTTAGAGGAAAGAGAATTTGCTATGTAGCAGGTGGTTTAGGAATAGCTCCTGTTTATCCACAAGTAAAATTTCTACATAAAAAAGGATTCAAGATTGATGTTATTTATGGATCTCGTCAAGCTAATATGTTATTAATTAGAGATAAAATAGAAAAAGTAGTTAATAAGATAAGATATTGTACAGATGATGGTTCTTTTGGAACACATGGTTTTGTAACTGATGTACTAGAAAAGAACATTCACCATTATGATATAGTTGTTGCTATAGGACCAATTCCAATGATGAAGGCAGTTGCAGAAGTAACAAAGAAATACAATAAGAAATGTATAGTTAGTATGAACCCATTAATGGTAGATGGTTCTGGTATGTGTGGAGCATGCCGTTGTGAAATAGAGGGAAAACCAAAATTTGCTTGTGTTGATGGACCAGAATTTGATGGACATCAAGTAAACTTTGATTTAGCTATGAAAAGAATGAAAATATATAAAGAAGAAGAAGCTTTGAAATGGGAAGAAATGAAAAAGCGTCTTGCAAAAGAGAAGAAGTAGGGGTGAGATCATGGAAGATATGGAAAAAGTAAAAATGAGAACTCAAGATCCTAAAGAAAGAGCTACTAACTTTAAAGAAGTAGAATTAGGATATACTAAAGCTCAAGCCCTAAAAGAAGCAAATAGATGTCTTCATTGTAAGATACCTAAATGTGTAGAGGGTTGCCCTGTTAATATTATGATTCCTGATTTCATCGAACAAATAAAATTAGGTAATATTGAAAAAGCTTATGAAATAATAAGCGATTCATCCAGTTTAGCTGCTATCTGTGGAAGAGTATGTCCACAAGAAAAACAATGTGAAAGTAAATGCGTTCGTGGCATTAAAGGAGAATCAATTGCGATTGGTTCATTAGAAAGATATGTAGCCGATGAAGCTATTAAAAATAATTTTGAATCATTAAAAAAGAAAAGAAAAAATGGCAAGAAAGTTGCTATCGTTGGAAGTGGCCCATCAGGTCTTACTTGTGCAGGAGAACTTGTTAAAGCAGGTTTTGATGTAACTATTTATGAAGTTCTTCATCAAGCAGGTGGAGTACTAGTTTATGGAATACCTGAATTTAGACTTCCTAAAGATATAGTAAAAAAACAAGTTGAATCTTTAGAAAAACTAGGAGTTAAAATAAACTTAAATGTACCAATAGGTAATGCTCTTACTATAGAAGATTTAAAGAAAGAGTATGATGCAATATATTTAGGTACAGGAGCAGGACTTCCTAAGTTTATGGGAATAGAAGGAGAATCTGCTCAAGGAGTATTCTCAGCTAATGAAGTTCTAACAAGAATCAACTTAATGAAAGCTTATAAATCTGATTCAAAAACACCAATTAAAATAGGCAAAAAGGCTTATGTTATTGGTGGAGGAAATGTCGCAATGGATGCTGTTAGATCACTTAAACGATTAGGAGTAGATGCTCACATTATGTATAGAAGAAGTGAAGAGGAACTACCTGCTCGTAAAGCAGAAGTTAATCATGCAAAAGAAGAAGGAGTTAAGTTTAATCTATTGACTAATCCATTGAGAATTATAGTAGATGAAAACAATTTAGTTACTGGCATGGAAGTAGTAGATATGGAATTAGGAGAACCAGGAGAAGATGGAAGAAGATCAGTTACTGAAAAGGCTGGATCTAATCATATCGTTGATTGTGATATGGTTGTTATGGCTCTCGGTACAGGACCTAATCACGCTGCCTTAAAACATAGTAAAGTAGACCTATCAGATAGAGGTTTAATCATAGTAGATGGAACTAAGACAACAGATAAAAAGGTTTTTGCTGGAGGCGATGCTGTAACAGGCTCTGCTACAGTTATCTTAGCTATGGAAGCTGGTAAAAAAGCTGCAAAAGAAATAATTGAATCATTCAGTTGATTATAATTATTTTTTTGTTATAATAAACCGCAAAGGACTGAGTATATGGAATTAAGAGAAATAAAGAAAGAATTAGAAGATAATTTAGAAATAATCAATAATTTATGGAGGGCACTTTGACATAGAATCTATTCAAAGTGAAATAGATAAATTATCTAAAAAGACTGAAGATCCTGACTTTTGGAATGATCGAGAACAAGCAGAATCAGTTATTAAAGAATTAAATGATAAAAAAGAGATAGTTGATAATATCACAGATCTAAAAACAAAATTAGTTGATAATATTGAATTAATATCTTTAATAGATGAATCTGATCAAGATAGTATCACTGATTTAGAAAAAGATACAAAGTTATTAACAGAATCTGTGGAAAAAACAAATCTCCTACTATTATTAAGTGGACCATATGATAAAAATAATTGTATTTTAGAAATTCACCCAGGAGCTGGAGGAACAGAGTCTTGTGATTGGGCTTCGATGCTTTATAGAATGTATACAAGATATTGTGAGAAAAAAGGTTTTAAAACTGAAATACTTGATTATCAAGATGGTGATGAAGCTGGAATTAAATCAGTTTCTATCTTAGTAAAAGGTTTAAATGCCTATGGATATTTAAAAAATGAAAAAGGAATTCATCGTTTAGTAAGACTATCACCATTTGATTCAAATAATCGAAGACACACATCCTTTGCTTCAGTTGAAGTAACGCCCGAAATTGAAAAAAATGATGAAATAGAGATTGATGAAAAAGATTTAAAAATCGATGTCTATCGTTCAAGTGGAGCAGGAGGACAAGGAGTTAATACTACAGATTCAGCAGTCAGAATTACTCACTTACCGACTAAGATAGTAGTTACTTGTCAAAACGAAAGAAGTCAAATTCAAAATAAAGAACATGCGCTTAATGTTCTAAAAAATAAATTATTAGTACTAAAAATGGAACAAGAAGAGAATAAAATTAATGAAATAAAAGGAGAATCCAAAGAGATAAACTTTGGTTCTCAAATTAGAAGTTATGTTCTTCATCCATATTCAATGATTAAAGATCATAGAACGAATGTAGAAACATCCAATACTGATAAAGTATTAGATGGAGATATAGATATGTTTATAGAAGAAAATTTAAAAAAGAATGTGAGGTAATAATATGAAAAATCTATTTGCAGTATCAACAATGACATTAGTAGGATTATATGCCCTACTATCAATAGTAGTTTTAGCAGTTTGCTTAATCTTTAATGTACCTATGATGTATGGTGTAGTAGCATCAATTATTGTTTTGATTCTACAATTTTTAATTTCACCATTCATTACAGATCTAACAATTAGATGGTTTTATAAAGCTCATTTTGATGCTGAAATACCAGAGTATTTACAAAAATTTATTGAAGAAGTATGTGCTGCTGAAAAAATGAAATATCCTAAAATTGGATTAATCGAAGATGGGGCACCTAATGCTTTCACATATGGACATACTAAAAATGATGCTAGAGTTGTAATAACTAGAGGTATTTTAGAACTATTAGATGAAGAAGAGGTAAAAGCAGTTGTTGCCCATGAGTTAGGACATGCTACACACTACGATATGCTATTCATGACGGTAGCACAATTAGTACCTTTGGTTTTATATTTTATCTATTTAACATTAACTGATAATGATAATGATAAAGATGGAAAAGCTGCAGCTGTAGGAGTTATCGCATATATTCTTTATATTATTTCAGAATATGTTATCTTATGGCTATCAAGAACTAGAGAATACTATGCAGATGAATTCTCAGTAAAAACAACAAAGAATCCAAACTCTTTAGCTAGTGCTTTAGTTAAAGTAGGATTTGGTCTATCCCTTCAAGGAGATAATAAAAAATCAACATCTAAATTAGGAGCTCTAGGTATATTTGATTCAAAGACATCAAAATCTCTAGTAGTTTCAACAAATAACAATCAAGATGATAAATCATCTATCTTAAATGCCATGAAATGGGAGATGTGGAATCCATGGGCATTCTTCTATCAACTACAATCAACACACCCATTAATTTCAAAAAGATTAATTGCTATATCAAAGTATTCAAAAGAATTTGGACAAGAACCATATATTGAATTTAATCTTCAAAAACCAGAATCTTACGTAGATGATTTCTTATTTGAAGTATTTATTCAATTCTTACCAACTATCATCTTTATAGCAGGTATTGCTTTAGTAATTGTATCACCTACTCACACAATGACAATAATTGGTGGTTGTGGAATACTATTTACATTAAGTCTAATGGCTTTATTCAATAGAACACATAGAAAAGGCTATCAAAAATCAACAGTTAGAGATCTATTAGGAGAAGTAAAAGTATCTGGAGTTACATCTATTTCTTGTGAATTAGAAGGAGAAATAATTGGCAAAGGAAATCCAGGATGTATCTTTAGTGAAGACTTTATTATTAAAGATCAAACAGGAATAATCTTCTTAGATTATAATCAACCACTATGGATTATTAATAAAGTATTTGCTTTATTCAAATCAGAACAATACTTTAATAAAATAGTCAAAGTAAAAGGATGGTACAGAAGAAGCCCAGTTCCTTATATTGAGATCTATCAATATGAAGTAGATGGTAAAGTTAAAAAGGTATTTACTTATGCATTAGCTAAAGTATTTTACTATCTATTGTTAGCTTTATTTATATTTATTTTAGTTACAGGAATAGGAGTTATTTGAAACTCCTATTTTTTGTGTTATAATACACCCAAGAAAAAAAGAAAGGAGTTTTTATGAGTAATTCTGAATTAAAATCAAAAAAATATAGCAGTTATTATTATCCGTTTGAACATTTTTTACGTTCTACAAAAGGAAAATGGGGACAAATAATTCCAGTGATTTTACTTTATTCAATAATAACTGGAATAATTTCATTTTATGTAACTATAAGATACGGACAAAATCCAAAAGCCCAAATTACAGGTGGTTCGAGCATAGTTTCATCAATTATCACAGCATTCTTTGTACTTGGATACAATTCGTTTTTTCTAAAACTATCTAGAAATCAAGATGTAGAAGTGAAAGAATTATGGTCAAAAACTGGCCAATTCATTAGAGCTTTTGTCGCAACATTCTTAATTGGTTTAGTTGTTGGACTAGGATTAATATTATTGATCATTCCAGGAATTATTTTTGCTTTAATGTTTTCAATGACAATGTTCATTATGATTGATGATAAAAACATTTCACCAATTGATGCAATGAAAAAAAGTGCTGAAATGATGAAAGGCCATAAAAGAGAACTATTGTCATTAATTATATCGTTTTTTGGCTGGCTTATTATAGGGGTATTCACTTTATTCATTCTTTATTTGTGGTTAATTCCATATATGAATACAGCCATATGTAATTTTTATGATTCTATTAAAGAATAAAAAGAATTTCACTTTAGAAATTCTTTTTTCTTGAATAATAACTAGTATTCTAATATAATAGATATATAAGAATAGGAGAAGTACTATGAAAGAGAAAAAGGGAGAAATCACTAGAACAGTTGATGCTCAAGTTGTTGAAGTAAAAGACAAAACTGTTCGTATAAAAACAGAAACTGGTGAAGAAAAACTAATCAAAAAAGAATTAATAAATGAAGAAGTATCTGAAGGTGATACATTAGAAGTAGTTATTAAAGATAAATCTATATCACATAAGATTACTAAAGCTAAATTGATAACTCGTGGTGAAAATTCAATAGAATTATTAAAATTATTAGGATTAACAAGTATAGTAGTAGTAATATGCTTTATTCTAATGTATTCTGGTTTTATATCTTATTGGTTTAATGACTATAGAGCTATAGTAGCAAATGGTACACCTAGTCAAGCTCTACATATTGCTGACATAATGACTAATTTAATAGGAGTATTTGTTATTGCTACAGCAGCTATATTAACTATCATTTGGAAGATATATCTAAGAGATGATGATATGAAGTCAGATGATGTATTAAAACTACTTGCAATAGTTACATTATCAACAGTAATTTGCTACATAATAGTTTATTTAAGTTTCTATAATAGTTGGTCTAATTTAATACAAGAAGTGATGGGAACAGGTACTGCAACAGATAGACTATTAATATCAACAATTATGTCTAAACTAATAGGAGTATTTGTTATAGGATCATTATTTATGTTAAATATAATATGGGGATTCTATGTTCATCATAAAGAATTTGTTAAAAGTATAGAAAGTAAAAAAGAGTAAAATTTACTCTTTTTTTTACATTTATAAATCTATTTTATATGAGATTGTTTATTTCTTGATATTTTGTATGATATAATATATTAACGAGGATGGTGATTAGATGGATTTAATAAGATTGATACATGTCACTAAAAAGTACAAAAATGGAGTTACTGCCATCTATGACTTATCTTTAGCAATAGAAAAAGGATCATTTACATTTGTAATAGGTGGTTCTGGTTCGGGAAAATCAACATTAATTAAAATGTTATATAGAGAAGAAAGACCAACTAATGGTCAAATTATCTTAGGAGGACTTAATGTTGCTAAACTAAGAGATGGAAAAGTATATAAATTAAGAAGAAAACTAGGAATAGTATTTCAAGATTATAGATTATTAGAAAAGCAAACAGTTTATGAAAATGTTGCTTTTGCACTAGAAGTTATTGGAGCACCAGATTCTCAAATACGACCAAAAGTTTTAAAAGCACTTGAAGAAGTAGGTTTAAAGCATAAGGTTCATGAGTATCCTGACAAACTATCAGGAGGAGAAAGACAACGTGTTGCGATTGCTAGAGCTATCGTTAATAATCCAAAATTGTTATTATGTGATGAGCCCACTGGTAATCTAGATCCTGAATTAAGTAAAGAAGTTATGGATGTCTTAGACTCTATCAATAAACGATTGGGTACAACAATCATAATGGCTACACATGATAGAGATATAGTTAACAGAATGAAAAAGAACGTTGTTACACTAAAACAAGGACACTTGGTAAGCTTCGTAGAGGAAGGAAAATATAACGATGAAGGCATTTAGAATGTTAAAAAGAAGCATAAGAGATGCTTTTAAAAGTACAATAAGAAATGTATCATTATCATTTGCTTCAGTAACTTGTATTACTATTACTCTATTAATTGTCGCAATCGCAATAATTGCTTCAAGAAACGTGGATAATTTTACAAGTGAAATAGAAAAAGATTTAACAATAGTAGCCTTTGTTAAGAAAGAAGCAAACGACCAAGATATAAGAATGTTAAAAGAACAATTAGATTCAATGTCTAATGTAGATACTTATAAGTATCAAACAAAACAAGAAGTTAAAAAGCAAATGCAAGAAGAATCTGAAATATTTAACTCAGTATTAGATGAATGGTCTGAGGAAGACTCTCCTTTAAAGGATACTTTCCAAATTAAAGTAAAAGATGTAGATAAAATTAAAGCAACTGCTGAAGAAATTAAAGGATTAGATAAAATAGCTGTAGTTAAATATGGAGAAGGCTTAGTAGATAAGATGATTAAAGCCTTTGACTCGGTTAAAAAAGCTACTTATATACTAGTAATAGCCTTAGTAATAGTAACAGTATTCTTAATTATTAACACTATTAAATTAACAATTTCTGCTCGTAAAAGAGAAATTGGTATCATGAGAGTAGTTGGAGCTAGTAACTTCAGTATTAAACTACCATTTGTAATAGAAGGAATGTTCTTAGGTTTCTTAGGATCATTAATACCTATAGCATTTATGATATATGGATATACTTATTTCTTCCAAAAAACAGATGGATACTTATATTCTGAAATAATTAGACTAATTAAACCTGCTCCATTTATCTATCAAGGTTCAGTAGTATTACTAATAATTGGAATCCTAGTAGGTATGCTTGGTTCACTAAGCGCAGTAAGAAGGTATTTAAAGATATGATGAAGGATAAATTAAAAATATTATTTATCATCATAGTATTACTAGTACCATTTGTTTTACCAATAAATGCTAACGCTAAGACTATTGCTCAATTTGAACAAGAAGTACAAAAATATACTAAAGCGTTAGAAGATAAAGAAAATGCAATAAGTAGAAATAATCAAAAGATAGAAGATATTGAAGCAAAAGTAAAAAGGATTTTAAATCAAATTCATACTACTGAAAAAGAAATAGAAGACTTGAAAGCAGAAATAAAAAAATGTAATGAAGAAATAAAGAAGAAGAAAGAACAATCTAAAAAGCTAATTGAGTATTATCAAATATCTAATGGAGATAATACTTATCTAGAATATGCTTTTGGAGCAACATCAATTACAGATTTAATCTATAGAGTATCAGTAATAGAACAATTAACTGAATATAACAAAGAGTTAATGAAAGAATTAAGACAATTAATCAAGAAGAATAAAATTAGAACAAAACAATTAGCTCAAAAGAAAAAGAACTTAAAGAAATTAAGAAAAGATTTAGAAGAAGAACAATATAAATTAGAAATAGATAATCAAAGAATAAGAGAATCTATGCCTAGTGTAAGAGATCAAATTAAAGCAGCTAAAGCTAATGTAGCATACTATAAGAAATTAGGTTGTGGAAGAAATGAAGATATCTTAAGCTGCCAATATCGTATAGAACAAGCTCATTCAGGTGGAAGTGGTGGAGGATCTATTCCTAGTACAAATGGATTCTATAGGCCAATGCAACATGGTTATATTACTCAAGGATATGGAGGATTTGGAGGACACTTAGGTGTTGACCTATCAAGTTCAAATAAATCTATTCCAATCTATCCAATTGCTTCAGGTAGAGTATTCTTCAAAGGATATGACTCTGCAGGAGCTTTAGTAGTAAAGATTAAACATAACTATAATGGTAGATATATCTATTCTACATATGCTCACATGAGAAGCTTCGGTTCTATATCAAAAGGACAATTTATAACTCCGTTTACTAAAATAGGTAACATGGGATCAACTGGAAACTCAACTGGACCACATCTACACTTAGAAATCACAACATGTGACTGGAATCCAGGAGGAGGATGTTCTTGGTATACATATCAACAATCAACAATTAACCCATTTAGTATGGTAAATATACCAAGTAGTTGGAATAATAGATAAAAAAGACGAGTTAAACTCGTCTTTATTTTTCAACAAAAAACATTGTAAAATAAAACAAATGTTTGCTATAATAAACATAGGAACATTTGAAGTGAGTGTCTACCTCTAATCTTGAAAGAGAAAGGAGGTTTGATAATAATGAAAAAAAGAACTTTCATTATAGAAGTTCTTAGATTTATTACTATCATTTTATTACTCCTTATCATAATGATAGTAGTTATAAAAAATTGACACTCATTCAGCATGAATAAGTGTCCCCAATAATTTCAGAGGAGACATTCACTTGCAACATCAAATGTTCCTCTTTTTTCTAAATAAATAATAACATAACAAGATTTTTTTGTCAAAAATCCAAAGTATAGAATGTAAAACTTGCTTAATCAACCTATTTCTAATTATAATAAAGTAGGTGATAATATGAATCTAAGTAATGAATTGCTAAACTCACTAATAGAAGAGGCTCAAGTATTTATAGATAATGAATTAGATATTTATAATTACTCTTCAGATATAAAACATCTATTTACCATAATAATACCTGCATTTATCATAAAATATGAATTAAAAAACAAAAATAAGATATTAACAACTTTTAAAGAAGTTCCATTAATTGAAACTAAAGAAGATGATAAATCTCATCAAGCTTTTTATACATCAATTCCTAAATATAAAGATAACAAAGTTATAACAAAGAAATTCATTGTACTAAAACACTATCAAAATAAAGAATTAATAGAATTAATAGATAATATAATTCACGAATATAATCATGCTATTAATTCATATGAAAATGAAATAAAAATAACAAATAACTATATCTATTCAAGAACAGGGTTATCATATGCTAAATATGATAAGAATTTAAAATATATAGGTATAGATAATAAGCAAATATTAGAAGAAATACTTAATACTAAACAATCAGAAGATATAATGAATATTATAAAAGAAATGTCCAACTATGAAATTAATGATTATTCTACAAAGACTACACTATATTCAGTTAATCCTATTATTGATTCAAAGTATTCATCAAATGCTTATTCTCTTCAAACTATGTTTTTAAAGAAACTA
>JAEEGL011423242.1_pt1 | contig 24929 bp, 17 predicted proteins | sample 9134231 | NCBI WGS metagenome assembly JAEEGL01 (sample SAMN16246548, study PRJNA631951) | gut metagenome | biome: gut microbiome; feature: rumen; material: fiber-attached | host: Bos | place: Iran: Karaj | collected 2018-10
TTCGAGGCGATGTATTTTCGTGTAAGTTCAATGTAGCGTTTCTTCACCGGCACGCGCAGGGTGACCATCACGCTGCCGTCGGAAAACTCCTCGATGTCGAGCATGTTCTGCCCCAGGATACGTCCGCGCAAATCGCTGGCGGTGAACCACTTGAAGAACTCTGGCTTGAGCGGCAACAGATAGCCGCGCTTGGGCTGCAGATCCTTGCTGCGGATGTTGCCGTCGAAGAAGTGCTCGTTGTCGATGGCATTGCTCAGGCGCACCAGCGTGTCGCTGAGGAAGTCGGTGGTGGTGAGGAAGGGGTATTGAATCGAGGTGTCGGGCAACTTGCGCTCGCCGGGAGGCAGGCCATCGGTGAGCACTACTGTAGCGCTGTCCCACTGCTTGTCGATGTATCGGTAGTTGTCCACGCTGCCGTTGAAGTCGCTGCGCAGCACAAGGGGCAGTGTCTCGCCATCGGGCTGGGCGATGGTGGGGGCGATGACAAAGTCGCTGTTGGCGGCCTGCGAGCGGATGTCGCCCACGCGTTTGTGGTAGAACCGCGCTCCCAGCACATTCACGTCAACCGAGCCGCCAAAGGCGTCGAAGGTGGCCTCCAGCGTGTCGCGCACGGCCGATGCCCTCTCGCGGTCGAGCGCGGTGAGGTTGGGAATGACGTCGGTGATGCGACGGTACAGAGCGGGCTTGTTGGTCTTCAGCGGTTCCAGGCAGGAAATCATGTAACTGTAGACGGCGCCCAACTTGTCGCGCAGCAAGGGATAGGCGTTCATCAGCAGATACATGTAGTAGACGAAGTCGTCGTCGCGCACCCACAGGGCGCGGTCGGTCGAGAACAGGGGCACGCCCTGCTCCACCATGATTTCGTTGATGGGGGCGCTCACAGGAGCCGCCATCACCAGGCTCGACGGCGAGGTGCCGCCAATCACCTTGTTGCCCCACAGCAGGATGTACCAGTCGGTCAAGTCGTCGAAGTTGTAGGCGTGGTCCGAATCCAAGAAGAGTTTCAGGGTCTCGCCGTAGAGTTTGTGCCTGTCGTCGCTCTTAAGTCGTGCTATGCCGTCGTCGCGGTTCCACCTCACGATGCGCAGGTAGTCCTTGTGGTTCTCAAAGTCGAAGAACAACTGCGCCACGTCGAGGGCGTTCGACACCAGTCGCTCGTTCATTGCCGCTCCGCGCAGCATGGGGTTGGCGAGTTGGACAAAGGCGTTCTTCACCAAGTCGAGTTGTGCAAACGGCGATGGGATTGCCGTGCGCGGGTTACGCGACAGGCCACCATCGGGGTCTTTGATTTGCTTGATGTCGTCGTCGGTATATGGCTCGACGGGAATCCAGTCGTCCTGTCCGGTTTTTGCCGTCTTGTTGCTATATGATAATACGTTGCTCATAGGTGTGTATGGGAAAAAGACGTTCAGTTGATGTTTTCATATCGCTCTCTAACCACCTTGGTGGCAGCCATGTGGAAGAGGTCGAGCAGTTTGCGCTCGATAGTGGCATTGCTGTAACGCTCCATGTTGTCGCGGCTCAGGCGGTTCATCTCTGACTTGAAGACGTTGTTGTCAACGGTTTTGCGTCCTATGAATCCCTTGCGTGTGGCGATGCCGTGCAGCACATTGTTCATGTCGTACTCGCCGATGTTGAAGAAGTTCACGCTGCGGTTGTTGTCGTGCATCTCGTTGAGCCAGTCGGTGTAGGCCTGCAGGAAATTCTCGGTGAGCGAGCGGTAGAACTGCGAGTTGAGGAAGTCGGTCTTGATTTTCGGCGCGTCCTCGGTAAATCCCTGCCCAATCATGTCTTTAAATCCGGTGGTCAGGAAGAGATAGAGCAGGTGGAACCGCACCATGGGCTCGTAGATGAGCCGGCGCGTGTTGGCTCCCATGGCGAGGAAGTCGACGTTTCGCACGTCCTTGTCGAGAGCAAACTCGTAGGCCGTGGTGGGCAATGGCAATCCGTCAGGGCCGCTGAGCATATGGTCGGGCAGGCCGGCAAATTTCAGCGGCGCCAGCGCGCCGACGAGTTCGATGAGGTGTGCTCGGTTGCGCTGGCCGTGCTCGCCCGGGTCGTAGATGTAGGGCGTCGACACCTCCTGGTCGCCAAGGTAGAAGATGGTGTTCACGTTTGATTCGTTGGCGGCGGTGAGCGTCTCCTTATAGTAGTAGAGTGCGCTCTGCGTCTTGACGATGAAGTCGGCCTTGTCGATGCGGTGGTCGTCGTTGTGTTCGATGTTGAAATAAGGCAGCACAGTCAGTCCGCCGATGGGTGCGTGGCGTATCACGTCGCGGTTGCTGATTTCGAGGTTTTCGGCCCGTCGCAGGTTTTTCACCATGATGGGGAATCCGGCGGCTCCGGTCCCGCCAAATATTGAACTGATGAAGAAGATGCGGTCGCCGGCGTTGAACATGTTGGCCAGCGCCTGAAACTCGTTGCTGTCCTTAATGCTGTTGAGGGCCACGCTGCCGATGTTTGGCGAGCCCACAAAGCCAATGTTCATCTTGTTCTCGAGTTGGTAGTCGGCAAAGAGCAGCGAAGTGAGCGCCTGGTTTGCCTCACTCATGGTGTCGTAGCCAATGAAATCGCGGAATTTCTGGTGCTCGACAGCCGAGAGGTTGAAGATAAACGTGTCGTTGAGTTGAATGCTCGAGTCGCTCATTATTTCGCGCAGGGTGACGATGCGGTTGGCGAAGAAGCCCTCCACGTTCAACTCGTTGCCGTAGAGTCGCTGGCGCAGCATGCGGTACTGCGTGAGCAGTTCCTCGGTGCGCTTGAGGTCCTCGTTGCTCTTGTGCGGGTCGATGATTACGGGCACAATCTCGAAGTTGCGCAGCACGTGTCCGTCTTGGTCGACGGGGCGCACGCCAGCCGCCGAGAGCATAATCAGTGACTTGAGCACGCGCGAGCCAGTGCCGCCAATGGCGAGTAAGAAGAGTCGCATATCGATAGTTGTTGAGTGTTTAACTTAAGATTATTGTGGGATGGGGGTGTGGCGGCAGTTGCTGCTCCACCAGCGCATCGAGAACGATGCCACGATAAAGAGCAATGCGGTCCACAGCATGTTCACAAACTCGAAGATCAGCGCCTCGGCAGGATAACTCTTGCCCAGGTCGTTGAACACCCTGATGTTGATCAGGTAGCACATGATGGGTGTGAGAACCACCACCACGGCGAGCACGGCCAGCCAGTGGTACCAGCGGTCGAAGCGCACCGAGTTGATAACGTAGTAATAGATTGCCGCGCATCCCCAGGTGGTTACTATCGACACTGCGGGGATGATGGTGTAGAGTTTAGTGTTGTACATGTCGTCGCTGTAGCCTTGTGCGTAAAACAGCGATTCGAACAAGTCGATGCGAAACAGAAAGTACAGCAGTGTGATTACCACACCGGCGATGAGGTAGATGAGATGTTGTTTTTTCATCGTTGCAATTTTATTGTCATAGTGGTGTAAATTCCTTGTTGACCGAAGGCGGCCTGCATACCCTGCAGCCACTGCTCGAGGCCGAGCGTGGTGCTGGCGAAGTTGGCCGACCCGGTGTCGGTGTCGCTATTGGCGCTGCACTGGCTCACCCACTCGGGGAAGTCGTTGCGCAACTCGATGGTGACCTCGTCGCGTGGCGACTTGAGTTGGCCCTTGAAGGTGAGCAGGTGGGTATTGCCCTCGATGTATTCCTTTGAGTTGGGGTCGATGAGGTCGTGCGTGATGGGCGTGACGGTCATCGTAAAGCCGCTCTGCGACTGCAAGGTGTAGTTTGCGGGATTGCTCAGGAAGTCGGCCGGTTTGTGCATTGGGGCAAGGTTGGCGGCAACGGTGAAGCACAGTTCGCCCGTCTTCTTGTCGCCATCGCAGTGCGTGAGCAGGTGCTTGTCCTTCTTGTCGATGCGGAAACGGCCGGCATTGTCTTTCCAGCCCGGCACGATGTTGTAGTCAACCTGGCCCTGCTCCTGGTTGAAGCGGTAACTGTGGGTTGCCTGGCTGGGGTTGAGGAAGGCGTCGTACTCGCCGCTGGCCTGCATGGCGTCGATTACCGATGTGTCGGCGATAATCAGCAGGAAGAAGGGGCGCTCGCCGTGATATTCCACGGGCTGGTTGTTGTAGGGGTAGTAGAAGCCGTTGTAGTCGCCCATGAGGCGGTGCACAATCACGCTTTTGCCCTTGTACTGCTTGAAGATGCTTGTGGCGAGGCTGTTTTCCTCGTTGAGGATTTTGTCCACGCTCACATCCTTGGTGTCGGCCGGCGAGTAAATCAGGTCGGTGACCACCACGCTCACATTGTTGCCGTTTTGCGCCTTGATGACTTTCTCGAAGATTTTCTGGAAGTCGGTGTACTTGGCGTTGCCCACGTTGGCCGTGCTGGCGTAGATGTTGCGGTCTTGCAGGAACTGCATCTTGTCGCCCTGGTATGGGTATATGTCGTCGTTGACGATTCTCACCGTCACCTCGCTGCCAGGGAAGAAGTTGATGAGATTGTTGACGGCTTTTTTCAGTTCGCCTCGCCCTCCCGGCGTGTCGTAAGGCACCATGGACCCGCTGCGCTCAAAGTAGATGGTGAGCGACAGTTCCTTCATGCCGTATTGCAGCACGTTCCATCTTTTGGGCGGTCGCAGCCCGTTGCCGATGCTCTGCACCAGGTCGTTGAGCGCGCCGTAGTTCAGTTCGCCCTTGTCGTCGAGCAGGTCGGCGTAACGGTCGGGGCTGGCCTTGATGAGCGACGCTATGGAGTCGAAGGTCGCCTGCGTGGTGTCGCCGCTGATGAGCGCCTGCTCGATGGTGCGTTCCACGGCCCTGCGGCTTCCGCAGCCCGTGAGGGTGATTGTGGCGAAGCCCAGCACTGTGGCGACCAGCAGAGTTAAGTACTGTAGTCGTTTCATTTTAGGATGTTGTTTTTACAATTATTGTGTGTTGTGCAAAAATCGTGCTCAATTGTGGCGCTCCAAGCCGTACTGCTTGATTTTACGGTACAGAGTGCGCTCGCTGATGCCCAGTTCCTCGGCTGTGGCCTTGCGGCGGCCATCGTTGCGGTCCAGAGCCGTGACGATGGTCTCGCGCTCGGTCTCCTCGAGGGTCTTGATGTGCGCGGGGTCGTCGACAGCGGCGTAGCCCACCTCGGCCACATGGCCCAGGTCTTGTGTAGTGTGGCGCGCCTCGGTGTTGTCGTAATCGTCGGTGTGCACGATGGTGGGCGTGGCGGCGGCATGGTCGACCTCGTAGGTCGGAATGAGTTTTCGCGGCTCGCGCTTGAGGTCGTTCTGGTTGATATTGATGCGCGCGTTGTTGCCGTCGCCGGCAAGTTGCTTTTTCATGTTCTCGATGTCGAGTTGCAACTTGAAAATCATGGCGAAGAGCAACTCGCGGTCCTTGTTGTAGTCGAAGTTGTTCTCGCCCATGGGCACGGGCATGTTCGACGCTCCGGCCTCCGGCAGGTATTTTGCCAGGCATGTGCGGTCCACCGTTTTTCCGGCCTCGAAGAGAGCCACCTGCTCGACCACGCTCTTGAGTTGGCGCACGTTGCCCGGCCAGCGGTAGCCTGAGAGCATCTGCTTGGCGTCGGTCGTGAGTTCGGTGGGCGGCGTGTGGTTGTTGTCGGAGAAGTCGTGCAGGAATTTGCGCGTGAGCAGCATGATGTCGTGTCCGCGCTCGCGCAGTGGCGGCACCTCGATGTGTACTGTCGACAGGCGGTAGTACAGGTCTTCGCGGAACTTGCCGTTGCGTATTGCGTCGAGCATATTCTTGTTGGTGGCGGCCACGATGCGTATGTTGGTCTTCTGCACGTTGCTCGACCCCACCTTGATGTACTCGCCGCTCTCGAGCACACGCAGCAGTCGTGCCTGTGTGCTCAGCGGCATCTCGGCCACCTCGTCGAGGAATATGGTGCCTCCGTCGGCCTCCTCGAAGTAGCCCTTATGGTCGGCCGTGGCGCCGGTAAAAGCACCCTTCACGTGGCCGAAGAGTTCGCTGTCGATGGTGCCTTCGGGAATGGCGCCGCAGTTCACGGCGATGTATTTGCGGTGCTTGCGCGGGCTGTTCTCGTGGATGATTTTCGGGAAAAATTCCTTGCCCGAGCCGCTCTCGCCCACGATGAGCACGCTCAGGTCGATGGGCGCCACTCGCAGGGCGCGCCCGATGGCTTCGAGGAGCGCCGGCGAGTCGCCGATGATGCCGTGGCGCATTTTTGCGCGCTGGATGTCTTGTTCTATTGCCATTGTTTCATTGCGTAAGTTTGTTGTTTGAGAAATTCGCCCAACTTCTCGGGCGTGTCGTAGGCCGTCAGCACGTCGGGCATGATGGGCTGCCCCACGCTGATGCGGAAGGTGTCGTCGTGGCGGCGGAACACCTCGGCAGGCAGACGCAGGGTGCGTATGCGCCAGTCGATCATTCCCAGAATGTTGAACCACACGCTGTTGTGGCCGTGGAAGTAGATGGGGACGACGGGCACTTTGAGTTTTTGGATGATGCGTATCACGCTGGGTTGCCACTCGCGGTCCTCGATGCGCAGTTTACGCGTGAACTTCGACACGGCGCCGGCGGGAAAGAAACCCAGCGGGTGGCCCTGCTTCACGTGGCGCAGTGCCTCGGCGATGCCCTTCACGCTGGCGGCGCGCTTCTCGGGGTCGTCGCTCGCCAGGGCGTCGACGCTGATAAAGTTTGGGCGCATGGCGCTGATGTGGTTCAGCACCATGTTCACCATTACCTTGAAGTCGGGGCGCCGCTCACCCACAATCTTGATGAGCATGATGCCGTCGAGGGCGCCGAAGGGGTGGTTCGACACGGTGATAAACGGTCCCTCGGGCAGGTTGTCGAGGATTTCCTCGCCGCGGATTTTTATTGTTACGTTAAGGTCTTTGAGTAGTCCTTGCGTAAATGGCACGCCCGGCGTGGCGCAGTTGTGGCTGTGAATGGCGTTCACCTTGTCGATTGCCAGAAACTTGAACAGCGCGTTCACCAGTTTGGGCTTTCCGTCGAAGAAAGGAGCCATAGTGCGCACTTCGTCGTAGTCGAGCACGTCGGGCTTTATGTTGTATTCAGTCATAATCTTGTTTTGTGTGTAAACGTATGAGGGTGGCGCGCACGTGCGCGCCACACGTATTTAAGGTGCAAAATTAGTGAAAAATCGCCACCCTCACAACATCACGAGCAAAAAATGTGCCATTTTGTCACGTTTTCAGTTTTCAGTCAATGAAACTGGGCTGCAACATCTGGCGACGTTCCTTGAATGTTGCACAGCGGCAAAAATGAACAAAAAAGAACCGACCCTTTTTATTCATTTTTGATTTTTCTTAAAAATCAAAAGATTCTATTTCAGCATTTTAGCGTAAAAAGTGAACAAAAAAGAAGCGACCCCTTTTATTCATTTTCCGATTCTTTTTTCATTTTTGGGCAATCCTGCATCCAGCCTTATTTGCTTTAATGTCCTTAGTGGCTTTTGCTGGGAGCATGGGTGACGAGGTCGGGATGGTGTGACGTGCGTTGGGTATTTAAAACATTGTTAAAAAACCACAAATAATTTGCAAATTACCATTTTGAGGTGTATCTTTGCACCGTGAATCCACCCCAAAGCGCCTGCCGTGGCGCATTGTTACATGAAAAACACGCTTAAAACCAAATGATTATGAACAACCTGAATGGAAAAACCGAGAATCGGCGCAGTCGCGACCAGGAGTTCCTGCAACTCTACACTGCCGCCTTGAAACTTATGATTGAACGCCGCGTGCGCCATCCTCGCAAGGCGGCCATCGCCTTCACCATCCACAACGGCACGCCGCATTACCACGTGAGTTACGAGCGGGCCTACGAGGTGGTGCGTCAGTTGCTGGCTGGCAAGCAGCCGCTGCGCCCATCGCTACAGGCGCAGATGTGGGAGGAGATAACCGACCGCGTGCGCAAATTGATGACCGACAGACGAATATCGATAGCCGTGGCGCTCGACTTTGTGCTGCAGCACTGCAGGGCGTCCCGCTTCTTCATCAGCGAGGCCTACGCCCGGGTGAGCACCTACCGCGCCATGAAAGAGCGCAGAATGAGGCTAATGCACAAATCTTTCAATGCATAATACATAATACACAAATCCTTCAATTAACGATGCACAATACACGATACACGATACACAATGCACAAATCTGTAATCTGTTATCTGTCATCTGTCATCTGTTATCTGTCATCTGTCATCTGTACATATTGTTTACCTAAATCTCAAATTTATCATGACAAACACAACTGTAACTGTCGACCTCGACAAAATTGTTGAGCGCGTGTGCGCCGAGAGCGCATGGCGCGCGGCACATGCCCCCGAAGTGTTTCAACTCACGGCCGACAACCGACGGCTCATCGCGCTCTTTACCGAGACGGGCGTCAACGACCTGCGTGCCCGAATGAGCGGATATGTCGACTTCTGGAATTGGAATCCGAACATCGAAAGTGGTAATCTTACCATCACACTCAAATGGCTTGACCCCGACGGCATAGTGGAGTCAGCACTGAAAAGTGCCATCACCGAGGCCCTGGCGCAATACGCGCTGGCAAGTTTCTACGGCAAGGACGTGAGTTACCACCACACGTCGTGGCTTAAGCATCGCGCACAAGTAATGTTGATCCTGGCGCGCCTGTTTGCCGCCAATAATCCTGAATAGCCATGCGTAACGACAATGACTTTATTACACTGACCGAGAGCGGGATGCTTGCTCTGTGGAAGCAAGTCATGCACCTTGAGCCGGTGGTGCCAGGCTGCTCGATTGAGCGCGGCGACGGCATCGACCTGGACGCCTGGCTGCTGACGCACATCCAGCAGTGGTATGCCAACTTGCTCGCTACCGCGCCCATTGAGTGGGTGCCTGTGGAAAATGTGATGGCCGATGTGGTGCTCACGGCCGACGACCAGGGCGTGGTGACCGCTATGGTGCCGCCACAGTGCGTCAGGCCCGTGGAGTGGCGCCTGGCGGGATGGCACCACAGCGTGTCGCGATTTATCAGCGCCGACGACCCTCGCGCCTCTATTCAGCACAACGCGCTGACGCGTGGCGGAGCCTGCAACCCCGCCATCGTTGATGCTGGCGACCACCTGCTGCTCTTCAGCGCCATGCCAGGCGTGGCCCCCGTGCTCGAGCGCGCCCTGTGTGTGGTGCGCCCCGCCGACGGCACTTACCGCCTGCACAGCGCCGCTCTCGCCACCATCCCCACCTGGCATAGCACCATTGCGCAACTGTGACCCCTACGCACAACACCAACTATAGCCACAACAGCAACTATAGAACTTATAGAAACAGTTGTGGCTATAATAGTTATGTGAGAAGCCCTGTGGCAGGATTATTTGAATGAGAATGAGGAGGCACTGCCGTTGACGTTGCGGAACTTGCCCTCGAATGTGCCGTCGTGCAGCGTGCCGTCGAGGTTGCCGGTGACGGTGTTGCCGCGGCGCACTTGCAGCACGAGTTTGCCCGTAGGCTCGTCGTAACTCATCAGCGTCAGCACGCGCTGCTGGGCATCGGAGGCCATCTCCAGCGACGTGCTGTTGGCGTTGTATTGCATCGCGCCTTTTTTGCCGCTGAAAGTGATGTGCGTGCCGCAGTTGCCCATCAGACCCCTCATGTCGAGCGACAGATTGGTCTTAATCACCTTTGGCTCGCCATGCTCGGCGACAAACTGGTCATACTCGTTGCCCGTGGGGGTGTAGAGGCTGGCAATCATGCCGTCGGGCAAGGCGTTGATGGTCACGCTGCCAGCATCCCAATACTCGTATTCGTAGTCGTGCTTGCCCAGGTAATAACTTACCTTGCCATGCGCGGGGATGGGCTTGCCGCTGAATCCGCGCGTCTTAGCCAAGCCGAACCCCATCGACTCGTCGAACATGCAGGCATACAGTTTGGCGTAGGCCGTGTAGGCATCGCCAGGCAGTTCGAAGTCGTTGTTGTTGGTCACTGTGAGCGTCGACTCGTTTGCCGGAAAGCCATCCCACATGGTCGACGATGAGGACGTCGAAAGTTTTATGTTTTTCTTTATCTCGCCAAAGATTTTCTCCGAGAGACTTGCCATAAAGCGCTCGTCGCCCATGCGCAGCGCGTTGGCCGCGTCGTTGAGTTCAGGCTTGTATTGCCCCGTCTTCTTGGCAAAGTAGAGTCGGCCAGCCGGGTAGGCAAACATGCCGTGGCTGCTCAAGATTTCCATCTTGCCGTCGTCGCTGTGGGCGAGTGTGGCGTCAACGCCCGGCGCGATGTTGACGAAAAAGTTTCCGTCTTCGAGTTTTTCAATTTTCAGCGAGTCGACGTTGAGTTGAAACGCCACCGAGTCGGCATCGGCCGCCGCCGGATAGAATTTCGCCATCTCTTCCTTGTTGCCGGCCTGCACGGCGGCGTAGTATTGCTGTAAGAACTCACGAATCTCGTCGTTCGTCTTGTCGCACGAGCATAGGCCCAGCATCAGGCCCATCATGGCAATCGCCAAAGCAAATCCTTTTTTCATAGTACTGTAAAGTTTAAATCTGCTGCAAAAATAAACAATCACTCCGAGAAAATAAACTTTTGCCAAGAAAATATCGTAACTTTGTGCCGCGCTGATGCTGCTTTTGTACCGCAGCACGCCGCCCAACACGTAGAAATCGAGTATTATGCCTGTTAGCGAAAAGGACCGCCTGTATTGGATTGATGCCATCCGCTCGTTTGCCTGCCTGTGTGTGCTGGTGATACACTCACTGGTCGACCCACACGTGTTTAAGGCATGCACTGGTGTGATGGCCAACCATGCTTATTTGTTCATAGCCACTGGCGGTGCCTCGGTGCTGTTTTTTATGATTTCAGGTGCTCTGGTGCTCTATCGCCCCAAGCCGGCAGTGCCGTTTTTCAAGCGCCGCCTGCTGCGCATCGGCGTGCCAGTGGTGATATGGACGGTTGTGCAACTACTCATTAAGGTGTTTAGTGGCGAGTTGGGGTGGTCGGAGTTTTGGTGGCGCGTACCGCAAATCGCTTTAAGTGCGCAGGTGGGGCAATATTGGTTTATATATGTGCTCTTCGGCATCTACCTAATGACGCCCGTGGTGGCTTGGTGGCTCGAGCGTTGCTCGCGCCGCGAGTTGGAGTTGTACCTTGGCATTTGGGGCGCGATGCTCGTGCTGCGCTACTTCGCCCATGTGTTTCCTGCTGTCGACGTAATGGTTAACACCGAGTCGGGCTACCTTTACCATTTCTTCAGTTACCTCTGGTTTGCCATACTTGGTTATTATCTGCGGCGCTACGTCAATATACCCAACTTCGGCCTAAAACACTTGGCGGTGTTGCTGGTTACGCTCGCTGTGGCCATCACCGCCCCGCTGTGGCTGCGCCGCTTGGGCGTGCCCTACCCGGTTTTAGCGAGCCGTGCGACACTGCACTTTGCCTTGGCTGGGACGTGCTATTTCTTGATTCTTAAGCATCTGCACTACGGGCCGCGCATGTGCCGCTGGCTTTACATCTTTGCCCAGCACACATTTGGCATTTACCTGATTCACATCTTGGTGCGCAAGTTTGTCGTTTGGCCGTTTTTTAGCGATTGTGTGATTAATGTGGCGGTGATGGTGCCGGTGGTGGCGGTTGTTGTTGCCGCGGTGAGTTTCTTGGTGGTGCACCTGATTTCGAAATTGCCTGGGAGCAAATATATCGTGGGTGTGTGAATTTTTTTGGTTATTTGATTCTTTCGTAGTACCTTTGCAGCGCAAAAACTTAATATGGTGGAAAAATTTGGCTGCTTGCAACCACTTTAAAAAATGCTAAAACTGCGATAATCAATACGTTATCACGATTTCTCTTTAGCATTTTTCCACATTTAATTTTTAAATAATTGGAAAAATGAATTACTTGTTTACTTCTGAATCGGTCTCGGAAGGGCATCCCGACAAGGTTGCCGACCAGATTAGCGATGCCATCCTGGACCAATTTCTCGCCTTCGACCCGACGTCGAAGGTGGCGTGTGAAACGCTGGTGACCACCGGCCAGGTGGTTATTGCCGGCGAAGTGAAAAGCGAAGCCTATGTCGACTTGATGACCACGGCTCGCGACGTAATCACCAAGATTGGCTACAACAACAGTGAGTTGAAATTCGACGGCGAGTCGTGCGGCGTGTTCAGCGCGCTGCATGAGCAGAGCGACGACATCAACCGTGGCGTGGAGCGTGCCGAACTCGCCGAGCAGGGCGCTGGCGACCAAGGCATGATGTTCGGTTATGCGTGCAACGAGACACCGTCGTTCATGCCGCTCACCCTCGAGTTGGCCCACCGCCTGGTGTACGAGTTGGCTCAGATACGTCGCCACAGCCGCCTGATGTCGTACTTGCGTCCCGATGCCAAGAGCCAGGTGACGGTGGAGTACGATGGTGCCACACACCGTCCGGTGCGTGTCCACACCATCGTGGTGAGCACCCAGCACGACGAGTTTATCAAGCCCGCCGACCAGAGCGCTGCCGCGCAGGCTGCTGCCGACGAGGCCATGCATGCTCGCATTGCCGACGACGTGCGCAACATCCTGCTGCCGCGCGTGGTGAGCAGTTTGCCGCCACAAGTGCAGGCGCTCTTCGACGACAAGTTGATACTGCACGTCAACCCCACGGGCAAATTTGTCATCGGCGGACCTCATGGCGACACCGGCTTGACGGGCCGCAAAATCATCGTCGACACCTATGGTGGCCGCGGCGCACACGGTGGTGGCGCCTTCAGCGGCAAGGATCCCAGCAAGGTCGACCGCAGTGCGGCTTACGCGGCTCGCCACATCGCCAAGAATGCTGTGGCGGCAGGCGTTGCCGACGAGATGCTCGTGCAGGTGTCGTACGCCATCGGTGAGGCCAAGCCGGTGAACTTCTACGTGAACACTTACGGCACCAGCCATGTGCGCCACACCGACGCTGAGATAGCCGAGATACTGCATGCGATGTTCGACCTCAGCCCGGCTGCCATCGAGCAGCGCCTGAAGTTGCGTTACCCCATCTACCAGGAGACCGCTGCCTACGGCCATATGGGCCGTGACCCGCGCACCGTGACCAAGGTGTTCGAGTCGCGCTACGAGGGCCGTCGCGAGATGGAGGTTGAACTCTTCACCTGGGAGAAACTCGACGAGGTGAACACGCTGCGCAGCGCCTTCGGCCTGTAAGCCATTTTGAGCGATTCTACACCAAACCGAGGTTTTGAGGGACTGGGGTGCTGGTGGCTGGCGGTGAGAAAAATGCGTTTTTTCTTGGCGGTATTCTGCGTTTGGATTAATTTTGCAGCCAATAAGTAGAAATATCATCGTAAATCATAGCATAAAATGAAGAAAACACTTATCGCACTGCTCGCCGCCGCATTGCTGACGACGGTAGCATGCAACAATGCCGATGCCGACCGCGTGGAGAAAGCCAACGAGCGCGCCGCCATGGAGCAAAACGATGGCGACAAGGCCGCCAGCAAGGACTCTAAAAAGGCTGCGGTAAAATCCGACTATCAGTTTACCGGCGACGTCAACAAGGATGCCGAATACGTGGTAAAGGTGCAAATTGAGGTGTCGACCAAGATGCTCAAGGGTACCAAGACCGATGACGACGACGCTCGCTTCGTGGCACTTTTTGATGCCGCTTCTGAATATTATGGCGAAAACGGCCCCGGCAAGGCCAAGGCCGAGGAGTTTAAAACTGTGCTCGGCGAGAAATATAAAGCAGCGCTGAACAAGTTGGCCGAGGTTCAGGCCGCCGAAGCAGCCAACCAGTGACCACTGGTACGCCATGTCGGCTCAGCAAGCAAATGTCTCGATAACCGGCAAGGTGCGCCAGCCGTGGCTCGACTACGTGCGTCTGGCGAGCATCTTCCTGGTGATTCTGTATCACACACCGCCGCGTGTCCCCCTGGTGGACGACGCGGTGGTGCTAAACTTGCGTGTGCCGGTGTTCTTCCTGGTGTCGGGCTTTCTGTATAGCGACCGTTGGCGCTCCTTCGGTGCCTATCTGAAGCACCGCAGCAAGCAGATTTTGGTGCCCTACACCACATTTTTCATCCTGTTTTACGTGTTGTGGCTCTGCCAGGGCACACACACTGCGCCCGACGGCCACGCCATCGCCTGGTGGGTGCCGCTGCAGGAGTGGGCGTGGGGCTACCCGCGCGAGGTGTGCGGCCCGTTCTGGTACATCGCGTGCCTGTTCACCATGCAGATGCTCTTCTACTGGATGCAGCGCTTCATCGCCCGACGATGGCTGCTGCCGGTGTGCCTGGCAATATCGTTAGGCTACATGTTTGTGGCTTGGCTGGTGGATACCGACCTCTACATGTCGTTCTGGAACTTCACCCACGCCATCCAGTACCTACCGTTCTATGCCATGGGCAACTGCCTTAAGCAACCCATCGAGCGCCTGCGCTTCACCAGCGTGCAGCAGGGGCTGCTGCTCACCGTGCTGGCCGTCGCCTCGGTGGTGATCATGGCATTGTCGCTGCCTACGCCCGGACATCAAGAGTGGACCTACGGCATGGCGAAAGTGCTGGCCGGAGCAATGATTATCCCGCTCTACCTGTGCATCGGCAAGTGGGTCGCCGGACGCTTGGGCCGCAAGACGGTGGTGGAACTGGTGGTGGTCAACGGCACCGTGTACCTGGCCATGCAGAACTATTTCATCGGCTTCATTCGCAACGTGATCATCCATTTCTGGGGCCACGAGGCCATCAGCCAGATGTTTTGGTGGCGCCCGGCCATCGCCCTGGTCGTGATGGTGGCCATCCTGCCCTTTGCCTGGCTCATCCACTATCACGCTCCCTGGATGCTCGGCAAGGGCCGCCTCTTCGAGAAAGAAACCCATTAAACTCAAATCGGTCATCAGGTCGGTATTATGATATTTCGTCCCCAAAATGAACAAAAAGGGGACGTTTTTTTATTCACTTTTAGCCCCAAATGAACAAAAAGGGACGGTTCCTTTTTATTCACTTTTAGCGGTAAGGCACTTTGATAGAGCATTTTAAAAAATCATCAAAATCAAAAATGAACAAAAGGGGACGGTCCTTTTTTGTTCATTTTTGGCTGATGCTGGGGTGGTGAGTTGCATGGGTGATGTTGTGCGATGCCTTGGCTGGCTTTATGGGGGGTGGATGGGGTGATTATTATAAAAAAAGAAAAAAATGTGAACAATTTAGAAAATATCCTTTGCCGATATAGAAATTTGTCGTAATTTTATAGCGTTTTTAAAAAGTGTGTATATTAACCTATAGTATTAGTTAACATATTGTTTCATTTAAACCAGTTTTCACATGAGAAAAGTACTATTGTTATTCGCTTTAGGCATCTCAACGTGTGGGTTTGCGCAAGTGTTTACGGTGCAGTCGGTTGAAAAACTTGACATTCCGCAAAGCCTTGACCAAAAGGTGGTTGCAATCAGTCCGCAGGGCGACTATGTCCTGACTACGGACCAGAGCAACGCCGGGCTCATGAAGTTTGACCTTGCCTCGAAGAGCACCCAACAGTTGACCGACGCCCGGGGTGCCGGTTACAAAGTGCAGATCTCGGAAGACGGTCAAAACGTCATCTTCCGTGAGACTCAGTTCAACGAGAAGCATTTGCGCTACAACTCGTTGAAGGCAATTAATCTGTCATCAGGTGAGAAAAAGGAATTGGTGAGCGCCACGCGCGACCTCGAGGGCTACATGCTTGAGGGCGCCACGGTGGCCGCGGTGAACAATGGCAAGGTGCAAAAGAAGGCTCTTGCCGGCAATGCCGTTGTCACGCGTCCCGTGCTGAGCATCAACAACCGCCAACTGATGATTACGCAGAATGGGCAGACACGTGTTCTTTCGCCCAATGGCCAGGAGTACAGTTACATCTGGGAGAGCCTCTCGCCCAACGGCCAGAAGGTGCTCTACTATGTGGGTGGACGCGGAGCCTTTGTGTGCGATCTCGACGGCTCGAACGTCACCTCGCTGGGCGTGATTCGCGCTCCGCAATGGTACGACGACAACACCGTGGTGGGCATGTACGACCAGGACAACGGGTACTACACCACCTCGTCGGTGATTAAAGTCGCCACGCTTGACGGCCAGGTGCAGACACTGACCGACGACAGCCAAATCGCCATGTATCCCGTGGCTGCTGAAGGCAAGATTGCGTTCTCGACGCCCTACGGTGAGAGTTATTTGATTCACGTCACTAAATGATTACGGCTATGAAGAAGATACTATTACTCGCAGTGGCTGCAATCATGGCAGCCGGCGCTTCGATGGCACAGACACCGTCGGCCGACGATGTGCGCATCTACATCAACCCGGGTCACGGTAGTTGGGGTCCCAACGACCGCCCGATGGCCACCATCCCCTACCCCAACCTGGCGAATGGCATGCCCGACACCTGCGGTTTCTACGAGAGCAACACCAACCTGTGGAAGTGCCTCAAAATGTGGGAGGTGCTCCAAAACATGGGTGTGAAGCAGGAGAACCTGATGATGTCGCGCGTGAAGAATGGCCCGTATCCCTACACGACCAGCAATTACGACCCCGACGAGGAGTTCAACCGCCCGTTGAGTGAGATTGCGTGCGAGGTGGACGCCAACAACATGGATATGTTCATCTCGGTGCACTCCAACGCTCACGTGGATGGCTACACCACTAACTACCCGGCAATCTTCTACAGCGGATATGACCAGGGCAAGAGTGCTGCCGACTACGACTTCTTTAACAGTTCGGTGGGCGAGTTGCCCGGCTTCACCGGCCCTCGTCTGCCCGAGAGTTACGACATGGCTCAGGCCATGTGGGGCCCGCACTATATGGACGAGATTGACCCCAACAGTTACTACAGCCGCACCAATCCGTGCATCCGTGGTGACATCAGTTTCTGGGGCGGTGAGTATTACAACACCGTCACGGCGAAGGGCAACAAGAACTACGGCTACTACGGCGTACTGCGCCAGAGCACGCCCGGCTTCTTGATTGAGGGCTACTTCCACACCTATCAGCCCGCCCGCCACCGCGCCCTGAACATGGACTATTGCCACCAGGAGGGTGTGCGCATAGCTCGCGGTATTTGCGCCTACTTCGGCCTGAATCCCGAGCCCACCGGCTACATCATGGGTACTGTGAAGGATGTGCACGAGAAGATCGTGAACAACCTCTACAACTACTCGCCGGGCTCAATCGACCAGTGGATGCCGCTGAACGGCGCTCAGGTTGAGTTGCTGAAGGACGGCCAGGTGGTGAACACCTACCAGGTCGACCAGAACTACAACGGCGTGTTCGTCTTTGAGAACCTCGAGCCGGGCAACTACCAGTTGCGCGCTTCGCTCGACGGCTTTAAGGAGCAGGGCACCTACACCGACGGCTCGATTACTGCCGACTGCAAGGCCGATGTCGAGGCCAGCCTGGGCAACTTCGTGGTGAAGGCCAACGAGACGACCTACGCACGCCTGTACCTGGAGTCGGAGACCTACGAGCCTCCCGCAGTCACCTATTACAACTATCCCGATCCCGAGCAGCCCGACTACGCTTCGGTAGCCGACGAGTACCTGTTTGAGAAGGAGAGCAAGGACTATGAGATGGCAGGCGAGGTGCGCCGTGCCGTGGTGCGTGGCGACAACATCGTGGTGCTCACCGAGGAGGGCCGCGAGCCGCACCTGTATCTCATCGACGGTAAGGCAAAACAGTTGGTTAAGGAACTCAGCCTCAACGGTATCGCTCCCGACGAGCCCAACAATGCCGGCTTCCGCTATCGCCTGAGCGATATCGCCTTCACTGCCGACAACAAACTCATCGGTGTGAACCACACGCTGTGCCAAATCAACAACGATTACATCTTCGACGGCGAGCAGCGCGGTACGCTCCGCTTCTACAAGTGGGACGACCTCGACAGCGATCCTATCGAGTGGACCACCACGCAACTGTCGGCCAACTGGTATCGCGGCGTGATGGGTCGTACGCTGGCCGTCAGCGGCCCGTCGACCGAGTGCACGCTGGTGACTACCGGAACCACGGCCTACACGTCGACCGCCACACGTCTGTTCCTGGTGAGCATGAGCAACGACCAGCAGACCGGCACGCTGTTCACCGAGTACAACCTGAACGCTGAGAAGCAACTCTCGGAGAACAAGACCGGCGTGAACCAGCAACTCATGGTGTCGCCGCTGGCCGACGACCGCTACGTGATGGATGGTGAGCGCACCAATCCTTACGAGTTGAAGCCTGCCAACACGTCGAACGTCGACGCCGAGATCACCGGCATGATTCCCGACGCTAACCTGGGCGTCGAGGCCAACGGTGTGGGCTTCTTCAAGTATGCCGGCCGCGCCTTGATGGTGTCGCCGTTTATCACCGACGGTAAGGTGGGCGGTGTGAAACTCTACGACGTTACCGACGGCCTGTCGGCAGCCACGCTGATCAACACCCTCGGCACCGAACTCGACGTGCCCGTGGGTGGCGACGCCGTGCCTTACATGGCCGCTGGTGCCACTGTCGACGGTCTCGACATCACCATCTACCTGATTGTTGACAACAACATCACCCGCTTCACCACGCAGGGCGTGCAGCAGCCGGTGGTTAAGGGTATCTACGCTTACGGCCTCGACTGCACTGCAGGCGATGAGCAGTACACCTTCACCTTCACTGCCAACAGCAATGCCGAGAGCGCTACGCTCATCTTCACCGACCTCAATACTGGCGAGGTACTCGGCGAGGTTGAACTGAACGACGTCGTCGAGGGTGAGAACTACTTCACGCTGAGTTACGACGAGATTCCTGGCGATCTCTTCCAGCCCATGAACTGGGCCGTGAACCTTGTGGGTAAGAAGATTCCTAACATCACCCTGGTCAACACCCCCGATGTCACTTACTCTGGCCAACTGTTCAACACCGTTGACAACAGCCCGGAGAGCGACTTCTTCGGCCGCATATATGTCGGCAACCGCATTGCCAACTACGACGCTGGCAATGGATTATGGATTTATAATCCTGAATATGAGCGAGTAAACGGCCAAGTGATTGGAACACGCACCGACGGCTTGCTCTTCCGATCCAATTACCGCTTGGGCATCGACTCCGAGGGTAAGGTTTATGTGCCCGACTGGGGCGACCCGACGTCAGGCGTATTCATCTATAACCCCGCAAACGATGACCCCGTGCTCTATCCATTCTTTGCCAACGAGGACGGCTCACTGCTGGATCGCAATTCTGACGGTCTGCTGACCAACGCCGACGGCGTTCCAGTGTGCAGCTCTACGCCAGGCGTATACGTTGCTGGCACGGGCGCCGAGACTAAGCTGTTTGTTTACAATGAGGATTTCGGCAATGGTATTAGCGTGTACAACATCGGTAACGAGGATGGTACCATCGCATCTTACTGGAACCAGGCTCAAAATGCCTATTACGACATCGGCGGTTGGCAGCTTAACACCAACGGCAACGTATGGGGTTATCCCGATGGCAGCTGCTGGGTGTCGCAGTACCGCAGCGCAGGCAACAATGCCCCAGGTGTACCGTCACTCATGTTCGTCGACCCGGAGGGCAATGTCACCTTTAACTCGGGCAATGCACCCTTCAGCGATTACCTCAATGGTTCGGATCGCGCAGGATTTGCCGTAAATCGCGACAATACTGTCTTAGTCATCAACGATGGCTCGGGCTACTTCCAGTTCTTCGACATGGAGATGGATGGTTACACACCCATCCTGACCCCGAAGTACTCGTTCCAGTCATCTACTTACTTGGGTAACGCTGTATACCAAATGAACTTCGACTACGCTGGTAACTTGGTGGCCACCGGCAACAAAATGTGTGTCTTCTCGATTCCTACCGACGACAACCAGACGACCACACCGGCCAAGAAGGAACTCGTCGTGGTTAAGGTCGAGGCGCCGAAGTTCTACGTGAGCGGTACGTTCAACAACTGGGATACCGAGGATCCGATTCTGTTTGTCGACAACGTGGCAAACATCGACCTCGAGGACAATGGCGAGTTCATGCTTCTGACTAAGGAAGATGGCGACTGGGTATGGATCGGCGCTCAACCCGAGACCGACGACCAGACCTACTTCCTGATCGAGGAAGAGATGATGCAAGAGGAATACTTCCTCAGCCTGGTTGCCGAAAGCGATTGCAAGTTCCGTATCGGCGAGGCCGGTAACTTCACCCTGGAGTTGCGCGAGTCGCAACTCGACACTCCGGCTAAGGCAGCCGCTAAGGGTGAGCCCCGACCCTACAAGTTCCTCGCCCTGAATGTGACTCGCAACAGTTTCACCGGCGTTGCCGACCTGAACAGCGACAACGTGGCAAGCGTACGCTACGTCAACGTCTCCGGTATGGTCAGCGACCAGCCGTTCGACGGCGTGAACATCGTGGTGATTAAGTACAACGACGGCACAACCAAGACCGTGAAGATTGTCAAATAACCCCCACACCCTACCATAACCAATAGGGGCGAACGACACCGTTCGCCCCTATTTTATTACACCCCACTCTAACGCGCCCCACTCAACGCTAATTTCGTAACGCTAATTTCAAGAATTATCTGCCAATTACGCTAATTTTGCTAATTATGCGAATCTGATGGGCTCCAGGCCGCAGAAGTTCTCAATTATTTGTCAATGTGGTATTAATGAAGCCAAGGCATTTCGGTAAGCCAACCGTTTTTTTGGGCTTTCTCATATGCGCGATGAACATGTTTCCTAAAGCTAGTAACAGACGTATATTTCCTTGACTCTTCAAAAACCTCTTCTCTCGTCCATTTCCTCCTTATCGGTTTCAGCCATGGCATTTCATCTAACCATCCGTTTGTCCGAGCAATGCCGTAAGCACTTCCGTTTCCTTTTTCAAAAGCGCCTCTTGAAGAATACTTTTTTGATTCTTCGATTATAGATTCTTTCGTCCATGAACGGTGACGCGGCTTTAGCCATGGCATCTCATCAAGCCAATGGTTTTGTCGTGCGATAACATAACCTCGGCTGCATTTCTGCTTAAATTCAGAACGTGAATGGTATTTCTTACTTTCTGCAAAAACCTGTTCTTTGCTATAGAATTGATTGGGCAACCTTTGATAAGGTAGTGGCAAGTCTTTAGACCATCCCTTTTTTAATGCGGCGCTATAACCAGCAGGACACTTTTCCTCAAATTCAACTCTTGAAGAATATTTTTTGCTTTCCTCGATGACCCTTTCTTTAGTCCAGTAATCATTAGGCATTTGGTCATAGGTAAGCCAGGTCATTTCTTTAACCCAGTTATTCTTTCTGGCAGCTTGGTACGCACTAGCGTTTCCAAGCCCGAATTCTCCAAATGTCCTATATTTCTTGCTTTCTGCAAGTGTTTTTTCTTTTGTCCATTTGATAAAGCCTCCACCAAGTGACCCAATATTTACTCCCGTCTTACCCCGATTGATGATATAATAACCATGCTCTGCATATTCCTGAACAAAGTAGTGTTCCCAATACTGACTTTCTGCCGGAAGAAGTTCGTCTTTCAAAATGATTGGTTGAGGAATATCTGAAAGGCGTCTGTCAAAGTATTCTTTTAATGAATCAGTTCTATATTTCCCGTTTAAGTTTCGATGTTCTCTATCTCGTCTTTTCAAATTAGTTGTTCGACCGACGTAACAGGCCGTATTTTCTTCATCGATGTAAACATACACCAGATGTTTTCTGATTTGCTTTATTTCTTTGAGAACTGGAGTCTTCAACCAAACCATCTCCTTGAGCCAATGGTTTTGCAGGGCAGCAAGGTATGCACCTTTGGACTTTGTTTGAAATTCAACTTTAGATGAATACTTTTTGCTCTCTTCTATGCATTCCTCTTTAGTCCACTTTTTGTGGTGCATAAATGTGAGCCATGTCATTTCATCTAGCCAACCGTTATCAATAGCAGCCGTGTATGCGCCTGAGGCGTTTCTTTGAAATTCGTTGCGAGTTGCATATTTTTTGCTTTCTGCAAAGCAATCTTCCTTTGTCCATTTTATATGGACTTTTAATGGAAGCCATGTCATTTCATCCAGCCAACCATTTCTTTTGGCAGCCATATATGCGCCAACACATTTGCGTGCAAATTCTGTCCTAGAAGTATATTTGCGAGATTCTTCAAACACAGCCTCTCTCGACCAATTACGTACTTGAGGAATATGCCAAACCATTTCTTTAAGCCAACCATTTTTGCATGCGGCTCCGAAAGCACCAGGAGAGCCGTGCGCAAATTTTGTACGAGTTGTGTACTTCTTTGATTCTTGAAGAACGCGCTCTTTTGTCCATTTGATAGTCTTTCCAGCCATATTAAACGCACATCATTACAGTTAAGCGCCAATTGGTGTATGATTATCTGGGATAATATCTGTCGTTTATTAGTCTAACGATGGTATGCCCATCTCATTTAGATAGTTGTAAACACCATCGTAAAACTCTGGAAGACGGGTTGGGTCTTCTGGAAAACCTTCAGGAGACATATTGTTATTTCCCGAAGGGACACATATTACAAGGCCTTGACGAGCTCTGGTTAATAGCACACGATAGGCATTAAGCATGTATTTTTGTTTTTCAATATTTTTCTCTGGAATCCATTTTGTGTTAGGCTTAACATCATCGTTTGGACTCCATTTCTTTTTTATGCTTAATTTGTGATAAGTCCAATGGTTGTTATCACACCTAACGTCGGCATCCCACACCACACAAGCAAAATCGACTTCCAAACCTTGCACTTGAATCTCAGTAACAGCTTCTTCAAGGTAGTTTGATGAGCGTATATCGGACTTGTCTTCCAAAAACCAATGTACAGTATTATCGTCGCCGTCAATAACGTTAATAGCAAGGGGCTGATAACGTGATGCGGCCTTTGTAATAAGAATGCCAGTCTGTTGAGTTCCCCTAGCCTGTGAACGAAGCCATCGCCGGGCTTTTTCTATATCTCTTGTAAGAAAAATAGGATAGTTTTTTATCTTTCTAAGTATTGATGCTGCATTATGGTTAAACGATAATAATGCATTAACAAATGAGGCATAGGTTTCAGCCCTAAATGACCTTAAACTTACAGCAAGATGTAATTCATTTAAATAAATAACATTGGGTGTTTCTTTAAGTAAATCATATACATGCCCTTCTGCATATTCTGGTTCGGTCAATTGATCAGACAGATAAACATTCCAGTGCTTGAATTTCTGGTTGATTGCTTTGATCCATTCCCCAATACCAGCTTCGCCATCATTTATCTCTTGACCTCCTCCTACAAGACAAATGATTACAGCCCAATCTTCGCGTTGATCAAGAGACCAGATGAGAAACTCAGCCTCTGACATTGGGAAATTTGGTACTTTCAATTTGTTTCCATATGTTCCACCTCGTTTCAGATAGTTTGCTATCCTATTATGTGACCAACAACGTTGGGCTTCATCGAAAATCGCAACATGTTCCACTTCTCCATATCCAGTATTATCCAAATAGACCGCTTTTTCTGGGTCAATCTCAACAACCCCATTTTCAACAGGATTCTTAATTTTTGCAAGCATATTGTCCCTGTAGCGGTGAATAACCTGAATGAATTCACGCACTTCTCGTTCGGAATCAGATTTGTATTTTTTCTCACCACGCGCCTTGCATTTCTTTTGATTGTCACGGGCAAGAGCCTCTACCAGTACAGCCACCAACGGTCCGTTGCCTGACAAGTAAACCGCTACATTGTCCTTGTCTATTTCGCCATCATTATATGATTGTTTAATGGCCACATCTAATCCAACCAAAGTCTTCCCTGCGCCAGGTACGCCAGTTACAAAGCAGATACTTTTCTTTTTATTAACCTTGCTTTCTTGGATTATTTGCATGAGTGCTCTAATTGTTGCATCGGTTGTTACTTTGTCAGCCTCATGCCGAGTTATATCTTCCACAGAGTGATTCTCATATAGAGCACGAGCTGCTTCGATAATAGTTGGTGTGGGCGAATAGGGACTGATAATCCATTGTTGTATAAAAGAAGGGTCATCATAAGCTTTTGCGTGCTTAATTACATTCTGCAGTAATTCTTGTAGATGCAACTCACCACAGATCATAGGATTATATATCTCATCGTTATATACAGATGGCCGAAATTCAGTAGTGAATGATTTATGTTTAGTGGGGATTAAAACAGGAACTATAAATCTGTCATGACTAAACAAATGGAAATTTTTCAAGTCAAGAGCATAATCCATAACCTGTTCAATGTCTGCCTGGAAATCATCATCCTTTCCAACTTTGAATTCTAAGCAGAAAACCATCCCGCGAAGAAGCAGAACCACATCAATCCGTTTTCCTAGACGGGGAATGTCGTATTCAAAAATAATGCGTGTGTTTTCATGTTCCCATGGCTTAAGAACGTCTTGGAGAATTCTGATCTCATTTGCCCAAGCTTCATTCGTGGTTGTTAGTGTTTCGCCGTGATTGTTATTATGGAGTTCCCCCAAAATAGCAAGGGGTTCTTTATTCAGGAAGTCACTAAACGTTGCCTCATATAAACATCTTATTGCCATATTATGTCGTCAGATATAATCACTCAAAGTGATTTTGTTATTGATAGTGAGTGAGGTGGTTGTGTGGCTTTACGCCATTATCTTAACAAAACTCCGGGGGTAGTGCCAGAGGGCTGACCGGGGCGTTTTTGCTACGTGGGAGTTTGTTTTGTTGTTGTTTTGTTTGTTGTTTGTTGCTTTTTGGTCGTTTGTCTGGCATGTTGGCTGCCTGTCGGTAGCAGATTGCAAAGTTACACAAAAATCGGAAATGTGCAAAAAACACACGCGGGAAATAATTCGCCACATTCGCCACATTCGCGAAATTAGCATTAAATCAACAAATTTAATCAACAAATTCAGTCAACAAATTAAACGAATTAAACAAAAAAATTAATGGTCATTTATGGGCATTCTGTATCGTCCTGAAAAAAGTTTACAGATTTATACTCTCATTTGACAGATGACGGGTAATGTTGAGCCGTCATTGTTGTCGCAAAAGTCTGTAGGGGGCTCGATGCCCCCACAGACTTTGATGACGGTCTAAA
>JAEEGL014005000.1_pt1 | contig 24929 bp, 21 predicted proteins | sample 9134231 | NCBI WGS metagenome assembly JAEEGL01 (sample SAMN16246548, study PRJNA631951) | gut metagenome | biome: gut microbiome; feature: rumen; material: fiber-attached | host: Bos | place: Iran: Karaj | collected 2018-10
GCTTATTGACCAAAGCCATATAGTCGATTCCGGCCTGCGTATTCGGATCGTTTTCCTGCTTGCTGCCGCAGCCCGCGACCATCAGGCAGAGCATCAGACACGCCATTGCCAAACAGATTGCCTTCTTCATGATATTGTACTCCTCCAATAATTCCCTGTTATGTTGTCAAATGCAATAGTACTTCTTTTATTTTTATGCATTGGAGCATACCCTGTCAAGAAACCGTTTTCCAAGATCAGGAAATAGCCTCTTTTGTCTGCCAGACAAAAGAGGCTATTTCCTGTGTTAAAACACGGATTTAAGATAAAAAACACAAAAAGCACATTGCTTTAACAAAACATATTATAATCCAGAATCAATAACATCAACTTCAGATAAAACCCACTCTGAACGCGTGGGATCACCCAAAAGCAAAGATACCTTCGCATTTATTATTTCGTATTTTTTCCCAGGTTCAACTTTTCCAATAATTGAGAAATCTCTAAAAGCAAGAAGCCCTGTATATGCTTGGAATATTGTTATTATGATATTTTCCGGAGCATTGACATGAAACGACGCGACGGAACCAGATACACCATTCCAAACTTGTTTACCATTTACTTTAATATCAGATACTGCTGCTTTTTGTGACATCATCCCAGTAACAAATCTTGGAATTTTTATTTTTACACTTTTGTCTACTTTGAGCGGTGCTCCACAATGGATACAACTTACTGCTTGGTCAGAAACATCCCGACCGCATTCTGGACATTTAATTAAAGGCATAATAAGACCTCGCTAAGAGATAGTAAATGACATCTACTGAATGTCATTTCTAAACACAGACTACCATAGAATGCAATTATTGTCAAGCACTGAATGTCAAGCAGGGGGGGATGTTCTATGTTTATAAATAAAACAAAGGACAATAGAAATAATATTTGCGGTATTAATATTGTAAAATTCCGTAAAGAAATGAAGATATCTCAAAGAGTACTCGCGGATAAACTACAACTAATAGGACTTGATGTTGATAAAAATGCAATTCAAAGAATAGAAGCTGGAAAAAGATTTGTAACGGATATTGAGCTGGTTGCCTTATCAAAAGCCTTAGGAAAAACACTCAATGAATTATTAGATATAAAGTAAAAACGTCTTTTGCCTTGGTAGACAAAAGACGTTTCTTTTCTGGTGCGGCTGGCGAGATTTGAACTCGCAAGCTTTCGCCGACGGATTTTAAGTCCGTTGTGTATGCCGTTCCACCACAGCCGCATCCGTGATTTATTGTATCAGAAGCTGTGCGAATGTCAATATTTATGCGCTCGCGGCGGGAAGCGGCCGTTCTCCGGCACAATCAAAAAGGCAGAACTGCAATCGTTCTGCCTTTTGAAACAGGGGATCATGCGCGATTGGGGAAACGACCTGCATTATGAATTCTTGCGCGTTACTTCGCGCAGCGGATCGGGCGTCGTTCCTCCGCCGGATTTGATGTAGGTATACGAGTTCGAAGCAGCCTGATTCCATTTAGCACTGCTGCTGGTCAGATTTTTGAGATCGTTTTCGCGTATACGGAGATTGACCCAAATGGTATTCGTGTAGCCGGTCACGGAGTTCACGACGTAGGTTTCGTTGTCCGAAAGCGTGGTGTCGAACCCCGCCGCAGCGAATACGTCCTGCAGATAGATGCCGTTTTTCCCGGAACCTGTTACGACCTCGTAAGAGTTTTTGTTGATCGTGCCGTTTGCTATGGTGACGCAAAGGTATCCGTCGATCGTCCCGTACAAAAGGCTGGGTTTTCTCCCGCCCTGATCGTTCAGGAACAGCTGCTTAAGCTCGCCGTAAGTCATCGATCGGAATTCGTTCTGGAGACTGTCGAGGAGCAGTTTATCCTTTTCGATCCGCTCGGCGCTTGAAAGCGCCTGAAGCTCCTCGGGACTGGTTACATTGGAACCCGCATACGCGCCGCCCCAGAAGTACTTTATGGAACCGTCCGCGTTCATGATCAGAGAAAGTACGGAAGGGGAGCTCCCGTTCAAATTCGGGATTCCGACGGCAGTACCCTCGCCGGTCCACCAATCCGATGCGCTTGTTCTTGCACTGCCGTAACCGCTCGACGAGATCGATTCGGAAAGCATTGAGCGCGTGGGGTTATAATAATACCTCGTCATACCGTCGGCTTTGACTTCTCCGGTCAAATAGTTAGCGACCATAAGCGACTTCGCGCTTCGCATGGTCGACATATCCTTAGCCTGCCGCGCTTTTTCGGTCTGGCCGGAAAAAACGACCACCGCAATAGCGACCAATACGCCCATGATTCCGACAACGATCAAAAGCTCGGCGAGAGTAAAACCTGATTTTCTTCTTTTGCTGTTCACGCGCACACCGCTCCTTCATATGAAACGTATTAAAGTGGTTCGCCGACTAACGACGCTTTATACGTTTTATGAGAATCATATCCAAACTAAGTATATCAGCTTTACACTGTTTTCGCAAAGCGTTTTTCTTCGCCGATGAGCCGCATGACCGCGTCGGCGAGAGCGGCGAGGTCTTCCCTGCAGTTTTTCAGCACGTCCGCGAAAGTGCCGACGTCGCGCACTGCGGCAAACGCGGCGGTAATGCCCTCCGCGTAGACGGCTTCAAAACCCGGCCCCAGCGCGCCGCACAGCGCGACGCAGGGGACGCCGTACCGCTTTGCGCGGCGTGAAACGCCTACGGGGGCTTTGCCGTGCGCGGTCTGGAAATCCATACGTCCTTCGCCGGTAAATACCAGATCGGCGGTTTCGAGCATCGCGTCAAATCCGGCTGCATCCAGAAGCAGCTCGACGCCCGGCGTCAGCGTTCCGTTTAAGAATGCCATAACGCCTGCGCCCAGCCCGCCTGCGGCGCCTGCGCCGGGCACATTGAGCACATCTTTTCCCAGGTCGTTTTTTATGATCTGCGCGAGGTTTTTGAGGCCCTCGGCCAGAACCGTGATCATATCCTCGGTTACGCCCTTTTGCGGGCCGAAGACGGCGCTCGCTCCCGTGGGCCCGCAAAGCGGATTGTTGACGTCGCACGCAGCCGTGACACGTAGTTCGGGCGGCGCGTCGGGCGGTTCAATATGGCGAATGGCGTTGAGATTGCAGGCCAGCGGCGCGAGCGGACGCCCGTCTGAATCGAGAAAACGGTACCCGAGCGTTGCCGCCATGCCGATTCCACCGTCGTTGGTGGCGCTGCCGCCCAAACCCAAAGTGATCGAAGAAAGCCCACGACCGGCAGCGTGAAGAAGCATTTCGCCCACGCCGCGGGTCGTGGCATGGAGCGGGTCGCGTTTTCCGTTTGTCAGCGGCAGTCCGGCGCACGCGGACATCTCCATGATCGCCGTGCCGTCCGGCAGAACGCCGTAAACTGCGTCAACCGGCGCACCCAGCGGCCCGCAGACCCGCGCAGAGATCCTTTGCCCGCCTGCGATGCGAAGATATGTGTCGACCATTCCTTCGCCGCCGTCCGACAGCGGCAGCAAGGTGATGCGCGCATCGGGGAAATGCGTGCGGGCGGATTCGGCGATAATGCCGCCGACTTCCCGAGAAGTGAGCGTCCCCTTAAAGGAATCGGGTGCTATGACAATATGCCGCATGATACCACCTCCACTGATTTCTATTTTGGCTATAAATCTGTTTCTTTGCAAGTGTATTGTATGGTATAATAAAACGAACACCGAATGGAGGACATATTTCTTATGCAAATCCTTTTGTTGCGCCATTCGATCATACCGGGTAACAAAGAAAAGCGATATATCGGAAGAACGGATCAACCACTTACGGAGGAAGGCGTCGCGCTGGCGGCGAAAATCAAAGACGCGCCTTTGCTTGCGGGCGTCGAACGACTATATACCAGTCCCTTAAAACGCTGCCGGCAGACTGCTCGGCTGGCGTTTCCGGGATTGACGCAGATCGTGGTGGACGACCTACAAGAGATGGATTTTGGAGATTTTGAAGCGCGGACGCACGACGAAATGCTGTCCGATCCGGTCTACACGGACTGGCTAAAAACCAACTGTGAAGGGCCGGTGCCCAACGGAGAAATGCGCAGCGATTTTGCGAACCGATGTGCGGCTGCGTTTTTCGAAATCGTGGACGCGCTCCTAAAAGACGGCGTTTCGTACGCGGCGATCGTGTGTCACGGCGGGACGATCATGTCCCTGATGCACCGGTACGCGTTGCCGGAAAAGATGTATTACGACTGGATGACCGGCAACTGCTGCGGGTATCTTCTCGGATACGACGCGCAGTTGTGGCAGCAGAAAAAGATGCGCTTAAAGGAAAACTTTCAACCTGTTTTACCGCCGGTGCTGCCGGCTATATAAACGATGACGGAGGGAGAAATCAATATGGAGAGAACGTACATCAGCGACAGGATGAAAACCGGCCCCGATCGCAATACGGCGCGTGGGCTGATGAAGGGTGCGGGCTTCACGGAGGAAGAGATCCGGCGTCCTTTTATTGGTGTAGCAAATTCGTATACGAACATTTTCCCCGGACATAATCATTTGGATAAGCTTGGACAGGCGGTTATGGACGGCATCCGCATAGCGGGCGGTACGCCGGTGACATTCTCGACCATTGCCGTCTGCGACGGCATGTGCATGGGTACGGACGGCATGAAGTATTCGCTTTCGAGCCGCGAGATCATCGCCAATTCCGTCGACGCCATGGCAAACGCGCATTCGCTCGACGGTTTGGTGCTCGTAGCGAGCTGTGACAAGATTATCCCCGGCATGCTCATCGGCGCTTTCCGCGCGAATATCCCCACGATACTGATTACGGGCGGCCCCATGGCCGCAGGAAAAAGCCGCGGCCAGACGCTGACCATGAGCCCCCTCGAAGCGGTCGCAAAGCTCGACAAAGGCGAAATTACGCAGGAATTCTTCGACGAACTGGAAGACAATATGTTCCCGGGCTGCGGCGCATGTAAAGGCCTGTTTACGGCCAATTCCATGGCCTGCATGGGCGAGATACTGGGTATGGCGCTTCCGGGCAACGGCACGATCCCCGCAGTGAACGCCGCGCGGCTGCGGCTTGCGAAAATGGCGGGCATGAAGATCATGGATTTGGTGGAAAAGAACCTGCGTCCGTCGGATATCGTGACGAAACAGTCTTTTGAAAATGCCATCGTGCTGGACATGATGCTCGGCTGCTCGACCAATACGGCGCTGCACCTGCCCGCGCTGGCGGGCGCGCTGGGACTGGATATCGGTCTTGACGATTTTGACCGGATCAGCCGCTTCGTGCCGCAGGTACTGAAGCTTTCGCCGTCGGGCAAGTACATTATTGAAGACCTTCACGACGCAGGCGGCATCAGCGCAGTCATCAAGCAGGCATTGGATGCGGGCCTGATCGACGGTACACAGAAGTCCGTCACCGGCGTGACGATCGCCGAAAACGTGAAAGACGCGCAGGTGTACAATCGGGAAGTCATACACGATATGGAGCATCCATACCTCAAAGAGGGCGGCCTTTTGGTGCTCAAGGGCAACATTGCGCCGGAGGGCTCGATCATCAAGGCCGGCGGCGTAGCGCCGGAGATGTTCCAGCATACCGGCCCCGCGCGCGTGTTCGATTCGGAACGTGCGGCCATGAAGGCGCTTACGGAGAATAAGATTCAGAAGGGCGACGTGATGGTCATCCGTTACGAAGGCCCCAAGGGCGGCCCGGGCATGCAGGAAATGCTGGCGCTGACTTCTTATATCTGCGGCGCCGGACTGGATAAGGATGTGGGATTGATCACGGATGGGCGCTTCTCCGGCGCAAGCCGCGGCGGCGTGATCGGTCACGTATCGCCCGAGGCGGCGCTCGGCGGCCCCATCGCCCTGATCGAAGAGGGCGATATGATCGAGATCGACCTCAATGCCCGCAAGCTCAATGTGCTCGTGGACGATGAAACGCTCGCAAAGCGTCGGGCCGCGTGGGTTTGCCCGCCGCCCAAGATCAACAAGGGCTGGATTGCACAGTACGCCAAGCTGGTAGGCCCCGTTTCGAAGGGCGCGCAAATGACGATCGACTGATCGGTGAAATCAAAGAGCCCCGCTGTACAGCGGGGCTCTTTATGTGCTTTTATGGAAGAACGATCTTTCCGCCATGCTTTTTCCGCGGGGCGGTGAAATGTCCGAGGCCGCCCATCAACCCGCCGAGAGCCTGCAATATCCCTTCCATGTTTTTTTTGTACAGCGGGTATCCGCCGCTTTTGTAACGATCGATCACGATTTCGTAGCGATCTGAGGCGGCGCGTATCGCGGTCTCCCACGATATGTACAGCTCCCGACTGGCAGTCAGGCCGATTTCGTGCATCTTGTCTTTGTTCGATTGAAGCGCCAACAGACAGGCATACAGGCTTTCGGCGTTTTCTTCGATCAGAAATCCGTTTCGGACGTCCGTCACGCCTTCTGCCGCGCAGCTGCCCTTTATGATGACGGAAGCGAGACTGCATGCGGCGGCTTCACGAATGACGAGACCGTTGGTGTCGAATGTCGACGGGAACAGGAAGAGATCGGCTCTGCAATACCATGCGCGAAGCGCCTCGCGCTGAGAGAGCGCGCCTGTGAATATGCATTTGTCTTGCAGGTTGTTTTCAGCGGCATATTTTTCGATTTCGCTGCGATCCGAGCCGTCGCCGACGAATACCATGCGAAAATCGTGGCCTTGCGCTTTCAGGCGCGCAAGCGCGTCGAGAATGATTTTGATTCCCTTATACCACATGATGCGACCAACGAACAAATAGACGGGTACGTCATGCGGCAGGTCGTAACTGCCGGTTACGCGGAAGACCTGCTCTTCGGAAACTCTTTCGCGAGGGAGGTCAACGCCGTTGGGCATGACGATATATTCGCCTTTGTAACCGATCGCGCGGAGGTTTTCCCCGCCGCCATGGCTTACGGTCCAAACCTCGTCGCACGCGTTGATATTTTCCAGCAATGCTTTTTTGCTGGTGGTTTGCAGCGCTTTATTGCGTATGACGTTCGCGATATCGATATCGTATTTCGTATGGTAGGTCAGTATGAGCGGGGCCTGAATGGTCTTGCGGAGCTGCCGCGCCAACAGTGTGGACACGATCGGACAATGGCTGTGCAGCACGGCGACGTTCTCTTCGGAAAGACGGTTCGCAAGTTTGGGCGAAAACGGAATGCCCGCCATATAACCGACTTTTTTGCGGATATCGACGCTGGGATACCTTAATACCGGATAGGGATAAACGCTGTCATCCGCCTGCGGATGGGAAGGCGTGATGACGATTGCCTGAGAACCGTTCGCATGAATCTGTTCGGCATAATTTAAGGTTGCATTTGCAACTCCGTCTATTTCCGGAGGAAATGAATCGCTTAATAAGCAAACTGTCGGGTTTGATTTCATGCTCTGTCACCGCTTATCGTGTTCGAAACAATGTTTTGGTTATGTCCCAAATCCGTTTTATTGTGTCGGAGCGTCTGCCCCTGACGATCATAACAGTATATCATCAAGACGGATAAAAAACAAGCAACAATCGGTTCGTCTGGAACAGGGAGGAAGGGAGAACCGTTAAAAGCGAATAAAAAGGCTCGCTTTTTAAGCGAACCAGTTGATTTTATTGATAGGCGTAATTCGCAGGCGTACCGTGCCGACAATCGTTTCCAGATCGACACATCCGAATTGGGCGTCGCGGCTGTCGGTGCTCTGTGCGCGATTGTCGCCCAATACAAACACGCATCCGTCCGGAACGGTGATCGGGCTGAAGTCGGATTCGTTGGGTACGGCATATTGGCTTTCGTCGAGCGCATAGCCGTTGATGTACACCTGACCGTCGACGATATCGACGGTTTCGCCCGCAAACGCTACGATGCGCTTGATGGTTTCCTGCCCGTCGGCAGGGCTCTTAAAGACCACCATGTCCCCGCGCTGCGGCGTGCGCAGGTACTGTGAAATACGGTCGACCAGCAGCAGATCGCCTTCCGCGAGCGAGGGCTGCATGGAAGCGCCAACGACCCGAAACGGCCGCACCAGCAGCATAAACACGATGACGAGCACGAGCAGTATCTCCACGATACTGGATATCCAGGAAAAGACCCGCTGATGCCGGTAGAGCTTTTCTTTATCGGTTGAACGTAATTTGAGTTCCTGCGTCATCATAGTCCTCGGATATTCGAAAACGGCCAAATCACGCAAATTGCTTTTCCAAGAATTTTATTGTAGGGGATACAGCCTACCCGAAGCGCGCTGCGGCTGTCAAGACTTTGGCTGGGGTTTCGATTGTCGCCCATGACATATACGCAGTTTTCGGGGACGACCACGGGCAGGGCGGTGTCGTAGATCGGCCCATCCCAGTAGGCGCTTTCGGACAGATATACGCCGTCAATGTACACGCCGTCTATTTGCACTTCGACCGTCTCGCCCGGCAGACCTATGACGCGTTTTACACAGCTCGTCGTGTATCCCGGGTAGTAGCATACGATGATGTCTCCGCGCTGCGGTTCGCCGAACCAGTAAGATACTTTTTCGACGAGCAGGCGTTCCGTGTCATACAGCGTGCTGTACATGGAACTCCCATCCACGAGAATCGGTTCGCCGACAAAATTGCGTATTGCAAACGCAATGGCAACCACGATCAGTATGTAAATAATAAAATCGATGATGCCCGCTCGTTTGTAAGCGTGGTCTTTCGCGTGCATTTCTTCGGCAGCGCGTATGAAACGTTCTTTTTGTGCGCCTTGCAGTGATTTCATAGGTATTTATTCCTCTGTAAGCCTTTTCTTGGCCTGCTTTATGAACTCCGCGCGGTCCATCATCACGATGCGGCCGCATTTGTTGCATTTAATTTTTACATCCGCGCCTACGCGAATGACCGTCCACAAGTTCTCCCCACAGGCGTGGGGTTTTCGCATGATGATTTGATCTCCCAGATAAAACGCTTCGATCATTGGCTCTCACCTTTGGTTTTTGTGAGGACGACCAGCCGGTTGTAGGGGATTTCCACGCCCATTTTCTCCAGCTCCGCTTTGACCAGCGGCAGAAGCTCGTACTGCACTTTCCATTGACGTGCGGGCTGCACCGGAACCGCCATGCGAAGCGTTACGCCGGACTGCCCCAGCTGCACAACGCCCAGCATTTGCGCTTCGCCCGCAACCAGCGTGGGGTTGTCGGCCGCGTAAGATGCGGCGGCCGCCAGCATGCATTCCACGGCGCGCTCCAGATCGGCTTCGTAAGCGATGTCGGCTTCAATAACCGCCATCTGGTTCGTGCGCGAATAATTGATCAGAACACCCATTTTGCCGTTCGGAATCGTATAAAGCTCTCCGCGCCAGCCTTTGACGATGGTCGTGCGGAGGGCGATTTCCTGTACCGTTCCCACTACGTCGCCGATCTTCACGTAATCGCCCACGGATATTTCGTTTTCAAAAAGGATGAAAAGCCCCGCTACGACGTCTCCGATCAGGCTTTGCGCGCCGATGCCGATTGCAAGCCCCGCGATGCCTGCCGTCGCGAGAAGCGATCCGACGGTTGCGCCGAGGCCCAAAAGCTGTAGAATCCCAATGATCGCGATGAACCAGAGGACGTACTTAAACACATTTTGCAGAACCAGCGAAAGGGTTCCAAGGCGCCGCTTCTTTTCGGTTTCTGCGGTTTTCTGTATGCGGCGGTCGTAGGCTTTGGCGATGATACGCTTGAAAATTGCAGTGACAACGCGCGCCAATACCAGAATCACGATGATACCGATCAGACGCGCCAGATAATCCGGCCAGTTTTTTTCGATTGTCTGCAACAGCGTTTCAAACATAAGCGATAAAGAAAGGGACGCAAAGTCCCAGTCGGTTAATCCAGAAGTACGGGTATATATTCCAGCGTGACATCTATGATACGGTCGGGCTTTTCCTCCTGTACCAGATGCCCCGCATTGCGGATGAGCGCAAACTGTGAATTCGGCAGCGCGCTGTGGAAAAGATCGGCTTCTTCCGGCGGACGGATTTTATCTTCCGTCCCCCAAACGATCAGGATATCCTTATAAATCTCCCGTAGATCCGCGACCATCGATTCGTCGTCGCAGTTGCGAATGCAATCCAGTATCGCGCGGCGTGAATCGGGGTCAGAAACCGTCTTATAATATTCTCCCACAGCCATTTCATCGATTGCAGTCAAATCGAACAGACTGGATTCGAGGAGGGCGCGCACGGTCTTGACGCCGTATAAGCGGCTGGCGACTCCGCCCAGCAGCGGGCTGGTCATCATGCGTACCGCCAGAGGCATCGCCTCCGTGATGCTGCCGGGGGAAATGAGGATGCTTTTTCCGACGCGCTTGGGATATTTGCGTATGAAATCGAGCGCGTACAATCCGCCCATGGAGAAAGCCAGAAGATGCGAAGATTCAAGCCCCACGGCCTTCATGAAAAGCTCCAGCATCAAGCTGAACTGATCGATGCTGTAATCAAACGATATCGGGCGGGAAGAATATCCGTGCCCTAAAAGATCGATGGCGAACACGCGGTAGAACTGCGAAAGCCGTTCAAATACATTGCGCCATGTGTAAGCCGATTGGCCGACAGAATGAAGCAGTATGAGCGGTTCGCCTGCGCCTGCTTCAAAGTAATGTATTTTGGCGGTTTCGGGCACGTTTTCGCCATCTTTCACTTCCGGCATTCCCGGAAGCGTGATTTCCGCATATAAGCCGGTATGCTCGGAATTGATGAATTTTTTTACTTGAAGAGCTAAACCCACAATGTCCTCCCCGGGCAAACACCCGTCTCTTTGCATATATTGTTTATTCTACAACGTTTTCCGAGGATTTGCAAGCAATGCTTATACAGGCTTGTTTCAGCCACTGAAAAATTTCCGGCATATGCATGCGTTCGGGATGGAACTGTACGCCGAGGAGAAGATTTTCTTCATCTTCAAAGGCTTCAATGACGCCTGCAGGAGAAACAGCGGCGGCGTACAGCCCTGCGGCGAGACATTTAACGGCCTGATGGTGGAAGCTGTTCACAAAAAATTTACCGCTTCCGAACAGACGCGAACGGTTGATTCCATAGATTGGATGTGCCGTGTCCGGCGCAAGGACGTGTTTTTCCGAAATGCCCGCGGCAGAAAGGTCGGCGTGGAGCGTACCGCCTCGGGCGACGTTCAAAATCTGCATGCCCCGGCAGATGCCGAGCGCAGGCACATGCGCCGCGTGCGCCCAGTGCGCCAGCGTAAGTTCGTACCGATCCCGTTCCGCATCCATTCCCCTGAGAGCGGGGTCAAAGGCGTAGCCGGCTAAGGGAGGCGACATGTCTCCGCCGCCCGTAAAGACCAATCCGTTTACACAGGAGGGAATGCCGGATTGGGGGCACAACAGCAGCGGCCGCATACCGGCCGCCGCAATTTCCTCGGCATAATTGCGCATCAGGCGGTATTCCGCATTGCCGCCGACCGTGATACCGACGAATGGAGCGCTCACCGCGTTGTACTCCGCCTTAGCCGCAGCCAGTATCCGCCGTCCGGGGTCTTGATATAACGGGAAAACCCGCTTAAGTGCTTTGGCGGCGTAGGGCGGTAGTCCGCAGGCACGGCCGTGATGTGGATATGTTCGTTTCCGCGCATCCACTCGCCTTCCAGATACCAGCCCTGTCCCTGCCCGCGAAACACGCGCCGCCAGCTCGCGTGCGGGAACGCGTTCGGGAAGGGGTTGGAAATCGGCGCGGACGGCGGTATTTTTGGGTTGAAAGCCGGCGCGGGCGGCGCAGGCGGCGCAGGGGAAACGGGCTTTTCTACGTATACCGGCGAAATGTCGTCGGTCTGGCGCAGACGGGAGGGGTACACGGCGGTGCTGGGCTGCGGGAACAACGCCCGCGCCTGAATCAGAATGTTTTGCAGCGCCTCGCTTTTTCCCGCGGGGTCTGTCGGCGGCGGAACGTTCGACACGGCGGTTTTCGCTGCTTTGGAGACGGTTTCGGGTTCCTGCTCCGGCGTTTCCGTGCACGCGGTGATGGCGGTCTGCGCCGCTGCGGACGGCGGTTCCTCTGTTGAAATAGAAACGTCTGCTTCCGATGGAATTTGGTCGGGCGTTTCAGGCCCGCGCGCTGGCTCCGCGGCTGTTCGAGGCGTGTTCGACATGCGCAAGTGCATTTTTTCTCTTTCCAGATTGATTTTTGCGCCGCGCCGCAGGCCCTCCAAAAGGAATTTGCCGTCGTGCATGACGACGATTCCCAGCACGGTTCCGTTGGTCTGAGCAGCTCCGTTTGTCAGGCGCACGGGGCCATCCGGACACAGCAGGTAGGTCTGCGCGTTGGAAGGAATTTTTGAGCGCAACTCGACGCTGATGAGCGTGCCGTTCTGCGTGATGCGCGCATTTCCGCGCGTGCGTCCGTCCGGTGATTTGAGCGGCAGTATCCATAGGTTCTGCGGCATGATTGATGTACCTCCGGCCTTTTTTGATATGTATATGCGGCGCTTTTGTGGTATACTCTAAGTCATCGACATTGCGCGGGAGGAAAAATGCATGTTCGTGGTGATTGGTCTGGGTAATCCGGGAATCGTTTACGAAAACTCACGTCATAATGTCGGCTGGCACGCCTTGGACGCGCTGGCCGCCAAACTGGGGATAGAATTGAAAAAACACGCGCACCGCGCCGTTATCGGCGAGGGGATGTTTCACGGAGAAAAAGTCATGCTCGTGAAACCGCAGACATATATGAATCTCAGCGGCGAGAGCGTACAGTCGATTGTCGCATACTATAAACTCGCGCCGGAAAACCTGATCGTGATGTATGACGACGTGGATTTGCCGGTAGGCGAGCTGCGCATTCGTCCGCGTGGGTCCGCAGGTACGCATAACGGCATGCGCTCGATCGTTGCCTGCCTGGGCGACGATGGGTTCAAGCGAATTCGCGTCGGGATCGGCCGCCAGCACGACGAAAGAGACCTGGTTGCGCATGTGCTGGGGAAGCCCGACGAGCAGGATCAGAAGCTCTTGGACGAAGCGTATCAGGCCGCCGCGGACGCCGCGCTCCTGCTGATAGACGGCAAGCTGTCCGAAGCGCAGGCCAAGTACAATAAAAAAGCCAAGAACCGCCCTGCGGCGCAGGAGGAGGAATAAATTACGCAAGACATGCCATTGTTGCGCATGCTCCAAACCGTCCCGGAATACAGACGCCTCGAGGAACTGATCGAGGCGGGGAAAGGCCCGGTGGCGGCTTTTGGATTGCCGGAAGTTCATAAAGTGCAGATTGCTGCCGCACTCAACCAAACCGGAAGGTGCGTGCTTTTGGTATGCCCGACGCAGGCGAACGCGCAGCGCATGTACGATCAGCTTACTGCGCTGGAGATCGACAACGTGCTTTTCCCGGCGCGGGAAATGCCGCTGGTAAATGTGTTCGCTTCCGCAGGCCCGTATAATGCCGCGCGCATGCGTGTGCTGACGCGGCTCGCGCTGGGGGAAGCGCCGGTGATCGTCGCGCCGGCGTTGAGTCTGATGCAGCGGCTTGCGCCGCAGAAGGCGATCAAAGACGCCATGTGCGTGCTGCGCACGGGCGACATTTATGCGCCTCGGGAGCTGCTGCGAAAACTGACGGATGCAGGGTACGAACGCGTGGACATGGTGGAGAGCGTGGGACAGGTATCCTTGCGTGGGAGTTTGCTGGATGTGTTTCCGTCTCAAAGCGACTATCCCGTGCGCGTGGAGTTTTTTGACGACGAGATCGACCAGATGCGCCGCTACGACCCGCAGACGCAGCGTTCCATGGAGCAGCTCCTTGAAACCGTCGTTCCGCCTGCGACCGAAGTGCCGCAGGATGCAAAGGCCATTGCGCGCGCGCTGAAACAAATGGGCGATGCAGTCGGCTTTGACGCGCAGCGCGTTGCGCTCGAGGAGGGAAGGCCCTGTCTGGGCGCCGAACCGCTGCTGCCCGCATTTTATGCCGGCAATACGACTTTTTTCGATCATCTGCCGCAGAATGCCTGCATACTGGTGGACGAAGCGCATCGGGTGGAAGAAAACCAAAACATCGAATACGGCCTGTTTGCGCGCTCTGTCGCGGATATGCTTGCGCGGGGCGAGGGACTTTCCATACAGGCGGAATTGTTGGATACGCCGGACGCGGCGCGAAAACGGTTAGATCACGCGAGAAGTGTTCTGCTGTTTACGTTGGCGCGCAGCGTGGGCGCTGTCCGTGCGAAGGCGAGCGTGAGCTTTGAAGCGCGCACAGCGCCGCAGTACATGGGCGCATTCGCGGAACTTGCGCGGGACATCGGCCTGTGGCGGCGGCAGAAGGAAAGCGTGCTGCTGTTTGCGGGCGGACAGGCGGAAGCGCTGCAGGAACGGCTGATGGACGAAGACTGCGAGGCGGCTGTCGTGCAGGACCTGAAACGGGAACCGCGCCCCGGCGAAGTGCTGATTCTGCACCGTGCGGTGCAGCAGGGGTTTGTCTGGCCGGAGCTGCATGTGGTGGCGCTGGGCGCGGAAGAGCTGTTCGGGCAGGTGCGCCGTCAGCGAACGCCCGCGCGAAAGAAGAAGGCGGGTATCTCCGTATCGGACCTCAATCCCGGCGATTTTATCGTGCATGAAACGCATGGCGTTGGACGTTTTCTGGGTGTGGAAACGTTGAACGTGCAGGACACCATGCGCGACTACCTTTATATACAGTACGCGGGGGATGATAAGCTCTACATTCCCGTCAACAACCTCGACCGCATACAGAAATACATCGGCAACGAGGGCGAGGCGCCGCGCCTGAGCCGTCTGGGCTCCAATGAATGGAACCGTCAGGTCACGCGTGCGCGCGCCGCGGTGAAGAAACTGGCGATCGACCTTGCGGCGCTCTACGCGGCGCGGGGCGCGGGACATGGGTTCGCGTTTTCGCCGGATACGCCATGGCAAAAGCAGATGGAAGCGGGATTTCCCTATGAGGAAACGCCGGATCAGGTGCAGTGCATCGCGGAAATCAAGGCGGATATGGAAAAGCCGGTTGCGATGGATCGCCTATTGTGCGGAGACGTGGGTTACGGGAAAACGGAAGTTGCTCTGCGGGCTGCCTTTAAGGCCGTGCAGGACAGCAAGCAGGTCGCCGTGCTCGTGCCGACGACGATACTCGCCCAACAGCATTACAACACGTTTACCGCCCGTTTTTCGGGGTTTCCCGTGCGGGTGAGCCTGCTTTCCCGCTTTAGGACTCCGGCGGAACAAAAGAAGGTGAAAGCTGCGGTAGCCGAGGGCAGCTGCGACGTGGTGATCGGCACGCACGCGCTTTTGGGAAACGACATCCGCTTCAAGGATTTGGGACTGCTGATCGTGGATGAGGAGCAGCGCTTCGGCGTAGGGCATAAGGAAAAGATCAAGGCCATGAAAAACAACGTCGACGTGCTGACTCTTTCCGCTACGCCCATACCGCGCACGCTCCATATGTCCATGGTGGGCATACGCGACATGAGTCTGATCGAAACGCCGCCCGAACAGCGAACGCCCGTGCAGACGTACGTGATGGCGTATTCGGATGCGCTCCTAAGGGACGCGCTGTATAAGGAGCTGGGCAGAGCGGGGCAGACGTATATCGTATACAACGACGTGCAGAGCATGGAACGCTTTGCAGAACATGTTCGCACGCTGGCGCCGCAGGCGCGCGTGGCGATCGCGCATGGGCAGATGCCCGAGCGTGTTCTGGAGAGCACCATGCTGGATTTCATGCAGGGCGAATACGACGTGCTGGTGTGCAGTACGATCATTGAAAACGGTTTGGATATCCCCAATGCAAATACGCTTGTGACGATCAACGCCGACCGGATGGGACTTGCGCAGCTTTATCAGCTGCGCGGGCGCGTGGGACGTTCTTCGCGTATGGGATACGCGTATTTCACGTTTGCGGCGCATAAAACGCTCAACGAAACGGCACATAAACGCCTCAGCGCGATTGCGGAATACACGCAGTTCGGCGCGGGATTTCATCTGGCAATGCGGGACCTTGAGCTGCGCGGCGCGGGAAGCCTTCTGGGTGCGGAGCAGCACGGGCACATTGCGGACGTGGGATATGAATTTTACTGTAAGATGCTCGACGCCGCTCTGCGGGAAGCGAAGGGGGAAAAGCGCGGGCCGGAGGTGGAGAGCGTAGTCGAAATTCCCATGGACACGCATATTCCGCACGAATACATTCCCGCAGAATTGCAGCGCATGCAGATTTACCAGCGTATCGCGCGCATCGACAGCCGCGAAAGCCGGGACGACATGCGCGACGAGCTCGAGGATCGCTACGGAGAAGTACCGCAGTCGGTGTTGACGCTGATGGACGCAGCCTGGATAAAGTCGCTGTGCGAACGCGCGCAGATCGTACAGCTGATTGTTCGCGACGGCGAGGCGCGGCTGCAATTCCATCCCCGCGCGCAGATAGACGGCGGGAAGCTGATGCTTGTAGCCCAGCAGCAGGGCGCGTTTTTGCAGGCGGGGGAACAGGTTACTTTTGTTTTAGTGCGCAAGAAAAGCGCCGCGGAAGCAATTATGGCAGAACTGCCACAACTTATTTACACGATTGCACGTTGCATAGATTTCATAGAATAGGTATAATGTAGTGAGCTATCGAATTGAAGGAGAAAGCAAAATGAAACAGATCAAGCGGCTTGCGCTGCTGATGGCATTCGTGTTATTGGTGGCAGGCGTATTGGCGGGCTGTGGCAATCAAGGGGAGGATGTGCTGGCCGTAGTAGGCGAAACCAACGTGTACCGCTGGCAGTTTGACCGGTATATGGACGAGCAGCTGGTGTACCAGTTGCAGCTTACAGGTCATGACATCACAAAGGATGCGGAAGCATATCGAGAGTATAAGCAGACGCGCCTGGAGGATCTGATCGGGGAAGCTGCGCTGAAAGAAGAGGCGCGTTCCCGAGGAATGTACGATCTGACGGCTGAAGAAGAAAAGCAGATCGACGAACAGTATTTGGAATACTACAACACCAGCATCACGCAGCTGATGGAACAGCTTGGCGGTGACGACACTGCGACTCGGCGTAAAGCGGAAAATCAGTTTGAAGACTTTCTGAAGGAGCATCATCTTACGCCTGACCGCGTGCGCGAAATCATGCTGGACGATTACGTGCTGGCAAATCTGATGGAGGAGCTGTCGGGCGAGATTGACCTGTCGGAAGAAGACCTTCAGGAGGCATACGAGAGCATGCTCGAAACCCAGAAGACGTCTACCGAAGAGGATCCGTCATGGCTTGGAACCAACACGCCCAGTCTGCTCGTCTATGTGCCGGAAGGGTACGTAAAGGTCATACGTATGTTTGTGAGCTATTCGGGCGCGCAGCTGCGTAAGATTCAGGAAGCGACGGAAAAGCTCGCGACTGCTGCGCAGGAGTATATGCAGGCGCTCGCCGACGGCGCGCTGAACACGTCCATTAAAGAAGACGCCTACAACCGCGCCGCGACTGCGTACGAAAACATTTTGAACAACGTGTACGAAGAGCAGCTTCAGGAAAAACGCCCCATACTGGAAGCGGCGCAGCAGGCAGAAGACTTCAAAACCTTTGTCGAAGAGAATACGGAAGAAGACCTCGCGTATTTCTATGTGTGCGAAGCCTCTACGAATGTGAGCGCTGAGTTCCGCGACGCGGCGCTTGCGCTGGAGAATCCGGGCGATGTTTCGGATTTCGTTCAGCTGGATAACGGCATTTGTGTCATCTCGCTGCTGGAAAAGCTGACGCCCGGCGAGGTGGGGTATGAGAACGTAAAGGAAGAGTTGCGCAAACAGCTTGTAGAGAATACGATATTCACCAACAGCATGGCGCTGCGCCAGCAATACGCGCAGGCGGCAGACGAGAAGGGCTTGGTGACCCGGTATCTGGACAAGCTGTAACGATACGATCCAGACACAACATCATGTGATTTTAAGGAGAAGGTTCAATGAGAAAAAATGTCCGTAAACTATTGGCGGTGGCGCTGGTCCTTATTATGGGCGTGCTCAGCATCGGCTGCAGCCTCGTGAGCGTCAATGAGGAGAAAGATCGCGCGCAGGTCGTTGCCACGATCGGCAACATCCAGATTCTTAAGGGCGAGTATATTGATGAATTCAACGAGATGCTCGGCGCCTATAAGAGCTACGGCAGCGATCCGACGTCGGACAGCAAAACGCTGCAATCTTTCCAGGACGGCGTGCTTGACGCGATGGTCAAAACACAGCTGATGTATTACCGTGCGAGTGAGTTGGGTCTGGATACGTTCACCGAGGAAGACGATGCGTATGTAGCGCAGAAGGTGGAAGATCAGAAAAAGACGATTCTGGGAAGCTATCGCTCCTGGGTAGCGGAAGACTTCAAGGATGACCCGACCGTCGATATCGATCAGGTTGCGGAAGAGTATCTGCTCAATGAGGTCGAGGGCTACGGCATGACGCTCGATCAATACTGGGAAAGCATTGCAAAGGAGCAGTATGAGGCGCTCCTGCATGAACGGCTTTTGGATTACTATGCTTCCGATTTGGAGATCACCGATGAGGATGTACAGGCTTGGTACGAGCAAACGCTTGCGGATCAGCAGGAACGGTTCGACAAGACCCCGCAGACGTACAAATCCTATCAGGAATACTATGAAAAGTACAACAGAGACCCTGTCGTCTATGTGCCCGAGGGCTACAAGCGCTTCAAGCATATCCTGATCGTGTCGGACGGCGCGATCGATCCGTCATATGCGGAAAAGAAAAAACAGATGGAAGCCCTGCAGGCGGAATTAGGGCCCTTAATTCTGGAAGACGAAGTAGGCAATGCCGAACGTATCGCAGAAATCAGGTTGGAGTATCAGGCGCTTCAGAAGGAAACGGAAGAGCTGTACAGCCAGCACTATGCGCAGGCGCAGGTTCGCAGTCAGGAGGTCTGGGACGAACTGCAGGCGGGCGCTGATTTCCACAAGCTGATGATGGATAATACGGCGGACACCGATATCCTGAATTATGAACTCTATCAGGAAAAAGGCATTCTGATCTGCGAAGCGCTGTCGAACAACGTCTTCTCCGAGGAAGTGAAGAAAGCGACTATGGCGCTGACCGAGATCGGCAGCTACACGAAGGTGATTGCCGATGACGACGGATACCATATCTTCCAGTATGTCGGAGATGAGGAACCGGGCGTACGCGCGCTTGACAGCGAAACGATGGAGATCGCCCGTGCACAGCTTCTGAGCACCGCGCGTCAGACCAAGTGGGACGAGCTGGTGGATGCATGGGAAGAGGATCAGAGCATTGTTATCCTCAATCGCAACGCCATTCGCGACGTCGGCAAATAATAGCACCGAAGACTTAAAAGATGAAATGAAACATCCCGCGTTCTTATGGAACGCGGGATGTTTTTGTGTTCTAAGAGCCGGATTGCGCATCAAGCTGCTATCTCTAATCGTGTGGGAGAATTGTTTTCAACGCAATTGACGTAAGCGAATTTTAGCTAAAAATACAGCTGGGTAAAACGACCGTGGCCGTTTTACCCAGCTGTAAGTAAAATCAACGAAAGCCCTATCAATCAGGAACCAGACCGCCGGCAGGCGCAAGGTTTTCGGGCGCCGCCGAATCGGATTTATCCAGATAGTACCGTACGATGTCCTCTACGGCGCCCACAGACGAAGCGCCCGAAAGGCCGTTGGGAATGTAGACGGTTATGGCGATCTCGGGGTTTTCGCGCGGCGTGAGCGCGATCAGCCACGAGGTGTTTTCGATATCGACGTTGTTGGCCGCGGACATCTGCGCGGAGCCTGTTTTTCCCATGATGCGGTCGGCATAGCCGCCGCTTCTAAAACTCGTGCTGATAGCCGTTGCAGCGGTACCGGCGCTGCCGACGTCATCTTCCTCGGATACCACGTTGGCCATGCCTTCGCGAATGGCCGACCAATATTCGGCAGGCGCATCGATCTGATCGAACACCGTCGGCTCCGTTATGCTTATGGGAACGCCTTCACTGTCGAGTATGCGGTCTACGATATGTACGTCGTACACCGTGCCGCTGTTGGCAATGGACGCTGCGTAGCGGGAAATCGCTACGGGCGTAACGAGCATGATACCCTGACCGATACCCGTACGGATCGTCTGCGTGGGCTTCCATTTCAGCTCATAGAGCATCGAGTCGATCGTGCTGACCCAGTTTTGTACCTTTGCGATATTTTCGGGAAGTCCCAGATACTCGCGCAATACGCTGCGGATGCCGGGCCCAAGCTGGCTCTCGCCGTCCTGTAATTTCATCAGGTTCTGCGCGCAGGCGTCGATCGCTTCCGTGTCGATTTCCATGCCGCGTTCATTCAATATCTGCTCCAGATATGTGCACAGACTGTTGTATACATAACGGGGCAGGGAGCTTCTCTGTTCGTTCAATTCTTTCGTGTTGTCGTAAAGGACTTCCTGCCCGCCGATCTGGCCGGTCAACTCGCCGGGAAGCTCGATATTGGTTTTGCTGTCGAGACCGAAACGGCTGGCCCACTGATTGAGTTTCGTAATGCCCAGACGGTCGGCTACGCGGAAGAAGTAATAGTTGCAGCTTTGACCGATTGCCTGCGGCAGCGTGAGATTGGCGTGCTTGGCTGTATTCTTAACCCAGCAGCTCGGCGCGTTGGCGGTGACCTTGGTGTCCGGATCGTCCACAAAATAGTAATAAGGCGATTCGTCGGAGATCTGCTCGGTCAAAGTAACCTTGCCTTCCATCAGTCCCGCCATTCCGGTAGCCATCTTAAAAATCGACCCCGGCGCTGTGCGCAGCTGCAGCGCGCGGTTGAGCGTAGGGGATACGTCGCTTTGGAACAGTTCCCGGGAACGCTCTTCCGATATGCCGGCGAGCAGTTCGTTCGGGTCATACGAGGGGTAGGAGGCCATGGCCAGCACGTTGCCGTTGGCGGTGTCCAGTATGACGATCGCGCCTGTCTGCGCCATTTTGATGGCGTCCGTGTCGGCGCGCAGGCGCGCATAGTAATCGTAGTTCGTGCGCAGGAGTTCTTCCTGTTTGCTGTGGATGGATGCGATGATGTCCTTGAGCGCTCTTTCGGCAACTTCCTGAAGTGTGATGTCGATGGTGAGCATGATGTCGTTGCCGTCCGTGGCCGCTTTGGTTTCCAACAGACGGGTAACGGTGTAGTGCTTGTTGACTTCGATCGTCTGCGTGCCGCGGTGATCGTTCGTGCTGGCGGTCAGGTACGCTTCCATCGTTCGCTCGATGCCCGCTACGCCGATGTAATCGTTGTACGAGTAACCGAGCTTCGTCATGTCGACAACTTCTTCACCCTCGCTGTTGACGGTGATGTATTCTTCATACTGCTCTCTCTGATAGCCCATGCTCTCCAGCGCAGCGGGCGAAACGGTGTTGACCTGTCTGCTCAGATACCCCAATATATGCGCTGCCGTGGTGCCGCGCGGGTATATGCGCGTGGTGCTCTGCGTCGTTTGGATGCCGAGAAGTTCGTCTGCGCGCATGTCGAGTTCGGCCACAACCTCCATGGAAACGTTGTAGGCGATGGTGACGGGTTCGTAAGCGCGGTAGTTGTTTAAGAGCACTTCCTGACGGATCGAAATGATCTTCACGGCTTCCTCAAAGGGCATATCGTCTGGGATTTGCCAGCTGTTGCGCAGCTCCACGTAAGCTTCTTCCGCCGTATATGTGCGTGAAGTGGAAAAGGACATTGCATTGACGAAGTTTTCGTAACGGGCTTTGATGGAGGATTCTGCGGTTACGCCCCAGTCGTAATAGAAATTGCCGTCTTCATCCATGCGGATGTAGGAAGTGTCGATGGTCTTTCCGCCGCCGGCTTCAATGATTTTTATGGCTTTAATCAGCGATTCGGTATAAAGCGCACTGTCGGTCGACGAACGCTTTTCGGGGTCGCGGTAAAATTCGACGTTGTAGCTCGTCTGGTCGTAGGCGAGAACTACGCCGTTGCGATCCAGTATCCTGCCGCGCGCGCCGGTGGTGTAAATCGTTTTGCTGCTGAGAGATTCCGCCCTCTGCGCATACGCTTCGCCCTGCGTGAGCGTAAGGTCGGCGAGCTTAAAGAGCAGCGCGCTCATCAAAGCGGCGATGATCAGTCCCAATATGAAAAAGCGAAGTTTATTCTTGATTTTCATGGCGATTTCCTATATATGCAGATGGTCGCGTCTTCTGGAGGCCTGTCGTGCGATGATGGGTTTGAAAATTGCGTGCGCGCCTGCGCATACGAGCGCGGTAAACACCGCGCTGGGCAGGATATACTCTAAGAGCATGGACCCAAAGTGATAGGTGATGCCCATCAGCGCCGCTACGGCGCCAACCAGAAGTTCTTTAATGATTGCGGCAAAAAACGCTGTTGCCGCAGGGATAATGACGTTGTCCGCGTAATATTTCCGATGAAAAATGCTTCCGGCCAGCGCTGCAAGAAGATACAGGGCGAGGTTCATGCCTATGAATTCGCCGAATAGGATATCCATGATCAGACCGGAGATGCCGCCGATCAGGAGCGCCTGCGGCCGCCCCAGCAGCACGCCGTAGCTGACCGCTATGGCGAGAAGCATATCCGGGCGGATGCCGACGATATTCAGACGCATGAAAAATATTGAATCAAAATAGATGCACACGAGTATGGAGACAACGATTGTGATTCGCTTCATCATGGCGTTGTTTGCTCCTGTGTACTGTCGGTGTTCAAGATGACCATGACTTCCTCAATGTGGTTGAAATCCACGGCCGCAGTCAGAAGGGCGTTGTAATCGCCTTCGTCCGAGCGTGCAACTTCCGTGATTTCGCCGACCATGATTCCCTTGGGATAAATGCCTCCGAGACCGCTTGTGACGATGATGTCGCCCGGGACGAGGTCGCTGTTGGCGGGCAGGTAGTAGAGCTCCAGAACGTCGGATGTAGTGCCGCTTTCGAGGCGTCCGCGCACCATGCCGTTGACGCGCGTGCGCTGTACCATTACACTGACGCTCGTGCGCGGATCGATGACAGCGGAAACCTTGCTCCATGTCGCGCCGACTTCCGTAATGCGCCCGACCAGACCGTCCGCCGTCACGACGGGCATTTGTGCTTCAATGCCGTGGTTGCGGCCGACGTTGATCGTAAAGGTATCGAACCAGATGCCTTGGCTCTTGCCGATGACCGACGCGCTGACGTATTCCAGTTCCGAGTTGCTCTGCGCAAAATGCAGCATCTCGCGCAGACGCTCGTTTTCTTGCCGCAGGTCTTCCAGCTCGATCATCTGCTGTTCCAGCTGTGTGAGCCTTAGATGCAGCTGCTCATTTTCAAGGTCTGCATCCGTAGTGCGGAACAAGCGATTGAAAAAGTCGATAATGGCTGCCGACGCGTTGGATGCAAACGTCTGTACGGGCTGCACAACAGAGCCGACGGCGCTTTCGATAAACGTCATCGACCGATTGCCGACGGTCACCGCAATGAGTATGACCAACACCACTATCGCTATGATCGCTATGATTAACGGCCTGTTGTGCAAAAACTTGCGCATTTGCGTGCATGCAGCCCTTTCTTTTATTATAAAGCATGATTATTATATCATAACTCCTTTACACCGAAAAGCAAATGCGCATAATCGTTTACAAATATGCCATATTGTCGTATGCTTTGCGCGTTAGAAAATAACGGTCGGGATGCTCCATCGCGGCGCATGCGCCCAGAGCCGCGCATGCAATCGGGTCGCGTACGTGCTGTACGGGGATGTGCAGCTGCCCGCTAAGGAACGCACTTAAGCCGAAAAGCTGCGCGCTGCCGCCGATGAGCGTGACCCCATGTTCGAGAAGGTCTCCCGCCAGCTCCGGCGGCGTATCGTTCAGCACGTCGGCCGCGCATGCCGCGATTTCGCGCAGATGCGGAAATATAAAGCGGTACATGTCGGTGACGTCCACTTCCACTGTGTGCGGAAAACCGGTGAAAACGTCACATCCGTGTACCTGCATTCGATGCTTCGGTTCGGATAGAGCCGAAGCCAACCGGAATTTTGCTTCTTCCGCTGCGCGCAGACTGATCCGGACGCAGTGCCTCTTTTGCATGTACTGCATAATGGCATGGTCGATATGCCGACCGCCGGTGTGCGCAGTGCGCTGCATTGCGATTCCGCCGAGCGTGAGTACGGCAGCGCAGGTAGAGCTGCCGCCGATATCGAGTACCATATGTCCTTCCGGCTGATCTATGGAGAGCTGCGCGCCCAAAGCCGCTGCCACGGGAGTTTGTATGACGCGTATTACGCGAAGTCCCGCGCCGTTCGCCGCTTCCTCGGCAGCGGCGAACGCTGCCGTGCCAAAGGAAGCGGGAATGCATAATACGGCGTTTAGACCGAGGCGGCGCGCTGTTTTTCCGAATGTCCTGTCGACAAATCCGGCGAGCATTTTCCGGCAGAGGGAGACGTCAAAAACCGTTCCGTCGCGCAGCGGATGTAAGATCGTTCGTTTTTCCGGCGCGCGCTTAAAATGCAGCAAGGCGTCGTTTCCCGCGGCGACAATTCTGCCTTGTTCGTCTGCCGCCGCGACACTTGCTTCGCGAAGTATGACGCCCTCATCCGGCAGAGCGAAAAGGGTGGAGGATGCGCCGAGGTCCACGGCAAGGGCCCGCAGCTTCTTGCGGGAAATGCGGATGGTCATATCTTTCACTTCCTTTTATAATTGGTAGAATATGACAGAGTATGGACGGCGATGGGAAAAACTATACAGAACGTGGGATTGCACGCGGCCTGTGCGAAAGAAATCAGCGAACGGAAAAAATTCTGATTTTTTTAAAAATAATGCTTGCAAATGTCCGGAATATGAGATAAACTCAAAACGTTGCGCGGATAAGCGTGCGTTTTGCACGCAAACGGGATGAAGTGGGAGGTTGCCGGTCAGCCATCCGGGTAGTTTCCACGGACCATGTCCGAAAATCGGGCGACGGGCGAAGAAAGCACCGCCCCGTGCAGTCCTCATCGATGCACAGTGAAAAACTGTGCATGAAAATATGAAGAGGAAACACACGGGAGAGTGTACGCCACCAACAAACAAGGAGGATCCAAA
>JAEEGL013278253.1_pt1 | contig 24927 bp, 22 predicted proteins | sample 9134231 | NCBI WGS metagenome assembly JAEEGL01 (sample SAMN16246548, study PRJNA631951) | gut metagenome | biome: gut microbiome; feature: rumen; material: fiber-attached | host: Bos | place: Iran: Karaj | collected 2018-10
AAATCTGCGATATGAAAATGAATGAAATCGTCGCGGAGAACGCCGTAGGGGCGGCGTTCCGCCGCCCGCCGCATCCCCGTAGGGAGCGATCATCCCCTGATCGCTCCGGTCATTTCCTCCGGAAATGACGCCGCCTTCGGCGGCCATGCGTTCAGATGAGGCACTATTCACCGGCGAACGGGGGACAATTGAAAATTGTGGTATTTTCAAATCTGCGATTAAATGATTTAAGATCGTCGCGCAGCGACACCACAGTTTTTCGTTCTCAGTTTTTCGTTTTACGTTTTACCGCCCTCTTGAGGCCCCCGGGGAAACGCTCCCCCAATGGTCAATTCTCAATTGTCCGCTGTCAATTGTCCACTGTCAACTGCCCCGCATCGGCGTCCCGGAGGCTGACCTCGCCCGCGGCCACGGCGATCAGCTGTCCGCCGTCCGTCCGCACCAGGAGCTCCGCGTCGGGGCCGACGTCCTCGGCGACGCCCTCGGGGCAGTCCGCTGCCCCGGGGGAGAGGATCCGCACCCGCCTTCCCAGATTCACGCAGGCGCCGCGGTATTCCTCCCGCCAGTCGAGACGGGGCAGGGAGGACAGCTCCCGCAGCATCGCTGCCGCCAGCCGGTTCCGGTCCACCCTCCGTCCGGTCTCGGAGAGGATCGACCCCGCGATGCCCTGGAGCTCCGCCGGGAAGTCCTCCGCGGCCCGGTTGCAGTTGACGCCGATCCCCACCACCGCCGAGGCGACGAGGCCGCCCGCCCCGAAGGACAGCTCCGTGAGGATGCCGCAGATCTTTTTTCCGTTCAGCTGCAGATCGTTGACCCACTTGATCCCGGGCAGGACCCCGCAGACCTCGCCCACGGCCCTGCGCACCGCCGCGGCGGCCTGGGCCGTCAGGGTCATCAGCTCCGCCGGCGGGCAGGCGGGCCGCAAAAGGACCGACAGATAGATCCCGCTCCCCGCGGGGGAGTCGAAGCGGCGGTCCAGCCTTCCGCGTCCCGCGGTCTGGCGCTCGGCGATGAGGGTCGTGCCCTCCAGGGCGCCTCCGGCCGCCAGGAGCTTGAGGGCGTTGTTGGTGGAGTCCGTCACGGGCAGGACCTGCACCAGGTCCCGCCAGGGATGGTCCTCCAGCGCCCTGCGGATCGCCTCCGCGTCGAGTCTGTCCCGCTCCGGAAACCCGTGCTCCACGGTCCCCGCCTCCTTCCGCCGGTCCCTGTCGGACCGGCCTGTTTTTTCTGTATTATCTTGGCATACCCGGCCGGAAAAGTCAAGCGGCCGTTCTTGCATTTTCTCCGGTTTTGTAGTATTCTGTAAATTGGAATGATATGACGAAGCTCGGGAGGGAACGCGCATGAAACGAACGAAGCTGGGCCCGCGGTTCTGGGCGGCGCTGACGGTCTTCAGCCTGGTGGGCCAGATCGCCTGGGTCGTGGAGAACATGTATTTCAACGTCTTCATCTACAAGATGTTCCACGCCTCCGCCGCGGCCATCTCGACCATGGTGGCCGCCTCCGCCGCGGCCGCCACGCTGACCACCGTGTTCATCGGCGCCCTGTCGGACAAGCTGGGCAAGCGCAAGCTCTTCATCTGCGGGGGCTATATCCTCTGGGGGATCTCCATCTGGAGCTTTGCCCTGATCCGGGCGGACGTGATCCACAAGCTCTTCCCGGCGGCGGTCTCCGCGGCGGCCGCCGGCGTCAGCCTGGTCATCGTCATGGACTGCATCATGACCTTCTTCGGTTCCACCGCCAACGACGCCTGCTTCAACGCCTGGCTCACGGACTCCACCGACGAGACCAACCGCGGCGCCGCCGAGGGCATCAACGCCATGATGCCCCTCATCGCCATTCTCGCGGTCTTCGGCGGCTTCATGGGCTTCGATCTGGACAAGGCCTCGGCCTGGGTGACGATCTACACCGTGATCGGTCTTGCCGTCACGGCCATCGGCATTCTGGGAATTTTCCTGATCCGGGAGCCGGAGGTGGACGTCTCCCGCAACCGCAGCGTGATGAAAAATGTGATCTACGGCTTCCGCCCCTCGGTGGTGCGGAAGAATCCCGAGCTCTATCTCACCCTGGCCGCCTTCGCGGTCTTCGGCATCTCCATCCAGATCTTTATGCCCTATCTCATCGTATATTATGAGGTCACCCTGGGCATGAAAAACTACGTGATGATCATGGCCCCGGCCATTTTGCTGGCCGCCGTGACGACGGCCTTCTACGGCAAGCTCTACGACCGCCTGGGCTTCAGGGCCACCCTGCTGCCCGCCCTGGGCATGCTGATGGGCGGCTATGTCCTGCTCTACTTCACCCGCACGACGGCGCCGGTCTTCCTGGGCTCGCTTCTGATGATGTGCGGGTATCTCTCCGGCATGGCGGTCTTCGGCGCCATGCTCCGGGACCGCACCCCCGCCAACCGGGCCGGAATGTTCCAGGGCCTGCGGATCGTGGGCCAGGTGCTGATCCCCGGCATCATCGGTCCCTGGATCGGGGCGGCGGTGCTGCGCAGCGCCGAGACCATCGTGGGCAGCGACGGCACCGAGAGCTTCATCCCCAACGCCAACATCTTCCTGGCGGCGCTGATCGCCGCCCTCTGCATCCTGCCGGCTGCCCTGCCGATCTTCCGGCGGGAGAAGGCCCGCCGGGCGGGATCGTGAGGGCGGGAACCGCACCGTGAACCCTATCGTCTAAATTGGGAGGTATGACCATGCCCATACAGCAGCTGACCACCCCCCGGGGCGACGCCCTGCTGCAGGCCCTGGCAAAGGACCCGGGGCACAAGCCCTGGAACGTCTATCCCCGGCCCCAGCTGGTCCGGGAGGGCTGGATCAACCTCAACGGCTATTGGGACTATACCGTCTCCGACGGTCCCGAGCCGGAAAACTACGACCGCCGCATCCTGGTGCCCTTCCCCCCGGAGAGCAGCCTTTCCGGCGTCGGCGAGCACGCCCCCGAGGGCGCATGGCACTGCTACCGCCTCCGGTTCTCCCTGGAGGAGATCCCCGCGGGCAAACGCCTGCTCTTCCACTGCGGCGGCGCGGATCAGCTCTGCGTGCTGCGCTTCAACGGCGTGGGCTTCGGCTCCCGCTTCCCCCTGCTGGACGGGAACTTCACCGAGGAGCTCACGGGCTTCCGGGCAGGGGAGAACGAGATCTGTCTGTCCGTCCAGGACGATCTGAACAACCGCACCCATCCCTGGGGCAAGCAGAGCCTGCGCCGGGGCGGCATGTGGTATACCCCCGTCTCCGGGATCTGGCAGACCGTGTGGCTGGAGTGGGTGCCGGAGACCTCCGTGGAGGACCTGCGCCTCACCCCGGATCTGACCTGCTGCGCCGTGGAGGTGCGGATGCGGACGGGGGAGGGGATCCGTCCCGCCGAGGGCAGCCTCCTGTTCGAGGGGAAGACCGTGCCCCTGGAGAACGGCCGCGCCGTTCTGCGTCCCGCCGAGCCCCGGCTCTGGACCCCGGAGGACCCCCGGCTCTATTCCTTCTCCGTCCTCGTCGGCGAGGACAGGGCTGCGTCCTACTTTGCCCTGCGCACGGTCTCGATCGGGACCGTGGACGGGATCCCGCGGATCCTGCTCAACGGAAAACCGCGGTTCTTCAACGGCCTTCTGGACCAGGGCTGGTGGCCCGACGGTCTCTGGACCCCCGCGGACCCCGCCTGCTATGAGGACGATCTGAAGGCCGCCCGGGATCTGGGCTTCCCCATGGTCCGCAAGCACATCAAGGTGGAGCCAGAGCTGTTCTACCACGCCTGCGACCGCCTGGGCGTCGTCGTCTTCCAGGATATGATGAACAACGGCCCCTACAGCTTCTTCCGGGACACCCTCCTGCCCACCCTGGGGCTGCAGCGTCTTCCCCAGTATCTGCGCCGCCGCAGGAGCTTGCAGGCCTTCACCTTCGCCCAGCACATGAAGGTGACGGTCCGCCGCCTGTACAATCATCCTTCGATCCTCTACTGGACGATCTTCAACGAGGGCTGGGGCCAGCAGGATACCGCCGCCATGTACGATAAGCTCAAGGCCCTGGACCCCACCCGGATCGTCGACACGACCTCGGGCTGGTTCCGGGTGGGGAAGACCGACGTGGACAGCCGTCACGTCTACTTCCGCCGGTTCCGCATGCCGCGGCCGAAAAAGCCCGTGGTCCTCTCCGAGTACGGCGGCTACGTCTGGAAGGTGACCGGCCACAGCTTCAACCCGGACAAGACCTACGGCTACCGGCTGTTTTCCGACCGGGAGGCCTGGCAGGCCGCCCTGGAGGGGCTGATCGCCGGACAGATCGTCCCGGCCATCCCCAAGGGCCTCTGCGCCGCGGTCTACACCCAGCTCTCCGACGTGGAGGACGAGACCAACGGCCTTCTGACCTACGACCGCCGGGTCGTCAAGCCCCTGCGCGGAATAAGCATTGACACGGCGCCCTGAAACATGGTAAAATAATCTTTAGATTTCTCATCAATTTTGTGAATTCCACACGATCGAACGGCGCCGCCGCCCCTGATCCGGGCCCCGAGCCGTGCGCAGTTGAGGTGAGCAATATGAGCCAGACCGAACTTACCGCTTCCGCCCCGAAGCGCAGCTTCACCGACCGCCTCTCCGGGCTGCCGGGGACCGTCGGAAGCTTTCTGACCCGGGACCGCAGGCCCCGCACCGTCTATTTTGCGGCCTTTTTCATGCCGTTTTTGATGATTTCCGTTCTGTGGGCCTGCTATGGGGTCTGGCCCTTCGGATCGAAGATGATCCTGGCCCACGACCAGTGGCACCAGTATTATCCCTTCTATCTGGAGCTCCGCACCCGCCTTAAGGAGGGCGGCTCCCTGCTGCACACCTGGACCATCGGCATGGGCACCCCCTATCTGCCTCTGTTTGCCTACTATCTGGCCAGCCCCATGAACCTCCTGGCGGTCCTGCTGCCGGAGAGCCTCGTCATGCCCTACTACACCCTCACGGTGCTGCTGAAGATCACCCTGGCCGGCCTGTTCTGCGCAATCTTCCTCCAGAAGACCTTCCGCCGCCCCAACCTGATGATCCCGTTCTTCTCCACGGCCTACGCCCTGTGCGCCTACATCATGGGCTACTACTGGAACGCCATCTGGCTGGACACCGTGGCCCTGCTGCCCCTGGTGACCCTGGGCGCCTTTTCCCTGATGCGGGACAGACGGTATCTGCTCTATACCATCAGCCTCACCCTGGCCATCTTCTGCAACTACTATATCGGCTTCTTCGTCTGCATCTTTGTGTTTCTGCTCTTCGTGTGCTACAACGTCGTCAACTGGGACGACCTGGGCGGCTTCTTCTCCCGTCTGTGGAGGATCGCCCTGTTTTCCCTGCTGGCCATCGGCATGACGGCCGTCATCACGATCCCCACCTACCTGGGCCTGCAGTCCACCTCCGCCGCGGACTCCAAATTCCCGGACCGCTATGCCCTCAACATGACCGACAAGCCCTCCTCCCACAAGCGCGTGGACGCCAAGACCCTTTCCCCGGACGGCGACGGGCTCAGTCTGGACAGCGACGACGGCGTGAGCTTCCGCATCATCTCCTATTCCGACGGCAGCGTCGCCTTCACCGACGACGACCGGTATCTGACCTCCGACGGAGAGAACCGGCTGTTTTTCAATGACCATCCCACCGCCGGCGGCAGATGGTACCCCGAGAAGGAGGGGGACGGCTTCCGCCTTCGCTGCGCCGATGAAAAGGATGGAAAGGCCGTCTATCTGGTCTATGACGGCAGCTTCACCGCCAAATTCGACGCCGGCAGCAAGAAAAGCTCCGTCTTCCTGTTCTTCCGGCGGACGACCGCCGAAGCCGACGGGCAGGCTGCCTTCTCCGCGGCGGATACTACCGTGGAATACGAGCGGGTCGACCGGCTCCGCTCCGGCATGCGTGCCATCGTGATGCTGGAAAGCGGCAGCCGCGTCATCACCACCAAGGAGCGGTCCGCCGTCAATCTCCGGGCCGTGCTGGATTCCCTGCAGAGCGTCCTCGCCAGCACCGCCACCATGGTGAATCCGACCTCCTTCAGCGAAAAGACCCCCAACCTCTTCTGCGGCTTCGCGGTCATCATGCTGGCCATCCTCTTCGTCTTCTGCGGCCGGATCTCCCTGCGGGAGCGGATCTGCTGCGTCCTGCTGCTGCTCCTGCTCTCCATGAGCATGATCTTCAAGGCTGTGGACTACGTCTGGCACGGTCTGCACGTGCCCAATATGCTGCCCTTCCGCTACAGCTTCCTGTGGAGCTTCGTGGCCATCTATATGGCCTACCGCCTGTATCTGCAGATCTTCCGCATCCGCTGGTGGCATCTGCTGATGATGATCCTGCCCCTGGGCGTCTTCCTCTACTGCATCGTCATCGTCCACCACAGCGCCGGGATCATCATCGCCACCCTGGCGGTGACCGCCCTCATCGGCACCTTCCTGGTGCTCTACAGCTTCCGCATCGTCCGCAAGGAGATCTTCTCCCTGGCCCTGGCCCTGTGCATGCTGGCCGAGAGCGGCCTCTGTGCCGGCCTCGGCGTGCTGAAGGTCTCCGTCACCGACAGCAAGACCTACCCCCTGGAGAAGGAGGGCTCCGCCGCCGTCATCAAGACGATGAAGGAACTGGAGGAGGACGGCAACGACTTCTGGCGCGCCGAGGTCGCCAGGAAATACACCCTCAACGACAGCGCTCTTTTGGGCTACCGCGGCATCTCCGCCTTCTCCTCCACCGTCAACAGCCGCGCCTCCCAGTTCCTGCAGAGCATCGGCATGGCGGCCTCCGTGGCGGGCAACCGCTACTCCTACCAGGAGGCGGATCCCTTTACGAATCTTCTCGTGGGCGTCAAATATCTGATCGACCGCGACGGACTGCACGTGGATCCCGCCTATTTTGAAGAGATCGATTCCAGCGGCAAGGTCCTGCTCCTGAAAAACAAGGCCTACGTCCCCCTGGGCTTTATGGTGAACGAGAACGTCCTGGAGTATCGCCCGGTGGACGAAAAGGGCAACAGCTTCGGCAACCAGCCCTATGACCGTCTCAACGCCCTCTTCCGGGAGATGACCGGCATCGACACCCCGCTGTTCACGAAGTTCGACTGTCATTCCGTGGACACCTTCGGCGACGTCGAGATGACCTCCACCGGCCTGAGCCGCTTCAACTTCATGGCCTCCGAGGCCAACAGCCTCAAGCACTGCGTCGGCGCCACCTTCGTCATGCCCACGGACGGCCATCTCTGCATCTACAGCCGCAGCCTCGACTGCGCCGACATTCTCGTGTCCGTCAACGGCCAGAGCCTGTACTATTACAGCGACAAATACGGTTATAACCGCTATATGGGCGAATTCCGGGAGGGCGACCGGATCACCCTCTACTACCGCGCCGCCAGTGATAAAGCCCCGGCCAGAGTCATCGTCCTGCAGGGCGCCGTTTTCCGCGCCGACGTCTTTGACGAGGGCCTGGAAAAGCTCTCCGCCTCCTCGATGATCACCACCCGCATCACCGATACCGAGATCGAGGGCGCCATCCAGGTCGATGAGGAGGGCCTCATCTATTTCTCCATCCCCAGCGACGAAGGCTGGAAGCTGGAGGTCGACGGCGTGCGCACCAAGATCGTCTCCGTGGGCGGCGCCATGATCGCGGCCCACCTCACCCCCGGCGTCCATGCCATCCGCCTGTACTATGAGGCCCCCGGCTTCAACCTGGGCCTTAAGATCACCATCGGTTCCATGGTCATCTTCGCGGTGCTGGTGATCCTGGCCCTGCTCCTGCGCCTGACCCGGCCCCCCATCGACAAGGTCCGTCTGACCCTGGAGGATCCCGAGGGCAGCGCCGGGGCGGAGCAGCTGGATCAGCCCCAGCCTCCCGCCGCCCCGGGCCCCGATCTCTCCGCCACCACGACGATGCCGCCCCTGGATCCCGGCGGCGCCTGGTCGGAGCAGCCGGAGGATACGATGCGCTTTGAGCCCGTCACCCTGCCCGGAGAGATGCCGGAGCTGATTCCGGAGCAGACCGATCCCGCGCCGGAGGACGATCCCGACCGGGAGCTGACCCTTGAAGAGATCTTCCCGGTGAAGGACGATCCCGCCCTTCCCGCGGAGGACGAGGAGGCTGCCGAAGCCCCTGCAGGGAGCGATCCCCAGATCGCTCCGCCTTTCCCCGCCGAGGACGAGGCCGTCGAAACCCCTGTAGGGAGCGATCCCCAGATCGCTCCGCCTTTCCTCGCCGAGGACGAGGAGGCCGTCGAAGCCCCTGTAGGGAGCGATTCCCAGATCGCTCCGCCCGTCTTCCTTGCCGAGGACGAGGCCGTCGAAACCCCTGTAGGGAGCGATCCCCAGATCGCTCCGCCCGCCCCCGCTGAGGAGGAAGCCGAGCTTCCCGCGGAGGAGGTCCCTGCCGCTCCCGTGTGGAACGAGCAGCCCGCGGCTCCCGTGTGGAACGAGCAGCCCGCCGCCCCTGCGTGGAATGACCAGCCTGCCGCTCCCGTGCGGAACGACCAGCCCGCGGCTCCCGTGTGGAACGACCAGCCCGCGGCTCCCGCGTGGAACGACCAACCCGCGGCCCCCGCTCCCATGTGGTATGACCAGCGGATCCCGGAGGCCCCCATGTGGAACGAACCCGCACCGAATGCCCCCGTGTGGAACGAACAGCCCGCGCCGGAGGTCCCCCTGTGGCAGGACGTGCCCATGACCGGATGGCCCGCGGCGCCTCAGCCGGACGGCGCTCCTGCCCCCGAGGCCGCTCCGCAGCCCTTCCCGACGGATCCCGCGGCCCCCGGCCGGCCCTCTCTGGAGGGGCAGGATCCCCACTTTTCTGTTCCCTCCGGCCTGGATTTTTGAAAACAGGCCGGAAACAGAAAAAAATGATTGACATTTCCCTCGGTTTTCGGCTATAATATACGCCGTATGAGCCCATGGCTCCATCAACTGACTCGCTGCGGCTGTGATACACAGCTGTTGAGCATATTCTGAATAGGAGGTGTACCCTATGCTGCGTACCTATCAGCCCACCAAGCGCAAGAGATCCAAAGTCCACGGCTTCAGAAAGAGAATGGCTACCCGGAACGGCCGCAAGGTCCTTGCCCGCCGCCGTGCCAAGGGCAGAGCTGTCCTGACTGCGTAAGCTGTTACGGAAAACGGTCCGGCAGACCGGATAACGTCCGCGCCGACAGGCGGCGGAGCGAAGAAATGCCGCAGAAGCATTCGGGGTGAACGGGTAGACCATCTGTTCGCCCCGAAGGCATATATAGGCAACAGGCAACAGGCAACAGGCACCAGGCGCCAGGCACCAGGCAACAGGCAATAGGAGACGGGGGATGCGGAGATGCGCCGTAGGGGCGCTCACCTGTGCCCTTCATGGGTACCGGCCGCCCGCTTCTCCGTAGGGACGGCAATCTGCCGTCCGCAAAACCTCCCCTGATAAGGGGAGGGGGACCGGCCTCAAGGCCGGTGGAGGGGTTCCCTACCGACGATGCACCAGGCACCAGGAAACGCAAAACGAAAAACGAAAAATGAAAAACTGCGGTGTCGCTGCGCGACGATTTCAGATCATTTTCAAATCGCAGATTTGAAAATACCGAAATAGTATCATAATTTCATAGTTTCACAGTTTCATTTTCGTTTGCACAGGCAATAGGGGACGGATATGATATTTACTGACCCTTTGAAGCTGAATCACGTCTTCCGCAGACTCTACGCCAAGGGCGATTGCGCCGTTGGCGGTTTTCTGGTGCTGTACTGCCGCCGCAACGGGACCGGGAGGAGCCGTCTGGGCATCACCTCCGGCACGAAGCTGGGCCACGCCGTCGTGCGCAACCGTGCCCGCCGCCGTCTGCGGGAGGCCTACCGCCTGAATGAGCACCGCCTGAAGCCCGGCTACGATATCGTCCTGGTGGCCCGCCATGCCGCCGTGGACGGCGACTTTGCCGAGCTCCAGCGCAGCTTCCTGCGCCTGTGCAAAAAGGTGAAGCTCCTGCGGGAGCAGGAGCCGTCCGCCCAGGAGGGAGAAGAATGAAAAAGCTGTTTCTGAAGCTGATCCGCTTTTACCAGCGGCATATCTCTCCCGCCTTTCCCCGGCGCTGCCGCTTTGAGCCCACCTGCAGCGAATACGCCGCCCAGGCCATCGGCAAGTACGGCGCCCTCAAGGGCGGCGCCCTGGCTGCCCGCAGACTCTGCCGCTGCCATCCGTTTTCCAAGCGAGACTATTTCGATCCCGTGCCCTGAGTGGCAAGCACAAATCGCCGGCGAGAGCGATTTGAGAAGCGTTCGGCCCCTGCGGCCGGCAAACCATCCGTGTTTGGAGAATTGAGAATGAAACGAACCGATCAAAACAAACACCGCCTTTCCCGCCTTCTGTCTCTGCTGCTGGTGCTGACGCTGGTCGCGGGCCTGCTGCTGTTGAGCGGCTGCGCGAACAGGACCATGCCCACCAAGGAGGAGAAGGTCACCGTCGAGGGATCCGGGGAAGAAGAAACGCTGACGGTCGTCGATCTGGACGAGTGTAAAAGCGAGGTCGATCAGCGCAACTTCTTCGACTACATCAAGATCCCCTTTGCCTATCTGCTGGAATGGCTCTACAACTTTACCAGCAACTACGGCCTTGCCCTGATCCTCTTCGCCCTCATCGTCAAGATCCTGCTTTTCCCCACCACCGCCCTGAGCAAGAAGAGCATGATGAAGATGTCCCGTCTGACTCCGCGGGTCAAGGAGCTGGAGAAGCAATACGCCGACGACAAGCAGAAGTATCAGGTGGAGGTCAACAAGCTCTATAAAGAAGAGGGCGCCGGCGGCTGCGGAGGCTGCCTGTGGGGCCTTCTGCCCATGTTGATCCTCATCCCCCTGTACCAGATCATCCGCGCCCCCATCACCTGGCTCATGTTCCACGGCGACGTCAGCCAGCGCACCATGGGCGAGATCGCGAACATCTTCGTGCGTGCCAAGGTCAGCGGCTTCGACCCAAAGAGCTTCTACTGGGAAGTCCAGGCCATGCCCCATATCAAGGACTTCCTGCCCGAGCTGCAGGCGATCTCCGAGAAGATCACCCCCATGAACACCAAGTTCCTGGGCATCGAGCTGGCCACGATCCCCAAGCTCCAGTTCTGGAAGAACTTTGACTCCGGCGCGTGGAATGCCGTGGGCCAGTTCCTTCTGCCCCTGATCTCCGGCGGCATCAACTGGGCGTCCATGTGGATCAGCCAGAAGATGAACAACACCGTCATCGTCAACGAGAAGGGCGAGAAGGACGCCGAAATGGCGAAGAAGTCCAGCCAGCAGAACATGACGATGATGCTCATGATGCCCCTTATGTCCATCTATATCGGCTTCGTGGCCCCCGCCGGCCTGTCCCTGTACTGGATCATCCAGGGCATCGTCAGCCTGGTGCAGGACATCTTCCTGACCAAGCACTACAAGAAGGTCTATGACGCCGAGGACGCCGTCAAGCAGGCCAAGGCCGCCGAAGCAGCCGCCAGAGAGGCCGAGCTGGAGCGCGTCCGCGCCCAGAAGCGGGCCGAGAATCCCGACGGTATCGAGGGCAGCGTCAGCAAGAAGAAGCAGCAGCAGCGCGAGAAGCAGGAGCAGGCCGCCAAGGAGGCCGCCTACCGCGCCGCCAAAGCCCCCGTCGATGCCGAAGCGGAGTCCAAGCCCGACTGGTACGACGAGGCCCGTCCCCACAGCCGCGGCAGGAATTACGATCCCGACCGCTACAAGAAGAACAAGGATAAACAGGAGTAACCATGGAGAAATATATCATTACCACCGGCAAGAACATCGATCTTGCCATCAGCGCTGCGCTCACGGAGCTGAATATGGACCGTGACAGCGTCTCCGTTGAGGTCCTGGAAAACGCCAAGACCGGCTTTCTGGGGATCGGCGCCTGCCCTGCGAAGGTGAAGGTGACCTACGAGGTCCCGGATCCCAAGCCCGCCGAGCCTGCCCCCGCCCTGTCCTCCGCCTCCCGGAAGCCCAAGAAGCAGGCCCCGAAGCTGGAGAAGCCCCTGGAGATGCCCGCCGAAGCCGCTCCCGTCAAGCCCATCGCCCCCGCCAAGCCCGAGCCCAAGCCCGAAGCTCCCAAGCAGGCGCCCAAGGCCAGGCCCGAGCAGAAGAAGCAGGCGCCCCGGGCCGAGATCGTCAAGGTGCATAAGGAATACGCTCCCGCCGAGCCCGGCTCCGCCGAGGAGAAGGTCGAGATCTTCCTGAAGGGTCTTCTGGAGCGGATGGATTCCGACGCCATCCCCCACGCCCGCCGCAGGGACGACGAGACCATCGCCGTCGAGCTCGAGGGCGAGGATCTGGGTATGCTGATCGGCCGCCGGGGCGAGACCCTGGACGCCATCCAGCATCTGGCCAACTATGCTCTGAACCACGATTCCAACAAGCGCATCCGCGTCAGCGTGGACGCCGAGAACTACCGCGGCAAGCGGGAGGAGTCTCTGCAGCACCTGGCCCGCAAGATGGCGTCCAAGGTGGTCAAGTACCGCAAGAATATGACCCTGGAGCCCATGAACGCCTATGAGCGCCACGTCATCCACGCCACCCTGCAGGACGTGCCCAACGTCACCACCTTCTCCACCGGCACCGAGCCCAACCGCCGCGTGGTCATCGCCTACGAAAAGAAATGACCGCACCGAAAAAGCCCGCTTCCGCGGGCTTTTTTTGGATGAAGCCGCACGTCGGATACGCGGAGCGACACCGAAATAGTATCATTTGCACGTGCACCGGGGACGGAAAAAACGGCGACGCGAAGCTAGGGCCACGCCAGTGACGTCGGTCACTGGCTCGCAATGACAAACCTGGAAGCGACCCTTCCACTGTCCACTGTCCACCGTCAACTGTCAACTGTCCACTGTCAAAGGATCGAAATGATTTGAAATTTTATGAAATATAAGGAGGAAACGACAATGGCATTCAACATCAAGGAAAAGATCGAGGAGATCGTCAAGAAGATCAAGGGCGACAAGGATCTGACCAGCAAGTTCCAGAAAAACCCCACCAAGACCGTGGAAGGCCTCGTGGGCGTGGATCTGCCCGAGGATCAGCTCAACGCCGTGGTCGACGGCGTCAAGGCCAAGATCAATCTCGACGGCATCACCGGCAAGCTCGGCGGCCTGTTCGGCAAGAAGTAACCGATCCCGCAGAAAAAGCACCTCTCGTCGAGAGGTGCTTTTTCTGCGCTCTTTCGTCAACTCACGGCCTCCGCCAGATCCAGGACCAGGCGCTCTGTCTTCTCCCAGCCCAGGCAGGGATCGGTAATGGACTGACCGTAGACGCCGCCGCCGGGCTGCTGGCAGCCGTCGACCAGATAACTCTCCACCATGAAGCCCCGCACCAGGCGGCCCAGCTCCGGGTCGGCGCGGCGGCTCTGCATCACGTCCCGGACGATCTCCGGCTGTCGGAAGGGGTCCTTGCCGGAGTTGTCGTGGTTGGCGTCCACGATGACGGCGGGATGCCCCAGATCCGCGGCCAGGTAGCGGTCGCAGAGGCGGCGCAGATCCTCCCGGCGGTAGTTGGGCACGTTCCTCCCCTCCGGGTCCCGGCCGCCCCGCAGGATCGCGTGGGCATAGGGATTGCCCTTGGAGTGGACGGCCCAGCCGCGGTAGATGAAGGTGTGGGCGGTCTGGGCGGCGCGGACGGCGTTGAGCATCACCCCGAGATCCCCAGAGGTGGGATTTTTCATCCCCACGGGAATGCCGAGACCGCTGGCCGTCAGCCGGTGCTGCTGGTCCTCCACGGACCGGGCGCCCACGGCTACGTAGGCCAGCACGTCGTCGAGATAGCGGTGGTTCTCGGGATAGAGCATCTCGTCGGCGCAGGTGAAGCCCGTCTCCCGCAGGGCCCGGAGATTCAGCTCCCGCACCGCGATGATCCCCTTGAAGGGATCCGGGCGGCGGGAGGCATCGGGCTGGTGGACCAGGCCCATATAGCCCTCGCCGGTGGTGCGGGGCTTGTTGGTATAGATCCGCGGCACCATAAAGATGCGGTCGGCCACCCTCTCCTGCAGGCGGCGCAGGCGGGTGATATAGTCGATGACGCTGTCGGCGTTGTCCGCCGAGCAGGGGCCGATGATCAGCAGCAGCCGCGGATCCCGGCCCTCAAAGATGTCCCGCAGGGCCGCGGCCCGGGCCTCCACCACGGGGAGCAGGTCCCTCGTGACGGGGTACATCGCCTTGGTCTCCATGGGGATGGTCAGCTTGCGTTCAAATTCCAGATCCACGGTCGGCCTCCTCCGTCTGCCCGGGGGGCAGGGCTGCCGGGGCCTCCTCCGCCTCCTCGGCGATATCGGCGCCCAGCTTCTTCAGCACCTTGAAAAACTCCGGCCAGCTCTTGTTCACGGCCTCGGCGCCCCGGAGGCTGCCGCCGTACTTCGTCAGCAGCACCGCCAGGGCCATGGCGACGCGGTGGTCGCCGTGGGAATCCAGAGGTTCCTCGGGGGCGCGGAGCCGGGCCTCGCCGATCCAGATCCGCTCGGGCTCCACGATGATCTGAGCCCCCAGCTTGCCCAGCTCCTCCGCCATGACCCGGCCCCGGTCCGACTCCTTGTACTGCAGGCGGCGGACGCCGGTGAAGACGGCGCCGTTCCCCGCCGCGGCCAGGGCCATGAGGATCGGCGCGAGATCCGGGCAGTCGGAGAGGTCGATGGTGGGCTTTCCCTGCAGGATCGAGAGGAAATGCCGCTTGTAGATCCTGTCTCCCTGGGGGCTGAGGTCGTTCAGTCCCCGGATGCGCACGCTGCCGCCGAAGAGGTTCAGGGCTTCGAGATAGGCGGCGTTGGACCAGTCCCCCTCCACCGTCGAGCTGTGGGGGCGGGTGCGCTGCTTGCCGGGCAGGTGCCAGCGGTCCGTGCCCGTGGTGATGGCGCGGACGCTGAAATCCCGCAGGGCCGCCAGGGTCAGATCGATATAGGACCGGCTCTCCACCGGCGGCAGGGCCGTCAGATCGCTGCCCCTGTCCAGAAACGGCAGGGCCAGGAGCATGCCGGAGACGAACTGGCTGCTGATATCCCCGGGGATCTCGTACTCTCCGGGGGTGAGGCTACCGTGGACGAAGATCCCGCCCTTTCGCCGCTCGAAGACGATCTCCCGCTCCCGGCAGAGGTCCTCGTAGACCCCGAGGGGCCGGGAGAGCAGACCCTCCGTGCCGGTGAGCATGGCGGGCCGCCCCGTGACCAGGGCCAGGGGCAGGAAGAAACGCAGGGTGGTCCCCGAGGCGCCGCAGGGCAGCAGCAGGGGCACGTCCGAGCTCTTCAGATCCGCCTGCCCCACCTCCCAGCCGGTCTGCGTCCTGCGGATGGAGGCGCCCAGGGCCTCAAGGCAGTGCAGGGTCGCCAGGACGTCCTCCGAGGGGACGACGTTCCGCACCTCGCAGACGGAGCGGCACAGGCCCGCGAGGATCAGGGCCCGGTGGGCGGCGCTCTTGGACGGCGGGGCGGTGACGGCGCCCTTCGCCGTGGAGGGCTTGATGGTCAGTGTCATAACTGCCTCCTCATTCGCTGTACAGATCTTTCAAAAAGTCCATGGCCTCGAGATAGCCCTCGAAGCCCCGGCCGGAGACGCAGGCAGCGCAGGCCGCCCGGACGTAGCTGATCCGGCGGAAGGGCTCCCGGGCGTCGGGGTCGGAGACGTGGACCTCCACGGCGGGGACCCCGACGGCCTTCACCGCGTCCAGGATCGCCACGGAGGTGTGGGTATAGGCCGCGGGATTCAGAACGATGCCGTCGAAGCGGCCCCGGGCCTCCTGGATCCAGTCCACCAGGACTCCCTCGTGGTTGGTCTGGCGGATCTCGACCTCCGCGCCGATGGCGGCGGCGTGGTTCTCAATGAGTTTACATAAATCTTTGTATGTTCTATTACCGTAAATCTCCGGCTCCCGAAGCCCCAACAGGTTGAGGTTCGGGCCGTTCAGGATCAGCAGCTTCATCATGGCATCCACTTCCCTTTCTCCAGGATCGCCCGGGCGGCGTCCTCCGGCGTGCCGACCACGGGGACGGTGAGATCCGCGGCGGCGGCATAGCGGAAATAGCGGCTTTGATAGAGGCGTGCGACCTTCTCCGCGGTGTCGCCCAGGGGACGGTCCTGGGAGGGCTCCAGGTCCTCCGGCGGACGGTCCAGGAAGCAGAGCCGTCCGTTCAGCTTCAGAAGCCGGACGTTCTCGTCCCGAAGGACGGCGCCGCCACCGACGGCGATCACCCTGCCGCCGGAACCGGAGAGGGCCTCGATCACGGAGGTCTCCAGGTCGCGGAACCACGCTTCGCCCTTCTCGGCAAAGATGGCGGCGATGGGCTTTCCCGCCCTTTTCACGATCTCTTCGTCGGTATCTACAAATTCGCGCTGCAGTTTTTGTGCAAGCAGACGGCCCACTGTGGTCTTCCCCGCCCCGGGCATGCCGATGAGGACGAGGTTTTCCCGCTCCGTCCGCAGACGATTATAGATTATGTCAACCTCTTCCTCGGGCACGGGGGCGCCGGTGAAGAGGGCGCAGGCCAGGGCGGCCTGCCGCACCAGCATACCCAGGCCGCCGGCGGCGGGGATCCCGCGCTGCAGCGCCTCCTGGACCAGACGGGTGCGGAGGGGGTTGTAGATCACGTCCGCCACGGCCGCCGGCCGGGGAAAAACGGACAGATCCACCGGCGCGGCGCCGGCGTCCGGCCACATGCCCGCGGGGGTAGTATTGACGAGCAGGGAGACCTCCCCGCAGCCGTGGGCGGCCTCTTCATAGGTCACGGCCCCTTCCCTGCCGGTGCGGCTGACCCGGAGGATCCGGGCGGCTCCCAGGTCCTCGCAGACGGCCAGGGCGGTCTTCGAGGTGCCGCCGGTGCCGAGGATCAGGGCGGTCCCGCCCCGGAGGTCGGCGCCGAGGCCCAGGATCAGAGCCTCAAGGCCGCCGAAGTCGGTGTTATAGCCCCAGAGCTCCCCGCAGCGGTTCACCACGGTGTTCACCGCCCCGATCCGGGCGGCCCGGGGATCCAGCCGGTCCAGGTACGGGATCACCGCCTGCTTGTAGGGCACGGTGACGTTGAGGCCGGCAAAGTCCCGGCGGCGCAGGAAGGGCTCCAGCTCCCCGGGGGCGAGCTCCCGCAGGGCGTAGTCATAGCGCCCGAAGGCCCGGTGGATCTCCGGGGAGAAGCTGTGGCCGAGGCGCTCTCCGATCAAACAGTACGTTTCCATAGTTATGTCAACCGCTCAAAAGGTCCAGCAGGACGAAGGCCGTCACCGCGTCCTGGACGGCGGCGGCGCGGTGGGCGATGCAGGGGTCGTGGCGGCCCCCGACGGAGATCTCGGTCTCCGTGCCGGCGGCCAGATCCACGGTCCTCTGGGGCAGGGCGACGGAGGGCGTAGGCTTCACGGCGGTACGGAAAAGTAGGGGCATGCCGTTGGTGATCCCGCCCTGGACGCCGCCGCAGTGATTCGACGCGGTGACGACGCGGCCCTCCTCGAAGCGGAAGGGGTCGTTGGCGACGCCGCCGGTCATCTCCGCCAGGGCGAAGCCGTCGCCGAACTCCACGGCCTTGACCGCGGGGATCGAGAACAGGGCGTGGGAGAGCAGGCCCTCCACGGTGTCGAACCAGGGATCGCCGAGACCGGCGGGAAGGCCGAGGACGGCGGTCTCCAGGACCCCGCCCACGCTGTCTCCGGCTTCAGCGGCGGCAAGGACGGCGGCCTGCATGGCCTCTCCCCTCTCCGGATCCAGAACCGGGAAGGAGGCCTCCTCCAGAAGATCCAGATCCGCGCCAAGATCCCCGAAGGGGCGGTCCGGGACCCCGGCGCAGCGGGCCAGATGGGTGCCTATACGGATCCCCCGGGCTGCCAGGGCCTCCCGGAAGATCGCCCCCGCCGCCGCGAGGGGGGCGGTCAGGCGGCCGGAGAAGTGTCCGCCGCCCCGGGGATCGGCGAAGCCGCTGTACCGGACGCGGCCGGTGTAATCCGCGTGGCCGGGCCGCGGGGTGTTCTCTAAGTTAACATAATCCTTGCTCTCCGCCCTGGTGTTGGGGATCAGGATGCACAGGGGCGTGCCGGTGGTGCGGCCCTGATAGACGCCGCTGACGATGCGGAAGGGATCGGGCTCCACCCGGGCAGTGGAGATCGCCCCGGAGGGGCGGCGCCGGGCCAGGGCCCGGGCGATCTTCTCCTCGTCCACCGGCAGGCCCGGCGTCAGCCCGTCCACGACGCAGCCGATCTCCGGCCCGTGGCTCTCCCCGAAGAGGGTCAGGGTGATATGGTTGCCGAAGGTGTTGTTCATCGTTGTTCCTCCGTGATCATGGCCAGCATTTGCCGCAGCTCGAGCAGGCCGGCCTTCCGGAATGCAAAGGCGCCGACCGCCGGGACGGTGACCAGGGTGATCCCGCCGTCCGCGGATTTCTTATCGTGGGACACGGCGGCCAGGACGGCCTCCGGGTCGAGCTCGAAGTTTACATAAGTCGGAAGCCCCAGGCGGCGCAGCACCGGGATCAGCCGCGCCCGGACCTCCGGGGCGCAGACGGGGATCATGCCCAGGGCCACCGCCTCGCCGTGGAGCAGGGCGCCGCCGGCGGCGGCCTCCAGCCCGTGGCCCAGGGTGTGGCCGAGGTTCAGCACCCGGCGCAGGTCCCCCTCCCGCTCGTCCGCCTCCACGACGGAGGCCTTGACGCGCAGGCAGGAGATGAGGACGTCCTCGATGGGGCCGAAGCCCGCGGGATCCTCGAACCGGGCGAAGAGCTCCGGATCGTGGGTCAGGGCCATCTTCACCGCCTCGGCCAGACCGTTGGCGAACTGCCGCGGGGGCAGGGTATCCAGGACCCGGGGATCGATGACGACGGCCTTCGGCGGCCAGAAGGCCCCGACGGCGTTCTTGACCCCGCCGAGATCCACGGCGGTCTTGCCGCCCACGGAGGCGTCCGCCATGGCCAGCACCGTCGTGGGGAAATAATACCAGTCGATCCCCCGCATATAGAGGGCGGCGGCCAGCCCCGCCAGATCCCCCACCACTCCGCCGCCCACGGCAGCCACCCGGTCGCTCCGGGTGAGGCCGGCGGTCTGCATGGCCTCCAGAAGATCCGTCAGCACCGCGGGGGACTTGCTCCCCTCCCCCCGGGGCAGGGTGTAGACCGCGGCGCGGGGGGCGTGCCCGGCCACAGCGCGGGCGTATTCCGCGGGGACGCCGTCATCGGTGACGACGAAGGTCCTGCCCTCCCGGGGAAGGATCTCACCCGCTCTTCGGAGGGCGCCGGCGCGCAGATAGACGTTGTAGGCCCCGGCGGCGGTGCGGACCGTCAGCAGGGGCGAGAGGGCGTCGCAGCGGATGATCCGCTTCTTTCCTCCCCCGGCGGCGCCGGGCTGCGGAGCCGGGGCGGGCGCGGGCTCAGGGGCCGGGGCGGGCTGCTCCTCCCGGGCCTGCAGGGCGGTCTGATACTCCCGGGAGGCCGCGAAAAGGGCCTCCTGCACCCCGCGGTACCAGGGCCGCAGGGCGGGATCGGCGATCCGCGCCTCGTTTTTCGCCAGGACCTCCGCCTCCCGGGCGGGGTCCCGGACGGGGAGACCGTGTTCCTCTTTCCAGCGCGCGATGTCTGCTGCGGCGTCCATCCGCCGGACAAACAGCGCCGCGATCTCCGCGTCGATCTCATCGATCCGCGCTCTGGCCTTCTGCAGTTCGTCCACGGTCTTCCCTCCCCGTTTGCCTATTTCTTCAAGGATATCATACCAAAACAACGGAACAAATGCAAGCCCCATTCCCGCCCGAAGGGGGCGGGAACGGGGCTTGCGTGTATGATCATCTTCTGCATCACGTCCGGAACTCATATTCCGGTCTCGTAGGATGCCGGGAACGGAGATCTCCTTTCCCCTCCCCGTCCGTCAGGACAGGTTCAGCCGCTTCTTCATCATGATCCAGGTGAGGAAGTAGTAGACGACGCAGAAGAACGCACTCAGCACCAGGGAGAAGACCGTCATGATGGAGGGCGCGTTGTTCACCACCTGGAGCTCGTCCGTGCTGACACTGACGATGGCGGAGAGCACGAAGATGCCGATGACGGAGACGGTCTGGGAGACAAAGTAGAGGACGAAATAGAACAGAACGCTGAGGCCCACCTTCTTGTTGGGGAAGCTGTGGCCGATGGAGATCGCCGCGAAGATCATCAGGATATTGGAGATGATGCCGATGAGGGCGGTGCCGGCAAGGCGTACCAGGATCCAGGTCCCTTCTTCTCCCATTTGGCCGAAAATGCTCTCCAGCATTTTCTCAAAGTCCCGGACGCCGTCTAAGCCGACGGTGCAGATCTTGTAGCCCAGGAAGAGGGCCGCGTAGGCGCACAGCAGGGCGACGAAGCTGACCAGAAGGCGGCTGAGCAGGATGGTGTGGGTGCCCACGGGCAGGGTGTTGGTGAGGTAGCCCTCGTCGCCGTGGACCGATTTGGCGAAGCGGACCATCATCAGCACCATGGTGAGGACGACGCTGGCGACGCAGGCCATGACGAACAGGCCGATGAAGAGGGTGCCGAAGAGCTGCACCAGGATGAAGTCCGTCTTGTCGATCAGAAAGATGGAAAGTCTTGCCAGGCCGGCCATGAGCAGCAGGCCGCAGAAGAGGGGGATCAGAGCGCGGTAGGACGCGCGAAACTCATGCTTTACCATTTTTAGAAACATCTGAATTCCTCCCTGAACAGAGCGTCCACGGTCTTGCCCATCTCCTCGCGGATGGTGTCCACGGGGGTATGGCGCAGGATGCGGCCGTTGTTGATGAAGATCACCTCGTCGAGGTACTGCTCCACGTCCGCGATCAGGTGGGTGGAGATGATCACCGCGGCGGAGGGATCGTAGTTGCTGATGATGGTGTTGAGGATGTAGTCTCTGGCCGCCGGGTCCACGCCGGCGATGGGCTCGTCGAGCAGGTAGAGCTTGGCTCTGCGGCTCATGACGAGGATGAGCTGGACCTTCTCCCGGGTGCCCTTGGACATCTGACGGATGCGCTGCTTCTCGTCGATCTTCAGATGGCCCAGCATCCTGACGGCGCGCTCGCGGTCGAAGTCCTCGTAGAAGTCTTCAAAAAACTCCAGCAGCTGTTTGACGCTCATCCAGTTGGCCAGGTAGGTGCGCTCCGGCAGATAGGAGACGACCTTCTTGGTCTCGATGCCGGGCTCCTGCCCGTCGATGAGGATCCGCCCGCAGGTGGGGGTCAGCAGGCCGTTGGCCAGCTTGATCAGCGTGGATTTGCCGCTGCCGTTGGGGCCGAGCAGGCCCACGATGCGGCCCGGCTCGATGGAGATGCTGACGTTCTCCAGAGCCTGAACGGTGCCGTATTGCTTGGATAAGCCTTGACACTGAAAAATTGCCATGTTCCTTCTCCTTTCCTAATGCAGCTGCTCCTGCAGGAGCTTTGCTGCCTGCTCCGGGGTGTAGCCCAGTTCGGTCATCCGCCGGAGATATGCCGCCGTCTGCTTGGCGGCGAGGGCGGCCCTCGCCTTGGAGATCGTCTCAGCGTCCTCCGTCACAAAATGGCCGTTGGTGCGCTGGCTGAAGATCAGCCCCCCGCGCTCCAGCTCGGTCAGCGCTTTCTGCATGGTGTTGGGGTTGACCCCCGCCTCCATTGCCAGGGAACGGACGGCAGGCAGCTTCGCCCCGGGCTCCAGGGTGCCGGAAACGATCATCCGCTCGATCCTGTCCATGATCTGCGCGTAGATCGGCGAATCGTTGTGAAACTCCCACCGCATCACATCGCCTCCTTTGTCGTTTTTACTGTGTCACTGTACTGTTGTATTACATTCTTAGTACAATGTCATAATAGCACAGAAAAATCTCCCTGTCAATCCCTTTTTGAAAAAAAGTCTGACAGGGAGGCTTTTCGCGTCCGGGCGGGATACGAAGGGGCAATAACGAGAACGGTATTACTTCTCCTTTTTGCCCAGACCCAGGCAGCTCCAGTTCTTGATGAAGTACTCCACGCCGGAGTAGATGGTGGTGAGGACGATCACCGCGATGAAGACCCACTTGGCCCAGCCGATGATGCACTCGACGTCCCAGAGGGCGATCCACAGGCAGAGGGCCACCATGGTGGCGAAGGTCTTGACCTTGCCGGACCAGGCCGCGGCGATGACGGTGCCGTTGCCCACGGCCACCAGGCGCAGGCCGGTGACGGCGAACTCCCGGGCCAGGACGATCATAAAGGCCCAGGCGGGGAACTGGCCCCACTCACAGAAGATGGCCATGGCGGAGATGACCAGGAGCTTGTCCGCCAGGGGGTCCAGGAACTTGCCGAAGTCGGAGACCTGGTTGTACTTCCGGGCGATCTGGCCGTCGACGTAGTCGGTGAGGCTCGCCAGGATGAAGATGCCCAGGGCCACCCACTTGAGCCAGCCCCAACAGGGGCTCAGAAGGAGCGCGGCCATAAAGGCGGGGATCATTACGACCCGTACGATGGTGATTTTGCTTGCAGTTGTCATATCATTCAGCCTCCCTGCCGATGAGATCTCCGTCCTCGGCGCCCAGGATCGTCACCTGGACAAAGTCGCCGGGGCGGTATTCGTTTTCCGAGGTAAAGCGGACCGTGCCGTCGATCCCCGGAGAATCCGCGTAGGTCCTGCCGTAGTATTCCACACCGTCGAAGTCCTCCACGAGGACCTCCATGGTTTGGTCGAAGTGGGCCTCGTTCCAGTCGTCGATGATCCCCGACTGGAGCTCGGCGATGTATTCCGCCCGCCTCCGGGCGGTCTCCTCGTCCGGATAGTCCATCCGGGCGGCGGGGGTCCCCTCCTCCGGAGAGAAGGCAAAGGCGCCCACCCGCTCCAGCCGGTGGCGGCGGAGGAAGTCACAGAGCTCGTCGAACTCCTCCTCCCCCTCCCCGGGCAGGCCGGCGATGAGGCTGGTGCGGACGACGAGGCCGGGGATCCTCTCCCGCAGCTTCGGGAAGAGCTCCTCGAGATAGGCCTTGTTCCCGCGGCGGTTCATCCGGCGCAGGATCTCGTCGTTGACGTGCTGGATGGGGATGTCCAGATACTTGCAGAGCTTCGGCTCGGAGGCCATGACCTCGATGAGCTCGTCGGTGATCTCGTCGGGGTAGGTGTAGTGGACCCGGATCCAGCGGGGTCCCTCCACCCGGCAGAGCCGCCGCAGCAGCTCCGGCAGCATCCGCTTGCCGTAGAGGTCTATGCCGTAGCGCGAGGTGTCCTGGGCCACGACGATGAGCTCCTTCGCCCCGCCGGCGGCGAGGCCCTCGGCCTCGGCCACGATATCCTCCAGGGCCCGGCTGCGGAATTTCCCCCGCAGCTTCGGGATCACGCAGAAGGCGCAGCAGTTGTCGCAGCCCTCGGCAATCTTGAGGTAGGCGTAGTGGCGGGGGGTGGTGAGGATGCGGCCGACCTCCCGGACGGGATCGTGGATCGAGGAGAACTCCGAGACCGTTTGGCCCCGGAAGAGCTGGTCCGCCGCGGCCACGACGTCGTAGTAGCTGCCGGTGCCGAGGATGCCGTCCACCTCGGGCAGCTCCGTCAGGATCTCCTCCCGGTAGCGCTGGGCCAGGCAGCCGGTGACCAAAAGCTTTTGGACCCGGCCCTCGGCCTTCATCTGCCCGACGGCGATGATGTTGTCGATGGCCTCGCTCTTGGCGGCGTCGATGAAGCCGCAGGTGTTGACGACGACGAGCTCGGCGTCCTCGGGCTCCGGCAGGATCTCCCATCCGGCCCGGGCCATCAGAAACATCATCTGCTCGCAGTCCACCTGGTTCTTGGCGCAGCCCAGGGAGATGAATGATACGGTTTTTTGCATAGCTTCCTCCAAGTGAAGATTTTGCTTCGCAAAAGTTATGAGTGCTTCGCACGTTATGATTTCGCTGCGCGAAAGTGATGATTGCTTCGCAAGTTTTTTGGGGCGGCGCCTGCAACCCATAACTGCCGCAGGCATCATAACTTTGCCGTCAGGCAAATCTCAACTTGCCCGCAAGGGCAATCTTAACTTTTCATCCGTTCCAGCGCCTCGCGGATCTCTTCCCATCGGAAGCCCCGGCGGAGGGCGGCCTGGACGGCGCTGCGCCGCGTCTTCTCGTCGGGCTCCTCGCCCAGGCGCTTTCTCAAGAACGCGGTCAGAGCCTCGCTCATATCGGGCATGGTCTCCAGCGCCCCGTCCCAGTACTGCTTCGGGATGCGCTTTTCGTAGAGCATCTGCTTGATCCGCTCGGCGCCGTAGCCCCTGGCAGCGCCCCGGGCCACGATCTGGCGGGCGGTCTCGGCGTCGTCCAGCAGGTCCAGGTCGGAGAGCCAGCGGACGGCGTTCTCCGCGTCCTCGGGGGTCTCGCCCTTTTGCGTCAGACGGTTTTTCAGCTCGCCCTCGGACACCGCGGCGGCGGAGATGATCCGCACGGCGCGGGCCTTGGCAGAGGCGGCGGAATTGGCGGCCTCCAGAGCGGAGAATTCCTTGTCGGACAGCTCCATGCCCGGGAAGAGCCCCTGCTCCGCGACGACCTGGGGAAGGTATTTTTTCGCGGTCCCGTCCTCAAAAACGACGGTCGTTCTCGTCCCCGGCCGTTTCGGCGGAAGGATGGCTTTTATGGTGCGTTCCATAATTGTCAATTGTCACCTGTCAATTGTCCATTGCCTGGCCTCCGGCCAGGCTTACCCCTCGTCGTCGAAGTCCTCGGCGCTGACGGCGCCGGCGGGGCCGGCGGGCTCGGCGGGCTGCTGCAGGGGCGTGCGGGCGCTGTTCTGCTGCAGCTTTTCGCGGACCTTCGCCTCCAGCTCCTCGGCGAGCTCGGGATGCTCCATCAGATACTTCTTGACGTTGTCCTTGCCCTGGCCGATGCGCTCTCCGTCCATGGAGAACCAGGAGCCGGCCTTCTGGATGAAGTCGAACTCCACGGCCATATCCACCAGCTCTCCCCACTTGGAGATGCCCTCGCCGAACATGATGTCGAACTCGGCCTGGCGGAAGGGAGGCGCCACCTTGTTCTTCACGACCTTGACGCGGACGTGGTTGCCGATGACGCTGCCGCCCTCCTTGATGCCCTCGA
>JAEEGL012236605.1_pt1 | contig 24923 bp, 16 predicted proteins | sample 9134231 | NCBI WGS metagenome assembly JAEEGL01 (sample SAMN16246548, study PRJNA631951) | gut metagenome | biome: gut microbiome; feature: rumen; material: fiber-attached | host: Bos | place: Iran: Karaj | collected 2018-10
CAGAATACGCTAAATACAAAAACGAATACTATAATATTATTAAAACTAAATATAACGATTTAATACCTATTATATATTCAATAATGATCTATGAAAACTATAACAAATCAAAAACTACAAGAAAATTAGATAATATAATTTTTAAACTAAACAAAAAAGAAAGAAAACTAGGTATTATGCAAGTATTAAGTGATAAATTAATTACTGATGAAGAAAGTATTAATATAACAATTAACAACTTAGAAAAGATATATAATAAAATCCAAAAAAGGAAAAATAAAGATAATACTCTAATAATAAAAGAGTATTATAAAGACAATTATGAAAACATAATTAATATCTATAAAGAAATAACTGATTTTGATAACAAAAAATAACATAAATTATTTGACTTTATAGATAGTTTATGATAAAATTGAAATGTTTTAAAGACCTCGAGTTGTTAACTCAACCGCACTAAAAAGGTTAAAAAATCGTAAGATACCTTAAAGGCGAGTCTTAATCCAAATATATTTAAGGAGGTAAAAATATGAAAGCAATTATTGAAACTGGAGGAAAACAATACACAGTAGCTGAAAATGACATAATCTTCGTAGAAAAATTAGATGTAGAAGAAGGAAAAAAAGTTGTTTTTGACAAAGTTCTTATGGCTAATGGTGTTATAGGTAATCCTTATGTAAAAGGTGCTAGTGTTGAAGGAAAAGTCCTTAAAAATGGTAAAGGGAAGAAACTTAATATCTTTACTTATAAGCCAAACAAAACTAGTACAAGAAAGAAACAAGGTCATCGTCAACCATATTCAAAAGTTGAAATTATTAAGATTAAATAAGGTGGCAACATATGCTTAGGATTAATATAATTAAAAATAATAAAGAAATTAAAAAAATAGAATTTTTAGGACATGCTAACTATAATGAGTATGGAAAAGATATTGTTTGTGCTGCAACAAGTGCAACTATGTTATGTACGGCAAATGCAATTATATCAATTGATGATAAAGCAATAGATGTAATAGAAAAACCAAATAATATAACCATAAATATCTTGAAGAATGATGAAATAACAAACAAACTAATTATAAACATGTTAAATTGTCTTGAAAGTCTAGAAAAAGATTATCCTAAAAATATTAAAATTAATAAGGAGGAAGAATAATGATAAGATTTTTAAATTTTAACATCCAAACCTTTGCTCATAAGAAAGGACAATCATCTACATCAAATGGTAGAGATTCTGCCGGAAGAAGATTAGGAGCAAAAGCTAGTGATGGTGAATATATAACTGCCGGATCAATTATTTATCGCCAAAGAGGAACAAAAATTCATCCAGGAAAAAATGTTGGTCGTGGAACAGATGATACTCTTTTTGCAAAAACTAATGGATACGTAAAATACGAAAAGTATGGAAAAGATAGAAAAAGAGTAAGTGTAGTAGAAAAGTAAAAAGATTGGGAATTAATCCCAATCTTTTAATTTGTCTATAATTTCTTTATACATTTTTTCGTTCTTATTATCTTTAGGAACATAATATATAGCACCCTTAATACTATCAGGAAGATATTGCTGTTTAACATAATCATGAGGATAATTATGAGGATAAACATATAAAGGACTATTAGTAGTAATATGCTTAGGTACTTTACCGATATTTTTGGTCCTAATATCATTTAAAGCCTTATCAATAGCAAGTTCCGAAGAATTACTCTTAGGAGATAAAGCCATCTCTATAACAATTTCTGAAAGAGGAATTCTTGCTTCCGGAAGTCCTAACCTTAAAGCACTATTAATAGCAGCATCTACTTTAACACCCATCATCGGATTTGCAAGACCAATATCTTCGTATACTATAACAGATAGTCTTCTCGTAATAATATCTAAATCTCCAGCCTCTAACAAAACAGCCAAATAATATAAACTAGCATTAACATCACTACCCCTAATAGACTTCTGAAAAGCACTAATAGTATCATAGTAACCATCACCATTTTTATCTATATAAATATTACTACTATTATTAATATTCTTTAAAACTTCTAATGTAATATTCTTATCTTTAGATGAATAATAAGCAATTTCAATTAAATTATATACAAATCTCAAATCATTATTAGAATTATTAATTATATATTTAATACCTTCTTTATCAATACTAAGATTCTCTAATACATTAGACTTAATAACTCTTTTAATAGCAAGCTCTATATCTTTATTATCTAAAGGCTTTAACTCAAATATCTGACATCTACTCCTAATAGCAGGATTAATAGAATGATAAGGATTAGCAGTAGTCATACCAATTAAAGTAATTAAACCACTCTCCAAATAAGGTAGAAGTAAATCCTGTTTATCTTTATTTAAACGATGAATTTCATCCATCAATAAAACTAATCCCCCATATAATTTAGCTTCTTCCACAACAACATCAAAATCTTTTTTATTATTAATAACAGCATTTAAAAATCTATACCTAACATCTAATTCATTAACAATAGCATTAGCAATAGAAGTTTTTCCAATACCTGGAGATCCATATAAAATCATTGAGAACAACTTCTTATTTTTAACAAGATTATAAATAACTTTATCTTTACCAATAAGATGCTTTTGACCAATAACTTCACTAAGCTTACTAGGCCTTAATTTAACAGCTAACAAATCATTCATATTATCACTCCAAATCTTCTTTAGTATAACAAGAAAAAAAATAAATATCAACTAAGTATAAGTTGATTATAAAGAAGAATTATGTTAAATTAAAATAGGAGTGATAATATGAAAGAAAAAAACTATTTAGATGATGAACAAGTAAGGAAAAATATAGAAAAATTTAACAACAAAGAAGAATTCTATAAAACAGCTAATCAACTAGATTTTGACAACAGAACAATAACTAAAATACCAACTAAAAAAGATAAAGAGAAAGAACCAGAAATTGAAGAAGTAACTGAAGATGAAAGATACCTAAAAGCCTATATAAATAATAATTATGAAGACTTTAAAAAAGGAGTATTTAACAAATATCACTTAATATTTGGACCAATATATGCTCTATATAGAAAACAGTATAACCAAATATTAGAATTAATAATATTATATATTTGGATATTACTATTACCAATGGCCTTTCTTTTTGTTATCTTTGCGGAAGCAGTATCAAAAGCTAATACTGGAGAATCATCAGGAATAATCCTCTTAATAATTATAGCTGTAATAGTAGCATTAGAATGGATTTCGGTAGCAATAACAATTAATAGAGCCAAAACATTTAATAAAAAGTATTATCACCAATCACAGAAAAAAGTAGAAAAAATAATTAATGAAAATAAAGATAAAAAAGAAGAAGAAATAAAAAAGATATGTGCTACATCTGGAGGTACATCGAGTGTTATAACAATAATAATAGGACTTTTAGCTATCATATTAGTGATACTACATATTCCAGCAATTTTAGAATTGATATTAGGATAAATTATTAATAGAAGAAATAAACAATAATTATTTACAATTTAGTAAATTATATGATATAATTAAAAAGAATAAAGTGAGGTAAAGAAAATGAAAGAACTTATATGGCGTTTGGTTTTGGTTGTATTCACAATTATAGCAGTATTTGTTACTACTTGCACACTTTCTGTAAACAACAACAATGTTATTCAATTTGGTAGCAAATTATGGCTAATATCTAAGAAAGGAATAGCAGAATATCCAAAAAGATCATTAATAATAATTACAGAAAACCAAAGAGATGTAAAACTAAACAGCGAAGTATTTTATTATACTGAGGATAGCGAAGGAGCAACAGTAAAATTTGGTGAAATTACAGACATTAATAACAACAGTTATACTATAAGTGGTGAAGAAATAGAAAAAAGTAAAGTTATTGCCACTAAACAAAATTCTAAGAAAGTTTTTGCTTTAGGAACAATATTATCAATTTTAACATCAAAATATGGCTATCTTTGTTTAATAGTATTACCAATCCTATTTGCATTCATGTATCAAATAGTACAACTAACTAGAGAGTTAAACAAAGAACCAGAAACAAAAACTAAAAAAAGAAAATAAAATGAAATCTAAAATAAAAAAAATTATTCTAATAGCAGACAAAATACCAAAAAAAAGAACTTTTTTGCTTTGTCTGTTATTAATATTGTTTCTAATAGGAAGTAGTTTTGGAAGATACGTCTATCAAGGTGTTAGAAACTTTTACTTACAAACAAAAAAGTTTTATTTTAATAGCGACAAATTAAGTGAAAACGGAGCTATATTCCGCGTTGAAAACTGGTCTGGTGTAGGTAGTTATTCAATTACATTTAATATGAATAGCTATGCCAATAACCAGTTGGTAAGTGATGATAACATTACCTATGAAGTAGACTACGAATGCTCTCAACAAGTAACATGCTCTGTCGTCGATAATAAAGTAAGCAGTCAAATACCATCAAGCACTAACACTGATAGCTTTACAATAATAATAACTGTACCCACAAATGTGGTTTTTCAAAGAGGAGACTCTGTAACTTTAGAAGTAACAGCAACATCGACAGCTCCATATGAAAAAGAATTATCAGGAACATTTACACTAGTAGTAGGTCACTATGGATTAAGTTACGAAATAGAAGATTCCGTAAATAGTCCATACCTAAACATAAGAATAACAAATACACTAGATTATTACACAGTAGGAGATACTATACAAGGCCATACTGCAGGTAACCAGATAAGTATTGAAGAATATCTAAACCTATCACCTCAAGACCAAGCAAAATGTTATTCGTCAATTATAACACTAACATTTGATCCTGATGACATCTTACTAGATATGACAAGTGCTGCATACCAAGAACGTGTATCAGAAGTAACTGAAGTAAAAAATGGTTATAATTACGTTAATTCCGTATCCTTTAAAATAGATGCCTTATCTAGTAAAATGGTTAAATTTTATAAAAATGACACGACACAAAATTATACTTACCCAATGGGTAATGCCTCTTCGATAATAAGTGTTAGCTATAGTTAGCGGGTGATAATATGAGCTTAAATGTAATAAAAGAATATGCTGACTTTTCTAAAAAGAATATCAGTAAATATTTTGAATTAATAATGGGAAAATATTATGATAAAACCCTAACAAATAAATATCTAGACAAATATATCGATATAAGATATTACGATTTAGATACCGATAAATATAGTAGAAATATAACTAAAATAAAGAAAACACTTAAGGAAATATATGAATCAACTGAAGAAGAAAAAAAGACTTTAGCAAAATTTATCTATATGTTATTTGATATAATGCTATATCTAGACGATGTAATAGAAGTAGAGAATACAGATGAAATAATGAATATAATAAATCAAATAAGAATTCAAAAATTAGGAATAGACGAACCAGACTTTATCGAAAAGTTTAAAGACCAACTAAATAAAGATAAAGAAAGAAAAACTAAGTACCTAAACAGCTTTGTCTGTGAAGAATTCCCCGTTGAATATGATTATGTCTATGAACAAGATGTCTATAATGTAGCAATATTTCATGATATATCAATACCTAAATTATATAGTAAATTTGCTATTGATAAAGTCTTTAATGATGGTTTAGTAGCAGAAGATAAACTATTTATAGAATACTATATGGTATGTGCTAAAATACTAAATAATATTATTAAAGGTGATTATAATAACAAATTCTTACTAGAATTTGATGCCAATATCCTAAAGAAAAAAGATAAAATTAATAGACTTTTAAATATAATTGATAATGATTTAACTAAAGACGTAATAAGCATGAAAATAGACTATAAATCATTTATTGCATGTAAAGAAAAAATATATGAATTAATAAAAGAAGGATATAAATTTTCTGTTATTATCGATAACACTTACGATAATGTTGAAAAAGTAGATCCAAGTATCTTCAAAGTATTTGAATATATAATACTAGACGATATAGAAAAATATAAAGAATTAAAAGAATATGATAACATTATAAGTTATTAAGTGGGTGATTAGATGGATACTTTTACTAGATTTTTATACGAATTTCTTTCCCAATTCTTTCAGGGAATTATATTAGTATTCATGGGATTATTTAATGGCTTTAAGCAAATGTTTAATATAAAAGCTTATGCCAAAGTATTAGAATTTTATCGTGAAGACTTTAATGGCCCAGAATGGGTTTTAGTCCTTATTGCTGTACTTTTAATAGTACTATTATTAGGACTAATTGTCTTTCTTGTTGTTTTCATAATAAGAAAATACGTAAGATTTAGAAAAACACTTGTTGAACAAGAAGAATTACTAGAAGAAGTATCTGATCTAAATAATGAAGTATCATCTTTACTAAAAGAAAAAGAAGATATATTAGCAATGAAAGTATCCCACTTAGGATTAAAACCTGGTGAAAGTGAAACTGAAGAAACCGAATCAGGAGATGCTAAAAATGATGCTGTTCAAGATGGTGAAGGAATCAGATTCCCTAAATTACACTTACTAGATGAAGAATTTGAAGGCTATAAAGTAGCTAATTATGGGAATACCTTTACACTTCCTGAATTAGTAGATAATTTTAGAAATTTTGCTGCCTCTCATTTAGGCTTATACTATAAAGAAGAAATGATTAGATTATTCGTATCAGCTTTAGCTTCAACTAAACTTGTTATCCTACAAGGTATCTCTGGTACTGGTAAAACTTCCTTAGCGTATGCTTGGGGAAAATTTTTAAAACATGACTCTTGTGTTGCTTCTGTACAACCGTCATGGCGTGACCGTACCGAGTTATTTGGTTACTTCAACGAATTTACTAAAAAATTTAACGAAACAGAAGTGTTAAAAGAAATGTATCTAGCAGGTTATACTGACGATGTATATACAATAATCCTAGATGAAATGAACATCTCACGTGTTGAGTACTATTTCGCAGAAATGTTATCAATACTTGAGATGCCTAATAAAGATGAATGGATAGTAGAATTAGTTAGTGCTCCATGGAAAACAGACCCTAAGAACATTGTCGATGGTAAGTTAAAAATACCACCAAATATGTGGTATATCGGTACAATCAATAACGATGACTCAACCTTTATGGTTACAGATAAAGTGTATGACCGTGCTATGCCAATCGATATCAATGATAAAGGACAAGTTTTTGAACCCAAAGATATTCCGGCCCAAGATATAAACTATTCTTATCTTGATCAAAAATTCCAAGAAGCTATAAGTGCAAATCCTGTTTCCCAAGAAACATTAGATAAAATAGAAAAAATGGATGATTACGTAATTCAACACTTTAGAATTGCTTTTGGTAACCGTATCGTAGCGCACATGAAGAAGTTTGTACCTGTATACGTTGCCTGTGGTGGTGATGAAGTAGATGGTGTAGATTATTTCTTAGCGCGTAAAGTATTAAGAAAATTTGAACAATTAAACGTATCGTACATAAGAGATGAAATAGATGGATATGTTGACTTCCTAGACCAATTATTTGGTAAAGGAAAAATGAAGGAATGTGAAGAATATTTACTAAGACTTAAGAAAATGACATAGTAGAGAGGATGTTAGTATGGAAAGGCTAAAAGTACTAGATTTATATAACAATTCTTCCGAAAAAGAAAACGAGAAATTTAATAGTAAAATTAATTCCACTCTCGAAGTAAAATTAGATTACGATAAAGTCGATACCGATACAGAATGGTTAGATATAATGGAAGATACAATTAGATATCTCGACAATATCTTAAGAAATCCCAATCGTTTTATCGTAAACGAAGAAGAAGTTATAAAAATAGAATTAGCAAGACGTGTAACGGTAGAAAGTATCAAACACTTATCAAGAAATACCAACTTAATACAAGATTACGATAAAAAAAGTGGTGATGTTAAACCATCTAAGATACTTAATATCAATAAAGAAGAAAGTTTTAATACCTATGAAAACAGATTTATATATAGTTTAATTCAAAATATGAAATCATTTATCGCTAGAAAAAAATCTATGAATCAAGTTCAAGAATCATCAACTCTAAAAGACAATAAAACCCTAACTTATAACGCTACAAGTAAAATAGGTGATGAAGACGTAAAAATAAATATGCAACTAGATTCAAAAATAGATAACAATAATCCCGTAAAAGACGAATCAGGATTATCCGTAAATGATAGAATTGAAAAACTAGAATTACAAATAACTGACCTAACTAACTCTGATGTATATAAAAACTTAGCAAGATTACACGTAGCATTAGTAACATCTCCTATCAAAAAAACTAACGTAATTTTAAAAAATGTTAACTTCCAATATGCTGTTAAACTATGGAATTACATGCAAGAAAATATCGATGGTAAATCTAAAAGAATCCAAGATACAAAAACATATCAAGATACAGGTGATTTAAAAAATTATATCGACGAATCATTCTTACTTAATTATCTTGCTATGGATACATTAAACAAAAAGAATGTCGATGAAAAGAAAAAAGAAGAAATTAAAGAACAAGCTAATCAAAGAATAGTAAATACTATGTTAGATCAAATGCTTTCAATAGATGAAAATCTAACGGAAGACGAATTAAAAAATATTGTTATAAAACAATACGAAGTAATTAAATATAAAAACATTACAAATATCAAATCATTATATAATATCTTTAATAAACAATTAGATAAATACTTAACTAAGTTTAATAATCTAAAAATATAAAGTGGTGATAAAATGGTTAATGAAATTAAAAATAATAAGTTTTTAAAATTTATAAAAACATTAGTAAAAATAATAATAACTATCCTAATCCTACTAGTAGTAGCAGTAATACTAGTTCAAAGAGTAACTAATAACAAACTAAATCTAGGAGGATTTGGATTATATACTGTTGTAACAACTAGTATGGTTCCCGAATATAAAGTAGGGGACATGCTTTTAGCAAGAAAAAAAGAAATAAATGATATAAAAATAGGGAATGATGTTGTCTATTTAGGAGAAGTAGATACCTATAAAGACAAAATAGTAACTCACAGAGTAATTAATATAGAAGAAGAAAATGGGGAAAAAGTATTTCATACCAAAGGTATAGCAAATCCTCTAGAAGATCCTTTAGTTTATTCTAGACAAATCTATGGTGTTGTAATAGGAAAATCAGTAATATTAAGCTTTTTATCAGGGCTAATTAACAGTTCTTATGGCTTTTATTTCCTAATTTTTGTACCCGTAGTAGTAATAGTGTTTTTAGAAATAATGGATGCAATAGGTGGTAAAAAGAAATAAGGTGATTTCCTATGGAAGAAAAAAAATCTCTTGGAAAAACAATCATAAAAGTATTAAAGAAAAGATTTAAAATATGGCATTTATTATTCTTTGCCATCTTAATATCTGTAAATACTTATGCTTGGTTTATTTACATGAGTAAAGTATCAAGTGATATTTCCGTAAGAGTAAAAGCATGGAATGTTTCTTTCCAATTTAATAATCAAGCAATGACTGATTATGTTAATTTTGATGTCGAAGATATTTATCCCGGAATGACTACGAGAGTTCAATCACTAAAAGTATCAAATGATGGTGAAACAGACGCTACATTAAGCTATGAAGTAGTATACGCTAACATCTTTGGTACCGAATATGATACCGGTGAAATAGCTATGACTCCCGAACAACTAACATATAAACTAGCTAACGATTATCCCTTTAAAATAACATTAACATCGACTAGTAATATATTATCAAGTAATGGAAACGACGAATACTTTCGTGTCCAAATTGTTTGGGATTACGAAACTACATCAAATGGTGTATTACAGGATGACCAAGATACATATTGGGGTAACTTAGCTTATCAATTCCAACAACAAAATCCTAATACTCCTTGTATTCAAATAAGAGTAAGAATAACAGCCGTTCAAGTACCTGATGAAGAAGAAACTGAACCATAAAAAAAGAACCATTTTTATGGTTCATTATTTTGTCCAGGTTCATTTTGTTCTGGTTCATTATTTTGAACAGGTGTACTAGCTAGCTGAACTATATTAACATTACAATTAAGTAGTGCCCTATTAGCACTATTTTTTGTTGCATCTGTATCATCATCATTATCCATCGTTGCACCATTAGTACTATCATCATTCCACATAAAGTAAATTGTTATATCAATATCTTTATCTTGCTGTGTATAAAGAACATTTCCCGTAAGAGATAAATGCCCATTAACTATATTAGTAGTTTGAACGCTACCACCATCAATTGAATAACCAGTTAGTTTTAAATCACTAACAGCACTATTACTATTATCACTAGTAGTAACTGTATAAGTAAATGAAACATCAGTATCACTTCCATCAATAGTTATTTCAAAATAACCTTCGGCAGTAGGAGCAATAACTCCGGATGCTATATGACTATTACCAGGAAAAGTAGGTTCAATAACTGCTGAAAAATCAGAACTACTAACAACATCTTGATCGTTAACTGTAATATTCCATCTTGCCACTCTAACACTAGCATTTCCACTAGCTCCTGTAACATATTTAGAATATGTAGTAGCTAAAATACTAATCCCAATACAAGATAGAATAGCTCCTGAAATAATAAATATATTCTTAATTCCAAATTTAGAAAGAAAACTCATATCTACCTCCATTTTTCACTTAAATTATACCATATTTATTAAACGATAGCAATTAATATTGCATATAAAAATGTAATATGTTAAAATTAAAATAGTAGGTGATGATATGAGTGATATAAAAGTAACAGCCAAAAAACTTGATCGCAGAAAAAAAAGAGTCAAAATAGCTAAAATATCTCTAATAGCACTATTATCGACATTTGTTATCATTTATATTATTTTAGGAGTTATCTATAAAGGTGGTAGATTTACTGTAACCCTAGACCCTAACTTCTCTTTAGAAAGTGGGATAACTCTCTATGAAAGCCTAAATAATAGAAGTAAAACAAATAAACTATATGCTGCTGATATAGACTTTATGGACAATATTGCTTTTGAATGGATACCTGCAACTGTTGATACCGAATCAAATGGTGGTGCCCACAATGGTGATAACTATATAGCCTATACTTTTTACCTTGCCAATGAAGGACCAGAAATACTACATTATTGGCAAGAAATATATATTGATGATGTCATAAAAAATGTTGATGAAGCCGTAAGAATAGTAGTATTTCAAAACGGTGAAAGGACAATTTATGCCAAAAAAAATCACTTAACAAATACTACTGAACCAAACACAGAAGAATTTTATTCTGAAGATTTACCAGTATTAAGAAGTAGAGAAAACTTTAAACCAGGAGATATAGATAAATATACAATTGTAATATTTATTGAAGGAAATGATCCCGATTGTGTAAATGAATTACTAGGTGGCGAAATAAAAATGCACATGGATATCCGTGAAGAACATATCGATCAAAAAAAGTAGGTGTCTAAAATGGGAAGAAAAATTAAATCAAGAAAATTATACTATTACGAAGAAGAAGATAATGAAGAAAAAAAGGACAAAAAAAGAATCTTCTTCCTACTAATACTATTAGTCTTTACCAGCCTAATGCTAACAACGACAACTTATGCTTGGTTTACGACTAATAGAATTGTAACTATTGGAAATATTGATGTTAAAGTCCAAACTGAAGGATCACTAGAAATATCTGCCGATGGTCTTGATTGGAAAGCTATAGTCGATTACAACAACATCATAAGTGTTCATGATACCAGTTATAGAACTAGTGTTAATCAACTTCCTGACTACATTAAACCAGTATCAACAGTAGGTAATGTCGATGAAAATGGCTACTTAGAAATGTTCTATGGTTTAACCTCTACTGATGGATATGGAAATGGTAGCTTAACAGCATCTAAAGAAACGGAAAGAGAAGAAAACGGTGAAGAAACCGAAGGAACTTTTCTTGCTTTTGATGTCTTTTTAAGAACAACTGCTACCAAAGATTTATACCTAACTAGTGACTCAAGAATTTTTTATAATGGAAATTCTACCGGTACAGAAAATGCAACTAGAGTAGCCTTTGTTGTTGAAGGAAACGTACCAAGTGATACCGCTATTGGCGTAATTCAAGGACTAACTACCAATAACAACAATAACGTCTATATTTGGGAGCCAAATTACGATACTCATACTGAAGCTGGTGTAGCAAGTGCTTATGAAATATATGGTCTAACAACAACAGAAACAAACGCAGCTGCCTTACCATATGATGGTATAAAAGAAGAATTTAGTGAATCGATATTACTATCAAATGCTAAAAAAACATTATATCCCGACTACTTTGAAACAGTAAATCCAAGTATTAAAACAACTAAGGATAATACTGCCTATCAACCACTATTTACTCTTGTGCAAGGAATTACTAAAGTAAGAATATATATGTGGATAGAAGGTCAGGACGTGGACTGTGAAAATAAAGCTTCAATTGCTAATTTAACTTTAGCGTTACAATTTAGCACAAATCCATCTTAAAAAGATGGATTTTTTTCTTTTAAATATAAACAAATTATGTTATAATTAAAATAATGGATAGTAAGGCGGTGATTCTATGAATATTACTAAAAATATAGGTAATTTTGTTAAAGAAAATAAAATAGAATTACGCTCTTTTTTCTGTGTTGTTTTAGCCTTACTATTAGCCATATCAATTGAAATATTTACTACTACATACAGTAGAGTCATAACTACTCCAAGTACAAGTAGAGTAGAAGGAACAACCCTTTATGTAGATGACTTAACAGCAGATGCTAACTACCTAGAAGGACTAAATTATACTGAAATTAGAAGCACAACTCCTATCCCAAGCGGAACTAGTACTGGATACTACGATTCAGCTAACTTAGTTCAAGTACAAATAATCTACGATGGAGCCGATTTTAATGACAATAACCTAGTCGGAGCAATCTCACCAATTAATAATGAAAATATAAATAAAATTGTTTACTATAAATATTATCCCTTAGAAAGAAATTCTAATGGTACTTTAGCAACCGATAAAAACGGAAATAATTATATTCATGTTGAATTAATAGATAATCCATTTAGCAAAAGACCATATGTTAATTCCGTAGAATATGGATTTAACGGTTGGGTATGTAATCCAAATCAAGATACAACAGCCAACTTATGCAATAGCGTAACATTTAGATATAGTAAAGACGACTATACCAGATATATGGATATTGCTACAACCGGAGGAAGCAATATAGTAGTACATTTAAATGTTAACTGGTATGAAGCAACTGTAACAACAACCTATAGTAGTGCCTCTAACATTAATAATGCCTTAAAATCAATGACAATGACACAAATACCTACTCATGTTGAAACAGAAACAATCACCCACTACTATAACGTTTATTGGCGAAACAATTATGCAACTGCAGTGTACTATGGTAGATATGTAAGATCAAATGGTTATATGCCACAAGGATATTATTATAAAACCAGTGAAAATGGAACTAGTTACAGAAAAATAACAAATACAACTACCAGATGTAGTTATGGAAGCACTTGCTATGTTTACAGTATAAGTAATCCTGGAGTAACAGCAAATTCATTATGGGATGGAAATGATATTCATATATTTCCTAACTATAACCAAAATACGAGTCCAATTACTGCAACAAGTATAACAGCATATAATTCTTCCTACATGAGAAGAGTAGAAGAAGCTGGTGGTACTATTGTAGAAACTGAGACAATAAATAGAAACGTTTCCGACTTACCAGATGGTTCTACAGCTGGAGGATATTATTATCAAGTATCAAATCCAACAACAGCAATGTTAAATACCAAAGAATACTATACCTCAAATGGAACTCTTTGTACTAGTACTTCAAGTTGTAGTACAGCCTATAAATTAATTCAATATGAAGATAGTACAACTAATAGTGATGGAACATCTATTTATCATATCAATAAAGGATCAGACAAATTAATTGTCGATCAAGCAAAATACTATTATTTAGTAACCAGAGACTTAAATATAGTAAGATATGTTTATACTGGAAGTAATGGTAACAACAATAACACAACAGGACTTACAATTGGAAATCTTTCAATAAGTAAACCATGTACTGTAACTGGAACGGCAGTAAATGGAACATCAGTAACAGGAATACTAAATTTGAATACATCAGCTTTTTCGGCTGGTGCCGACATAGTAATAGAAAATATAAAAATAAGAGGACCTAGTTCAACCCCAACACAAAACCTAGTAGCTGGTCGTGATAGTAAAAACAGTGGAGTTATATATGCCAATTCCCATAACCTAAAAATAGGAAGAAACGTTACTAGTAGTTATGGAAGTAACTATCTAGTAGCAGAATCAATATTAAGTGGAACAAATAGTTCTCTTTCTGGAACATTTAAAGTAATCGTCGAAAGTGGAAAATATTACGCTTACCATAATGGAACAATGAGTGGTTATAATAACTACACGTTTAATCAAACTGTTATTTTAGGTAACGACTATGACCGTGTTGTTACGGCAAATAACGATAAACTAAAATTCTTAGTAGGACTAGATGGCTACACCGGAGGAACATATACTGCTGGAAGTAATTCCTTATTTGCATCATACACTGTCTTTAAAAGTGGCCAACACGGATATAATGATGATGGATCACCAAACAACGATACCACTGCCGGTATGTATATTGGTGGATATAACGGACTAATCGTAAACTCTCTAACCGGAGTAAAAATAGAAGGAGGAAACATCTCCTATGCTACCGGTGGATATGGTTACAACAGTGCTGCAACAACGAATGCTACCTATATTGGAATGTCTGGTGGAACCATAAGAAATATTTGGGCTGGTGCTGGATATTCTACAACCAAAGGTAATAGAATAGTAAACGTAACCGGTGGAACAGTATATTATAGTGTCTTAGGAGGATCAGATAGTTATAGCTCTAATGCAACTGATGATGGTGTTACTAACGGATCAACGTTAATTTATGTTGGTGGCACAGCCTATATTGGCGGTGGAACAAATACCGTACAAGGAGTTGAAGCTGGCTCTGTCTTCGGAGCTGGTGGAGGTAATGGAAACTCTACTCAAAAAGGAGCCGTAAATAATTCTCACATAATAATTAATGGTGGAACCATTTCCAATTCAGTATATGGTGGAGGTAATAATGGGTCTGTTGGAACTCAAACAACTTCTGCCGCAACAACCGTAATTGATGTCTATGCCGGAACAATTGGCAATGTTTTTGGTGGTTCGAAATCAGCCGACTTTAGTATAACAAACCAAGAAAGCTCAAGTAAAATTACAATTAATGTTATGGGTGGAACAATAAATAATGTCTACGGCGGACCTGATAGTAAAGGTATAGTCCATGGCTCTACGGAAGTCAATGTAACCGGTGGAACAATTAACAATAATGTTTATGGTGGTGGACAAGGTTCCCAAACATTCATCTCAAACAATGTTGATGTAACAATTGGTACCCAAGGTGGTGGCCTTGTACCATCAATAACTGGAAGTGTTTATGGTGGTAGTGCTCTTGGAACAGTTAATGGAAAAGTAGCAAATGATACCGCAACAAACTTCACAACCAAGGTACAAGTTGACTCTGGAACAATCGGAAGCGTCTTTGGTGGTGGACAAGGAGATAATAGTAATACTACACCATTCGTTAAAGGAAATATAACTGTAGATATAAACGGAGGACAAATAACAAATGTCTTTGGTGGTAATGACTTAAAAGGAACACCAAGCGGTTCGGTTGCCGTAACTATAGATGGTGGAACCATAACTAACGCCTATGCCGGTGGAAATCAAACAACACTAAACGCACCGACTATCAAAGTAAGGGGTGGAACCGTAACAAATGCCTTCGGTGGTGGATATAACGGAACAGTTACTACCAGTGATATTGAAATAACCGGTGGAACCGTAACAAACGCTTATGGCGGAGGACAAAACGCCGCTGTTACAACTACAAAACTATCCCTAAAAGGTGGAAATGTACCTAATGCTTATGGTGGTGGTAAAAACGCTGGAGCAACCACAACCGTTGTCGAATTAGACGGAAGTACTTGTGGAAATGTCTTTGGTGGATCTGATGCCAGTGGTAATGTAAATTCCTCAACCGTAACTTGCAAAAGTGGAAGTGCAACTAATGTTTATGGTGGAAATAACTTAGGAGGTTCAACCGCAACCACAACTGTAACCGTTCAAGGAGGAACCATAACTAATGTTTACGGTGGTGGAGAAAGAACAAATGTAACTACCAAAGCCAATGTAACTATTGCCTCAACTGGTCATGCAACCAATGTCTTTGGTGGATCTAACACGAGTGGAACAGTAGCTGAAACAGCAGTAACTCTAAACGGAAGCGCAACTGATGTTTATGGTGGAAATAACTTAGGTGGAAGTGCTACTACAACCGTTGTAAATATTGCCGGAAACGCAACCAATGTCTTTGGTGGTGGATATCAAGCTTCAACAACATCATCAACCGTTCACTTAAATTCCGGAACTGTAAGTAATATATTTGGTGGTGGAAACCAAGCAGGAGTAACCACAACAAACGTTAAACTAGGTGCTGGAAATGTTACAAACGCTGTCTTTGGCGGATCAAATAGTAGTGGAAACGTAACAACTAGTGTTGTTGAAACAAAAACTTCATCATCATCACTAACAGTTAATAATGTCTTTGGTGGTAATAACTTAGGAGGTGCGACAACTAACGCTACTGTAACTCTATCAAGGGGAACAATAACCAATGTTTATGGCGGTGGTGAACGAGCTGCAACTAATGCAACCACTGTAACGATAAACGGCGCAACAATAAATGGAACCGTTTATGGTGGCGGTGATAACGCTCAAGTAACAACCAACACAAGTGTAAGCATATCAAATAATTCAAGAATTTATCGAAATGTCTTCGGTGGCGGAAATGCCGGAGCAGTACTTGGAAACACAACCGTAACCATTAATTCTGGTACTGTTGATTTAAGTGTTTATGGTGGTGGAGACCAAGCTGATGTTGAAGGAACAACTTCCGTAACTGCAACTAATAATTCTTTAATCAAAAATAATCTCTATGGTGGTGGTAACTCTGGTGAAGTAGACGGAACAACTACCGTAGTAGTAAATGGCTCAACCGTAAAACAAAATGTTTATGGTGGTGGTAACTTAGCTAGTGTAAATGATGATACTAGTGTTACTATCAATAATTCCGCAACTATAGAAGAAAACGTCTATGGTGGTGGAAATGCAGCTGCTGCCGAAGAAACAACAACCGTCTTAATCGATGGGGCAACTGTCGAAGGAAATGTTTTCGGTGGTGGTAATAACGGAATGGTTTATGAAGACACTTCCGTAAGAATCAAAAATGCTACTGTCCTAGAAAGCGTTTATGCTGGTGGAAATGGACAGACAGCTATCGTTTTAGGAGATACTTTAGTAAACGTAGAAGGAACTTCAAGTATAACTCATCACGTCTTTGGTGGTGGAAATGCCGCTGCTACCGGATGTGCTCAAGATATAACCGATATTGGAGGACAAGTAATAGCAATATGTACAAATCCTGAAGGTTCTGACAGTGAAGTAAATATCGCTGGAGCTACCATTGGTGGAAACGTTTATGGTGGAGCAAACACCTCTGTAGTATATGGTGTAGCAACCGTAAATATTGGAAAAAACGTAACCCCACAAGCATATAACCTAGTAAGAGGAAATATAACAATAAATGGAACTGTCTTTGGTGGTGGAGAAGCTAATGCCGCTGGTAGTGAAGACTATGACTTTAGTTTCATAAGTGTAACCGAAGGAATAAATATTCATATTGATGCTGCTGGCCATACAACATATCTAATAAATGGTTCCATATTTGGAAGTGGAAACGCTTCATCTTCAGGTGGTTACAGCTATATCTACATAAAAAATTATGGAACTGCTGCTAACTATAAAAGCAACGTATCTATCCAAAGAACAGATGTCGTAACACTAGATAATAGCGCAATTAAACTAGCAGGAGCTACCGATAGAACAAATAAATATAAAACAGAATTATTTACCTTCAGTAGAATAGGAGAATTAAAACTAAAAAATGGTTCAACTATTTACTTAGAAAAAGGAGCTAACTTACTAGAATCTATATCTAGTCTAAAAGACGAAAATGGTGATGAAATATACGAAATAGTAACTATTGATGAAAATACAGGAGCCGTAACTAAAAATGTTGATAATAGAGTATATATGATTGAAGGAACCAACCTAAATATCTCTGATGATGAATCACTAGGTTCATATGGAGATGTAAATGGAATGGCTTTCTTCGGAATGTTTACAATCGACAGAAATGGTTTAGTTGCAACAGCTCTATATTCTCCACAATATGACTCTGGAGATACCCTAAGTAGTTCAGAACTATTCTATTTCTCAAGTGGTAGTTATGTTGTTGGTAAACACAAAACATCTCACAACTATTACGTTGATGGATTCTTCACAAACTATGCAAATGAAGATGGAGAAACAATAAGAACTGACTTTATCGTACCAACTCCTGATAATGCACCATTCTATCGTTGGATAGTTGGAGAGCAAGTAGAAACAATTGAATTTACCCTAACAGCATCTAAATATTCAACTTTAGGTACATATGAATTACAATTACTAGATTACTATGAACCAAATACTGAAATAGATATTGTCGGTGTTAATTACGATGCCTTAAATAGTAATATCAACTTATTACAAACATCATCTATTCCAAGACACGCATCATCAACTACAATTGCAAATACCAACTTTGGATTAGAGATGGAAACAGGTACTGTTGCTTGGATTACTCAAGGTAGTACTCAGTTCTTAACACAAGGGCCAAGAGATATAGAAGGAACAACAATTTATAAAAGTGAGAACTCAAACGCTATCCCAAGCTTTATCTTCTATTTACACCATTCAAAAAACTTAAATATAACGCAAAGCTTAGGATCAGTAACCATATCTCTAATGATACTAACACCAAGAAATGATTTAAGTAATAAAGTACAAAGAATAAATATTGTCGTAAACTTACAAACAACTCTATATGAAGGTGATAACTACGAAGCAACTATGACTCCTGGACCTAAATATCAGATGTTTGCAAATAACGCAGTAAACATAACTAATAGAAGTACCTTTAGTGCTTATTTCTCACTATATTCTGCAAGTGCAAATACTATTTATGCAACAGGAGATTATAGAACACTATTATCTAGTTATGCCTTACCAGAAAATACCAAAATAACAATGATCGACTTTGCAACATCAAGTAGACCAGAATATTACTATTACGTAATAAGTGCTGCTGATTACACTGCAAGTGTTCAAGAATTACAAAATGAAGGAGAAATAAGTTACAGGCTGTCGAAATTTATAAAAATGGATAGCTCAAGCCCGGGAAATATCTATGATGATGCCGCGGCAAATCTAAGATATTATGACTCCGTTAATCAAGTAGCAGAAGAAGAATTTATCTTCATAATTGACTTAAAAGATACAACTCTAAACACTGATGTTATAAGGCAATCCCTACTATTTGAATTAAGAAAAGCAAATGGACATTCTATCCCAGTACTAGATGTTGAACAACAAAGAATGTTCTATAACCTATATAACAATAAAGACTCAATAATAAACTTAAGTGCTTCTCTAAGTAATACTAATGTCTATATTGGTAAAACAACAACTCTAACCGTAATAACAGACTTTGCTCAACAAGAAGTTAACGATACTAAGATTATCGATACTAACTTCTATGATCAAAAATTAGGTATAAAAATAACTATTTTAGACAGTAATAACAACATCGTAAACGGTGTAAGTTTACTAGGATTAAACTATGAATACAACGGTGTAACCTATTATCCAAGAGTTGATGGAACAACCAGATTTAATATTGCTGAAAGAGTAGCAAACGTATCATCGAGAATTAATATAAATACCCAAAATGCCAATATAGCAACGGGAAATTATAAACTCCAAATTGATACCTTTGGATCATCAGACGGAATCTATTATGGACTAGTCTCCTCGCGACAAACAACTATCAACATAAGAATCGTAAACGATATCTATGGATTATCAGTTGAATTAGGAGATAGTGATGTCCTAGTAGATGCTGAAACTGGTAAAACTCAAGATGGTGATAATAACTTAAGATTTAATGTAAAATATTCATCTGGATTAACATCACCAACGATAAGATTACTTGTATCAAGAAGAACATATAATGCTGTATTTGATTATACCTATACACCATTTGATTATGAAGACATATTTACAACTCAACTAGAAGAAAGTTTTAATCAGTATGAATACTATGTTGCAAGAATACCAAATAGCGAGAATTTATTAACTCTGACGACCAAAGATAACTTAACAACAGGTACCTATAGAATAGAGTTTAAACTTTACGATTATGACACTTATATTGGTAGTGCATATAGGGATATAATAGTACAATAGAAGTAGTAAAAATACTACTTCTATTTTTTTCAAAAAAAGTCGTTAACTAGAAATTAAAATGATAAAAAAAACAAAAAAATATGTTAAAATATTATAGTAATATAATGAATAATAATAATAACTACGGAAGTGAGGTGATATTAGTATGAATAAAAGAAAAATAATCGGTTTTATCATTGGTTTAATAATGTTTGCAGCTACTGTAACATCTCTTTCTTATGCCTATTATTCTTGGTCAAGTACTAATACTGATATCACTTTTAATTTAAACGATCAATATTTCTATTGTGAAACAGATATTGTTTCTAATATTAGTAACTTAGCACCAGTTAATGACTATAAACAAGGTGTTCTACATAAATTTAAAGTAAATAACATTGCTAATAAAGAAACCTACTTTTCAATTACTTTAGATATTAGTGCTATCGATGAGCCACTAAAAGATGAATCATTTAAATACATAATCTATGTAGATAAAACAAATGGTTCTCATAATTGCCAAGTAAGTGATAATGGTTGTGATATAGTAGGTCAAGGAAACTTTAAAAATGCTAAGGTTGGTAAAAATACACTAGTATCATCAGAAAGATTACCAAATAATAGTAGATATGAATATTATTTATTCTTATACATCGATGGAACAATGACAAATCCTGCTAATATACAAACATCATCAATGACAGCAACACTAGGAGTATGTGATATCTATGTAACCTTTGATCCAACATATGGTACTGTATCACCAACATGGAAGAAAGTATTTGAAGGAGATACATATGGAGCATTACCAACACCAGCAAGAAGCAATGCTGTAATAACTTATAACTATGGTGGTGCTACTGGAGGAAATGCAATTTCGACAAATACTGTAGGATTTAATTTTAGTGGCTGGAAGAGTAGTGCAGACAATCAAATAAAAACTGAAAGTTCTCAAGTAAATACTTCAACTAACCATACATTAGAAGCACAATGGACAAGATCCTGTGATCCAACTAGTCAAACAAATTGTAGCAATGGAACATTAACTCTACCAACACCAACTAAAACAGGATATGAATTTGCTGGATGGTATACTGATAGCAATTACTCTGCATTAATAGGAATGGGAGGAGCTACATATAATCCAGAAGAAACTGGAACTATATATGCAAAATGGACACCTAATAGTGTAACAATAACTCTAAATAAAGATGGAAATACATATTCATCAAGTAATATGACTGTAAGTATATGTTCAAGTAATAGTTCATGTACAACACCATTATTTACAGGAACAGCAAATGCTTCTGGTCAAATAACATTCACATCTGATAATGATAAGAGATTAGCTGCTGGTACAACATATTATGTATGGGCTGGTAAAAACAATAGTAATACAACAACAATTGCTTATGCTGGTCAATCATTCCAAGCTGCATCAGGAGCAGCAACAACAGATGATAGAACAATTAATTATTATACTTTAACATTAAATAAAACAACTCCAGGTATTGATAGTGTAAGTGGTGCAGGAATCTACCTAAGTACACAAACAGCAAGTATTAATGCTACACCTGGAACTGGATATACTTTCCAAAATTGGACAGTTAATTTAGGTAATACACCAGCAAGTACAACCACAGCAAATACAACTGTAAGTATGAGTCAAAAAACAACCTTAACTGCTGTTCCATTAGGAAACACATATACTGCAACGATTTACTATAACAGTGATACAGATTGTGGAGAATTAACAGTATCAACACCAGATCCTGTATTAAGCTGTCAAGTAGCTAATGCAGCTGGAACTTGCACTGTAACATTAACTAACACAATTAGAAATAGTGTAGGTAAATATAATAGTACATATAATGGTTTAAGTGAAACAACTGGTAGTATGACAGCGACGGTAACTAAAGCTACTACAACTATTACTTTATCATCAGATAAAACATATTATGCAATATATAGTAAAGGCGTAAACTTATATCATCCAACAAGTACAACAGCAACAGCAAAAATAACTGCTTATAGAAACGAATGGTTTACTAGTACAACTGAAACAAGTCAAGTAATAGCAACAAGTCAAACATCAACAACTGCAGCATCAGTAACAGTACCATCAGGATTTTCACTTGAAGGATTTGCTACAACAGTAGGAAATCACGTTATTGATGAAAACTTAACAACAGTTGCAAATATGGCAGCATCTTGTGGTATAAATTACTATGCTGTAGGAGCTAAAACTTTAACAAACACTTATATCTATAATACAAATACAACATGTGGAAGCTTAACTGTACCAACAAGTGGAAACACTAGAACTGGTACTCAAAGAGTATACTCTACAAGCACATCAGCCGCTTCCTTAAATAATCCATCAATTGAGATACCAAATGATGTAATTACAAGTATTGGTAAATATAATGGAGAATATAGTGGTTTAAATACATCAACTGGAAATATGACAGCAACTGTAGCTAAAACAGCTACAAGTATCACAACAAGTGCTAATACAACATACTATGCAATATATAATAAAACAGTAACTATATATAGACCAACATCTGTAAGTGCTGTATCAGGAACAACAGCCTACAGAAATGAATGGTTTACAAGTGCTACTGCTATGTCATCAGCAATTAGTGATTCTACAACTGGAACATCAAACATGTCTTCAGTAGCAGGACTATTTGGAACACTAATAGGATTTACAACAACGGTAAATAGTGATACCCCAACAATAACAACAATAGGAGGATTAGCTACGGTATGTGATGATACTTTCTATGCCGATTCAACTTATACTTATACAGGAACCTTCGTATATAACACTAATACAACCTGTGGATCTTTAACTGTAGCAACTTCAAATAAGACAGCAACTGCTACAAATACCTATTATCCAAAAACGACAAGTACAATTGGAGTAACTCTAGGAGAAGGAACAATTCCTAGCCAAGCAAGAAGTAGTAAAGGTAAATATAATAGTACTTATGCCGGTTTAGCTTCAACAACTGGAACAATGGCCAAAGCAACCGATGCTGGAAATACAAGCCTTATCGCCTCAGTTACAAAATTTAAAATAACGGAAGATACAACATTCTATGCTGTATATAGTAGTGGAGTATCAATTTATCGTGCAACATCTGTAAGTGCCGTATCAGGAACAGATGTATATCGAAATGAATGGTTCACAAGTGCAAGTGCTATGTCAGTAGCATTAGGTGATAGCGCTACTGCTACAACAAGTATTTCAAGTGTACCTAATTTATACGGAACCCTAAGTGGATTTACAACAACAGTTAATAGTGGAACTGTAACTAAAGCTACAATTGCAGCAATAACACAAGATTGTTCTACAACATATTATGCAATAAGCACAAATTCATTTACAGGAACATTCTATTATAATGATTCAACAACATGCAAAACATTAAGTTCAACAAGTGCAACACAAAGCGTAACAAATACATATTATCCTAAAACAACAAGTTCGATAGCAGTAAGTTATGGTGAAGGAGATATACCTTCAGCTGTAACTGGAAGTAAAGGAAAGAATAATAGTGATTATGCTGGACTTGCAGCAAATACTGGAACAATGGCCAAAGCAACCGATGCTGGAAGCACAAGTCTAACAGCATCAGTTACTAAATTTAAAATAGCAGCCGATACAACATTCTATGCTGTCTATAGTGAAACATTAACAATCTATAGACCAACATCTGTAAGTGCTGTATCTGGAACAACTGCTTATCGAAACGAATGGTTCACAAGCACCACAGCTATGTCAATAGTTGTAAGTACTTCTGCAACTGGAACATCAAATATGACTGCTGTAGCAGGAATTTATGGAACTCTAGCTGGATTTGCTACTTCAGCAAACACAGATACACCAACAATAACATCAATTTCTGATTTAGCTACAACAGATTGTGGAAACGAATATGATGCAATAAGCACAAAATCATTCACAGGAAAATTCTATTACAATAGTAATAATACCTGCGGATCATTAAGTGCAACCTATAAAACAGCAACTGCAACAAATACATATTATCCAAAAACATCAAGTACCATAGGAGTAACTTATGGTGAGGGAACTATTCCAACTGAAGCAAGAGGAAGTAAAGGTAAATATAATAGTACTTATGCAGGTTTAGCTTCTACAACTGGAACGATGGCCAAAGCAACCGATGCTGGAAATACAAGTCTAGTCGCATCAGAAACTAAATTTAAAATAGCAGCCGATACAACATTCTATTCTGTTTATAGTTTACCAGTAACTATTTATAGAGCAACATCAACAAGTGCCGTATCAGGAACAACTGCATATCGAAATGAATGGTTCACAAGTGCAAGTGCTATGTCATCAGCAATTGGTACAACTGCCACTGATACATCAAATATGACTGCTGTAGCAGGAATTTATGGAACTCTAGCTGGATTTGCTACTTCAG
>JAEEGL015188454.1_pt1 | contig 24921 bp, 15 predicted proteins | sample 9134231 | NCBI WGS metagenome assembly JAEEGL01 (sample SAMN16246548, study PRJNA631951) | gut metagenome | biome: gut microbiome; feature: rumen; material: fiber-attached | host: Bos | place: Iran: Karaj | collected 2018-10
ATGGAAAAGATTACTGCTTCAGCAAGGAATACGAAATGTATATCGTAGACCGTGTTGGTGGTGGTGACAGTTTCGGTGGCGGACTTATTTACTCGCTTCTCAACGGTAAATCAACACAGGATGCTGTTGAGTTCGCCGTAGCTGCAAGCTGTCTCAAGCACACAATCGAAGGCGACTACAACATGGTTAGCGTTGACGAGGTAGAAAAACTGGCCGGCGGTAACGGATCTGGTAGAATCCAGCGTTAGTTTATTAATAACAAATAAATAATAAATTTTTTTACAATTAATAAATTCTCGTGTATAATATATTCTATGTTAGATGTACTTACAGATGCCGATTACGAATTGTTCCGCAAAGTAATTTATGATGAAAGTGGAATTACTTTTTCGGCTACAAACAGGTCTATTCTCGATAGTCGTATTAAAGAAATGCTTCGTAAGAAGAATCTGAATACCCCACAGGAATACTATGAACTGATTTCTAAAGACCCTGAAGAAATGAAGATTATGCTGGATGCAGTTACAACAAATCTTACACGCTTCTTTAGAAATCAGCCGCATTTTGATTCATTTGTAAACTATGTAATTCCACATGTAATTGAGAATAAGAAAGCGTCTGGTGGAGACCGGACTATAAAGATTTGGAGTGCAGGTTGTTCTACCGGAGAGGAGCCTTATACAATTGCAATGATTATGAAGGAAATCTGTCCTCCAGATATGAATTTCCAGATTACAGCATCTGATATTTCTCTTAAATCTATCATGACTGCCCAGCAGGGATTCTATCCTGAGGCACGTGTAGATGGAGTTCCAGAGAATTATCTTTCTAAATATTTTACAAAGGTTGATGGCGGCTATCAGATTAAGGATGATGTAAAGAAAACTATTCGTTTCGATTATCATAACCTTAAGAATGATTCTGGTGCCAGAAACCTTGATGTCGTTTTCTGCCGCAACGTACTTATTTATTTTGATGAACCAGCGCAGCTTGCCGTAATTAATCATTTCTATGATTCTATGGGACCTAAGTCTTATCTTTATATAGGTCATTCAGAATCATTGTTTGGAATGAAAACCAATTTTGAGTTTATCAAAACTGAGTGGGCATGCTTCTACGGTAAAGGCGTAAAATAATTTATAAATCAGCTTAGAGCGGAGTTTTAAAAATGGATGATATTTCAGTAATGATATGCGATGATTCTGCATTGATGCGGAATCTTATTGGAAGAATTGTTGATGAAACAACAGGTATGACTGTCTGCGGAAAAGCAGAAAATGGTCAGGACCTTATTGATAAACTTAAAACATCAAAACCAGATGTAATCCTTCTTGATATTGAAATGCCTGTTATGACAGGTCTTCAATTCCTTAAAAAACGAAAAGAATTACATCTTGATGTTCCTGTAATCATTCTTTCAAGTGTAGCAACTGAAGGTGCTGCTGTAACCATTGAGTGTCTTGAACTCGGTGCTTCAGATTTTATTACTAAACCAGGCTCTTCTGTAACTCTCAAAATTGGTGAAGTTACAAACGAAATTATTGAATATGTTGCTTCTTACGGTGGTGCATATGCAATTATGCATGGTAAACAGATTCCTGATCCGGAATTCTTTACACACCAGATAAAACTTAAGGAAGCAGAACGATTCGTTATTAAAAAGAAGGGTGAAGAAACTGCAAAATCTGTTTCTATTACAAAGGCAGATGTCGTTCCTTCAAGCTGGTTCCAGCCAAAAGTAAAAGAGCCTGTTGTAATTACCCCGGAACGCGAAGGTGGTAAGATTGAAATTATCGCCATTGGAATTTCTACTGGTGGACCAAACGCTCTTCGTGATGTATTCAAAACAATTGATCCGGATTTAAAACAGCCGATTCTTGTTGTTCAGCATATGCCTGCAGGTTTCACTGCAGAGTTTGCAAATAGTCTTGATAATATCTGTCCGCTTAAAGTTACTGAAGCAAAGGATGGAGAACCTATTCTTGGCGGCCATATTTATATTGCTCCTGGAAGCTATCATATGTTTGTCGAGCATAAGCCTCTTGGAAATTTTATAAAACTCTCACAGACTGAACCTCGTAATGGACACAGACCTTCTTGTGATGTTCTTTTTGAATCTATTGCAGAAATCTTTAAGAATAAGGCTCTTGGTGTAATTATGACTGGTATGGGCCGTGATGGTGCTGCTCAGATTACAGAAATGCGTAAAAAAGGTGCCTGGACACTTGGTCAGAATAAGGAATCAAGTATTGTTTACGGTATGCCAAAAGTTGCGTTTGAGATGGGCGGAGTTCAAAAACAGGTTGCTCTTGCAGATATGGCTGGTGAAATCAGTAGACTTGCAAAAGAGCATCAGTTTGCTTAAGCTTCGTTTTCTACAGAATTATCTTTATTGCTGAAAATCCCGATCTTCATGATCGGGTTTATTTTTCTTGTTTTTATAAATACAAAGATTACAGCAAGTGCAAAGAAAATGGTAGCACATGCAAAGCGGAAAATCTGAGGAACCTCAATATTTTTTTTGATTAAATTCCAGAGTGGGGTAGCAAGAAAACATCCGGCAAATGCAAGAGCAATGGGACCACACAGACAGAGCGTGTCTAAAAAGCGTCTGAGATTTGTACGATGAATGTTTTTTTCAATGATTACAATCTTTTCTTCTGGAGAACTTGCATTTGTGTTAGTTGTCTCTTTGTTTTCTGTCATTTTTCGAGTTCCTTAATTCTTGCATCACAGGCTGCCTGACCTTTTGTATTTTTTATAACCGAATAAGTGTCTCTAAGATTATAAAGGGCATCCAGATAATATGGATTTATAGAAACTGCCTGTTCAAAATAGCTGGATGCTTCTTCATAATTATCACTCTGAAATTCTGAAACTCCAAGAAGATTCCAGAGATGTGGATTAAGAGGATTTAAATCCAGTGAATCCATGCAGATCTGCTGTACCTTAGCGAGTTTTTTCTGCATAAGACAGATGGTTCCGAAAGTTTCTGCAACATCTTCTTTTTCTGGTGCTATGCGGTAAGCAGTTTCAAGAGCGTTTTCTGCATCTGAAAGATTACCTGCATCGCGATAAGTTACGCCAAGATTGAACCAGAGCAGATAGTTTTCTTTATCAATTACGATCGCACGCTTAAAACAAGCTATTGCTTCTTTATAAGCGCCATCTGAGGCGAGGAGAATTGCCTGATTATTCAAAGTATCTGATCTTTCTATCATCTGAAATTCTCCGGAATCATAGAAGTAAATAATTCTTTAATCTGTTCTGAATTAAAGCGTTTACAGCTTTCTTCAATCAGGTTACGGCCTCTTTCTGCAGCTTTTTCAATACAATGGCTTTTTTGAAGTAGTGAAATACACGCTTCAACAGCAGGTGAATTAATTCCATCTGCAGATGCTTCTTTCATAAACTGTGCGAGCTTTTCTTTATCAGCTGGATTTTCTGATGCATGAATTAAAACTGGAAGACTCTTTTTTCCTTCAACAATATCATCCCCACGTTTCTTACCAGGATTACCTGTCGTGAGATTAATAACATCATCAATAATCTGGAATCCGATTCCTATATCAGCGGCTATGCTTCCATAATTTTCAGCTTCTTCGAGTGAATGTCCACCTGCAATACATCCAAGCTTTGCTGCAAGGCTTGCAAGAGTTCCGGTTTTGCTTTTTACCATAGCAAGATATTCTTTTTCCTGCGGGAAAAACTCTGGATTTCTATGCCAGAAAATATCCATCGCCTGACCTAAATGAAGACGTCTGAGTTCGTTTGTATACGTTTTGTATAATTCAAGTTTTAGAGAGTCTGAAGCAGTAAGTCTGTTTATGCAAACAGGAGCTTCAAAATAAAGCCATGAACCGGCATTTAGAGCTGTATCCAGACCATAAGTAATGTGTGCCGCAGGCTTTCCACGACGTAAATCAGCGTTATCTTCAATATCATCATGAATAAGACTTGCTGTATGAACAAACTCTACAAGTGGAGTTATCGAATAAATCTGTTCCTCTGAAAGAGCTGGTTTTCCGCTTTTTTTTGCAGCCATTTTATAACATAACAGCATAAGAAGAGGGCGCCATCTTTTTCCTCCAAGGCTTACAAGAGCCCGGTTAGGTTCAATGAGTTTATCAATATATTCAGCGCTTGCACCTTCCGGAAGAGTACCAAAAGAAGATGGTGTCCAGTCTGCGGTAGCAGAAGTTTGAGGGAGTGCAGCGTTTAGAGCTGTTTCAATATTTTCAAGTATAAGCTTAAATTCAGAGTTCATACTTTAAAGTATATAGAAGTTTTCGCAAAAAGACAAACACAAATATATTTTAGAATATTGGAGTGGGGCAGGGAGAGGAATGCCCTGGTGATATTACTTTTTATATATCCACTGATTTACACACATTTTCTCACTTTTTATACACAAGTTATCCACATTTTTAACAGAGGTGTGTGTCAAAATGACATGTCAATAGGGTTTTATAAAAAAATTACGAAATTTTACGAAAATTTATAGAAAATGTGGTAACTCTATATAATATAAGGAAATAGTATTTTATAACAAAAATCAATTTATGTTTTTAACTATATTTTAATTAAATTATCTGAATTTTTACTTTGATTGTAAGATTAATATCTACTAGTTATCCACACTTTATCCACACCAATTGTTTCACGCGTGGAAAAAGTTTCACGACTTCAATATAAATAAAAAGACCTTCAGTATTACTGAAGGTCTTTTGTTGTTAGTGATATATTCAGCAGGTTTAGCCGAGAGAAACCTCTCCCATTTCGTTGATAGCGAGAATGGAACGGCAACCTGAACAGCGGAAACGTCCAGACTTTGTGGCACGTAATTTCTTGTTGCATACAAGGCATGAAATTACAAGAGGGAATACTGAAGATCCTGTTGAAGTGCCTCCGTTATTAAAGAAAGCAATAGCTTCGTCAGCAGTACTTTTGATATTAAAGAACTGAGAGAAACCAAGTAACTGGAAAACTTCATAAACTTTTGGCTGAATCTCCAGAAGAATTACATCTCCCCCTTTAGGTTTTACAACCTTAAGGAATACTGTAAAAGAACCGATTCCTGTAGAAGAAACATAGTTCAGTGAAGAACAGTTAAAGATTAAATTGATAAACCCTGCATCCATTACTTTCTGAATCTGTTTTTGAAAAAAACTAGAATTATATGTGTCAATGTAACCACTGAGGTAGATAAACATTCCATGTGGTACACCTTCTGCTTTTCTCAAAGAGATAGTAAGGCTGTCATCTTTGTCGTTGTCAAAACCAGGAATAATTGTGTTATTATTATCCATATACAATCCTATCTACTTATTATATCTAACAAATGTATTCTATGTCAAACTTATTATCGGCAGAAAATCATTTTTTCTACAATCTTTTTATATAGTAAATTTTCTTTAATTTATGCCGATAATTATAGTGTATAATAGTCTAAAGACCTGAAATCTAAAATCAGTTAGGGTCTGATGCAGGAAGCGTATGAAAAAAGCATTAAAATTAGCCTTGATTTATCTGATTATTCTTATATTGGGAACAGTTCTGGGAACTATTTTGTATTCCTTTTATTTGAATCTTCTTGGTTTTATTGCCAGACGAGATATCACCTTTTTTAATGATGATGAATTATTTAAGGCTTTGTTTTATGTAATGTCCTGTATGCAGATTTTTGTTATTCCTTTGATTTCATATTATAGAATCAGACATCCGGGTGGGGTTATTCAGCTGATAGTTTATATCGTGCTTTGTGTACTCACCTGGGGAATCCTTATGCCATGCACCTTTAAGCTGAGAGATTTTTGCGACAAAAAATTTCATTATGAGACAGAAAGAAAATATCTTTCCCCTAATTTTTTCCGCCAGGTAGATGGGCGTGTATATTTCTTTACAAGCGAATTTGAAACTAAGGAAAGTGGAAAAGAAGCAGAGGCACCGGCAGTTGTAATTGATACAAGTGAAGAGGGTGGCGTAGATTATAGAAGCATTGGAGATTATCCGGGATTTGTTTTGAATAAAAAAGCTTTCCCATTCCGCGAAGTTCAGGTTAAAAGAATTTTTACAGCCGATGAAAATCCAATTCCAATTGATTTTAAGTTGATTATAAATAAAGTCAGCGGTTCATATTTGAGTGGATTCCGTAATTTCTTATTGCTGTTTTCGTTTGCCCTGCTTATCTGTTCTGTATATGGACTGACAAATCTCTTTGACTGGAGACTTTTGAATGCAGTTATGATTTTTATAGTTACTGCATTGGCTCTTTGTGTTAATTCAATTTATTATTCTTCTCAATTTGATATCATCAGGTATCGTCTTATGGATACAGGTTTCTTCAGATCTATGAACGGGTTTGTAAGTGAACCAATTCTGTTTATCGTAAATTGTGTCTTTTCACTTATGTTTATAGTGACTGGAATAGTTCGTTTCGTAGTGCGTAAGCATGCTAAAAAGGCCAGATAGGGAAGGGAGATATGAAAAAAATAATCGGTATACTTTCGATATTTATTGTAATTGGTCTTATAGTAAGCTTTGTTATGGGCTTTTTAAGCGATATTCCTGCAACAGTGCCTGAATCATCAGTGTTTGTGTATAAGCTGATGTGTGGATTACAGAATTTTGGAAGATATATTCCTGGCGTTGCTATTACAGGTTTTGTAGTAAGCTGTTCTGTTCATTTTGGAAGAAATCCGGAAGGAAGTACAGAACGTTTCTCAAAAGCTATGATGGATAGATTTAAGATTGTAATGATTATTTCTATTTCTATTGCATTCTTTCTTACAATCTGTACAGAAGTTCTTTGCCTTGTTACAGAGAATAAAAAAACTTCTATTATAAATCATCCTAAAATTGTTAATGACTATATCAATGTGGGAAACAAGCTTTTTGATAATGGCTACTATGAGCGTGCAATGAATTATGCAGACGCAGCTCTTAAACTCAGTCCTAATGAAAAAAGAGCAGTAGATCTTCGCGACCGTGCAGATGTTGAAATTAACCGTGCACGTACTTCAAATATCCGCTTTAAGCTTTATGAATCTGTCGAAGAAGCAGTAAAGGTTGATCATGTTGTAATTGATGCAGAACAGATAAATGAAGTTTACAAATTATATGAAAAGGCCCAGATTGCTTTCAATAAAAAAGAATGGTTTAATGCGCATTATTATTCAGAGTTGGGAATAAAGCTTGCAACACCTAAGGATCCTAATCTTGAGGAATTGAAAAAGCTTTCTACTGCATCATGGAATAATCTTACAGAATATCATAACCTTGCAAAAACAGAAGGTCAGTTACTGTTTGAAAAAAAATATCAGGGATATCTTGCTCTTGTACAGAAAGATGACCTTAAGGCTTATTATATTTTCCGTGAACTTTATCAGTCATCCCGCGAAATGCAGTCTGATCCTGATGTTGTGTTCTATCTTCAGATTGCAGAAAACAGAATTAATGAGAGAAGTTTCTTTGTTGATGAAACCTTTGAGTTAAAAAGCTTTGAAAGTGCAAATGATGTTTATTTTACATATGAGTATGCAGATGGCTCGCAGGATGTAATCTATTTTAAGGGAATGACAACAGTTGCCTCTACAGGTAATTCAATTCAGTATCTGAGAGCTCTTACAATTCTTTCTATTGGACGTAATGGAGAACTCTTTAGAACAATGACAGTTCCTTATGCAAAAGTTCTTCCTGTTTCTGTAAAGACCCTTACACCAACAACAAAAGCTCTTATGGGAATTGATGATAGTATTGATTGCGTTCCTTATATTATGCTGAAATCTGTTGGCCGTGATTCTCCTGAGATTCATAATGAGCCTCTTTATACTTATCAGAATGGAGAAATTGCATCTACACCGGAATATCTTCTTCTCTCAATTCCTTATGACAATTTCCTTCTTCTGGAAAAATCTACAGCAACTCCAGAATCTATGTCTCTTCCATCTCTGATTAAACTTGTTAATATGGCTGAGAAATATGGTTTCTGCAGTGAAGTATATGGACAGGCATTAATGAACAGACTTTTCTATCCGCTTTGGATACTTATTCTCTTTATTTTGCTTGCAGGTTTTGGCTGGAATAACAGAATTGATACTAATCAGTATTTTAAGTTTTCATGGGCATTTGCGTTTATTCCGTTTATTTTACTTTCAATGCTTTTCTATAAGATGATGATGTTCCTTTTCCGTTTATTAAATTATGTTCTTTTAGGTGGACTAGGAATTTCCGGTGGTATGATAACGGGCTTGGTTTTATATGTTGTAATGCTGATAAGTGTTGCAATATTCTTTGTTTCTAGGCATTCAAGAATATAATAGTGATTTATAAAGAAGAAAGGCGGAACATTTATGTTCCGCCTTTTTCTTTAATTATTTATGATTTCTATTGGGATTCCGGTTTTCTGATATTCTTTCAGAAGATTTCGCTGTGCGTAGAAGCGGCGGAAAATTTGTGTGTACGACAGGTGGTCGCGACGTCGGGCGCGGCGTAATCTTTTTAGCAACGGTGCTGTTACATAAATGATTTTCTGGCAGCGGTTCAAGAGTTCAGGAGTTTTATAAAGCACGGTAGCATTTATTATTGTATTATCATGACCATTAATAAAATTATCTATCTGCTTTGTGATAATAGGGTAAACAATAGATTCCTGAATGCTTAGTAATTCCGGGAAAGAAAAAAGCAGTTTGCCGAGAGCCCGACGGTCGATTGAACCATCTTCATTTGTAAGTTTTATGTTCTGCTGTTCTGCATATGGAATGAAGGTCTGTAAGATTTTGTCTTTTACTAATTCAATTGCATCGTGAACGAGTAAATCTGCATCTATAGAAGCCCAGCCTTCTTTCTGCATTTGAGAGCAGATATAGTTTTTACCGGCGGCCATTGGTCCGGTTACGGCAATTGTTGCGTTTATTTTTCTTTCCGTTTCCATCATTAGTGGAATTCTCCCCAGTTTTTGCCGTGCTCAATGCTTACCCGCAGAGGAACAGAGAGCTTAACCGCATTTTCCATTTTATCTTTGATTATGGCGATTGTTGCTTCAATTGTAGCCTTATCGTCCGGGCATTCAAAAATCAGTTCATCATGTACCTGAAGAAGAAGTCGTGCTGGTGATTTTGCTTCTTCGAGTGCGGCGGATACATTCAGCATTGCTTTTTTTACTATGTCTGCAGCAGAGCCCTGTACTGGTGTATTAACTGCAATTCGTTCGGCAGCTGATTTTTCAAGCTTGTTACGGCTATTTATATTTAATATAGGTCTTCTACGACCAAAAAGTGTTTCAACAAATCCTGTTTCTTCTGCCTTATGAATTGTTGTGTTTATAAAACTGTTTACGCTGCTATATTGAGCAAAATAATTATCAATAAATATTGAAGCCTGAGTTCTGCTTATTCCAAGATCTCTTGCAAGGCGGAATGCAGACATACCATAAATAACACCAAAGTTAATTGTCTTTGCTGTACGGCGCATTTCAGGAGTAACAGCATCTGGGCTTACTCCATAAATGAGGGCAGCTGTTGCTTTATGAACATCGGTGCCATCGATAAAGGCACGGCACATGTTTTCGTCATTTGAAAGATGTGCAAGGACTACAAGTTCAATCTGTGCATAGTCTGCAGAGATGAGTACTTTTCCATCTGGAGCTGTGAAGGCAGAACGGATTCTGCGGCCAGCTTCGTTGCGAACAGGGATATTCTGCAGGTTAGGTTCACGGCATGAAAGGCGGCCGGTAGCAGTTCCTGTCTGTACGAAATCTGTATGAATGCGGCCCTGATTATCTGTAAGTTTTGGCAAGGTTTCAACATAGGTTGATTTAAGTTTTGCCATCTCGCGGTAGTCGAGTATCATGCGTGGAACTGGATCTTCAAAGGCAAGTTCTTCAAGAACACTTGTATCTGTTGAATATCCGGTTTTTGTTTTTTTACCGGCTTTGAGACCTCGTTCTTCAAAGAGTACTGTCTGAAGCTGTTTTGGAGAAGCAATGTTGAATTCGTGTCCAACTTCTTTATAGATAGCCTGTTCTTCGGCTTCTATTCCTTCGGTGAGTTCTTTGTTATAAGCATGAAGTGTTGCGGTATCCAGATGAATTCCTGTAAGTTCCATTTTTGTGAGGATTGGGAGAACAGACATTTCGAGTTTGAAGAGGTCATCTACATCTGCTTTTTGCTTATTATATAATTTCAGCGTAAAGTCAGCATCTTCTGCGGCATATGGAGTGGCTTTTTCCAGTGGGACGTCGGCAAAGGTCTGGCCTTTAGAAACAAGTTCGGAGAATTCTATGCCTTTAAGTCCAAGCACTGTTTCTCCTAAGGATTCAAGAGAATATCCGTTTTTACCTGTCCGCTCTGGATTCTGGAGCCATGCAAATATCATTGTGTCGTGCAAAGATGTTTTAAGAATTTTGTTGATGATTGTATCTGCATCTTTAAAGCCTGCTTTTCTGATGTTTGTGGCAAGGACTTTAAGGTCGAACTTTGCATTGTGCATAGCGATTGTGATGTCTGCGTCAAAAAGACGGAGGAGTTGTGAAAGTGCGTCTTTAAGTGAGATTCCGACTGATTCTGAAAAGAGGTCTCCGCCATCGCGGGCAATTGGTATGTAAACGGCTTTGCCTTCTTCGTAACAGAGAGAGAAGCCGAGAATGTTTGCAGTTATTGTATCGAGTCCGTCAGTTTCACTGTCGTAGGCGATGGCTGGTGATTTTATGGCCTCGTCAATGTAATTTGTGAGTTCCTGTAATGTTGTGAGTGCCTTGTAGTTTGAAGTATCGTTTTGAGTGATTACAAGCGGGGGCGTTGCGGGGGTGACCCCCGCAGAAGGGGTAGCGGAAGAAGCTGTGGTTGAGCCTGTCGAAACTACAGCTTCTGGAGCGAGGGGGAGACTTCCCCCTTCCATATTTTGACCATTTTCAACTCCAAGCGCTGCGTAACTTTTTGCAACACTTGGTACTCCGTAGTTCATCAGAAGATCGGCTGCGGATTTGTAGTTGAAAGTATATTTATCTGCATTAATTGCAGCGTCGATATCTGGGCATGGAACAGTGTCACAAAGACGTACAAGTTTCTGACTAAAAAAAGCATTGTCGCGACCATCGGTAAGCTTTGTGAGAACGGCACCTTTAAGTTCATCAAGATGTTCATAAATTCCTTCAAGCGTACCATAATCTGCAAGAAGTTTTGCAGCAGTCTTAACTCCAATTCCCTTTACGCCAGGAATATTATCAGCCGCATCTCCGTAGAGAGAAAGAAGATCCAGAAGCTGAGGTGGCTTTACTCCCCATTCTGCTTCAACTCCTTCTATACCGGTTACTTTCCAGGTTTGTCCGCCTGTTTCCGGTTTAAGAATTTGTGTGCTTTCATCTACGAGCTGCATAAGGTCTTTGTCTCCGCTGAGAATGCGGCATGTACGACCTGATTCACGGCATTTACGTGCTACTGTAGCAATAATATCATCTGCTTCATAACCGTCGCACTGAAGGACAGGGATTCCGAGAGCTTCAAGAGTTTCGCAAATCCATGGGACCTGAGCATGTAGATCTTCCGGTGTTTTAGGACGATTCGCCTTGTATTGATCATACATCTCATGACGGAAGGTTTTAGTTTTAGAATCCATGGCAGCAACTATGTAGCCGGGTTTATAATGTTCAAGAATAAAGTGAAAGTTTCTGAAAAAGCCGAAAATAGCAGAAACATTTTCGCCACGCTGATTTGTAAGCGGTCGATTTATAAATGCAAAATAAGAACGGAAAATTAAACCATAACTGTCTAGAATATATACGGTTTTATCATTGAATTCATTTGTTGACATGAGAACATTTTAGACAAAATACTGTGAGGTGACAAGATAAAAAAATCCGAAGAGCTTTTTTTCACGGGGGAGCCCTTCGGATTTTTTTAGATTTTGGAAATCAGCTATTTTCTACATCTGTTGAGAGCATCTGTAATATTGTCAAAAATGTTCTCTCGTCCTAATGTATCTGCCATGCCAGTTTTTTCCAGCAGCAGATAAGGTTGTGTATGAATACCGCTGATTACGATTGTAATTCCTTTTCGGTCGCAGGCTGCTTTACACTGCTCAAGTGCTTTAATTCCACCTGCGTCGAGATAAATAGTATTTCTCATACGAAGAACAAGATATTTACAGTCTGTGTGGGCGCGTTCTGTTGCAAGTTCAAACTTTCGTACTGTACCGAAGAACAAAGGTCCTTCAATTTCGTAAACAAAAGTCTGAGGAGGGATATCGAGGTTTTCTTCCGGCTGATCTTTTTTGATACCACCTGTAAGAATCTCGTGCTCATTCTGAACTTCAGAAAGATCAATCATTTTCTTGATGAAGAAGAAGGCTGCAAAACCAAGACCTACTTCAATTGCAACTGTAAGATCAATAAATACAGTAATAATGAAAGTTACAGCAAATACACAGATATCTGATTTCTGTCCCTTAAGAAGAGAACGGATAGCAGGGAAGCCGGCCATGTTCCATGCAACATTGATAAGAACTGCGGCGAGTGCTACCATTGGAATGTAAGCGGCAGATTTTCCAGCGAACAAAAGAATGAGTAAAAGTGGAACTGCATGAATAATTCCTGCAACTGGTGTACGTCCGCCGTTTTTGATGTTTGTTGCGGTACGTGCAATTGCGCCTGTTGCTGGGATTCCACCAGAGAGAGGACTTGCAATGTTTGCAATTCCCTGTGCAATGAGTTCTGTATTTGAATCATGCTTTGAACCAATCATACCGTCTGCAACTACAGCACTGAGAAGAGACTCAATAGCGGCAAGGACTGCGATAGAAATAGCTGTAGGGAAGAGAGTTGTGATTGTTTTAATGCTGAGGGCTGGAAGCTGTGGCATTGGAAGTGTATTAGGAATAACAAAGTGCTGTGAGCCGTCTGCAAACTTTCCAATTGTATCAGTATGGAGTCCTGCTGTTTTTTCAAGGATGATGCTTACAACAGTGGCAAGAATAATTACAACAAAACTTCCTGGAATCTTTTTGATAAACTTAGACCAGATAAAGATAAACGCAAGACAAACTGCAGCCATGATTGTAGAGTAAATATTGATTGATGCAGCTGAGCGGATATACACGATGATTTTTGGAAGGAAGTCTCCAGGCATCTTTGAATACTCTTCACCGAGAATCATCATTGGAGTAGAGAAGTCTGGACGGAGACCAAAGAAATCTCCAAGCTGCCCGGCAGCGATAGTAACTGCGATACCGGCTGTAAATCCGGTTACGATTGTGTAAGGAATAAACTTTACAAGACCGCCCATCTTAAAGGCACCGAGAAGAATCAAAATGATTCCGGCCATAACTGTTGCAGTGGCAAGTCCTGAAAGTCCATACTGAGCAACTACTCCGTAAACGATTACTGCAAAAGCACCTGTAGGACCGCCAATCTGAACGCGGCTTCCACCAAATGCAGAAATACAAAAGCCTGCAATGATTGCGGTAAAGAGTCCCGCAGCAGGATTCACACCCGAAGCAATTGCAAATGCGATTGCCAGAGGAAGGGCAACAATGCCGACGATAATTCCGGCAATAAGGTCGCTCAAGAAAGTCTTTGAATTATAAGTCTTGAGCGTGTTAAGTAATTCTGGTTTAAACATAGTGAAATGATTATACCGAGTTTAATGAAGTGTGTCATGACACTTGTGATTACCTGTCTCCGGTGATTAAGCCTGTGACAGGTGATTAAGTCTGTGACCGGTGATTGAGCCTGTCGAAATCACGTTGTTATGTCGCAGAAAGTGATGTATAATTTATATATGGTTAAATCACAGTTTAAGAAAAGAGGAAGCGGTGTTCTTATGCATATTTCTTCGCTTCCTGGACCTTTTGGTATTGGAACACTTGGAAAAAATGCATATAAGTTTATAGATTTTCTTGCTAAGGCTGGACAAAGCTACTGGCAGATTTTGCCGGTTTGTCCTACTGGCTATGGAAACTCTCCATATCAGAGTTTTTCTACTTTCGCAGGAAATCCTTATTTTATAGATTTTGAACTTCTGGAAAAAGATGGTTTAATCAAAAAATCAGATTATAAGAAGATTGACTGGGGCACAGACGAAACCTGTGTAGACTTCGGCCTGCTTTATGTAAAACGTAATGAACTTTTTGCAAAAATTCAGGAATACTTTGAAGCAAATACTCCGGCTGATTATAAGACCTTCTGCCGAAAAAATAAATTCTGGCTTGATGATTTTGCACTTTTTATGGCTGTAAAGGATGCCCATAACGGCGCTTCTTTTATGGACTGGGAAAAAGATATCCGCCTTCGTGAAGACAAAGCTGTTGCTGACTGGAAAAAGAAATGTGCTCGCCGCATCGAGTATTACAAGATGCTGCAGTATTTATTCTTTAAGCAGTGGAGGGAGCTTCGTACATATGCGGCTTCAAAAGATATCAAGATAATTGGTGATATTCCGATTTACGTTTCTGCCGACAGCGCTGATGTATGGACTCATCCGGAAAACTTTTTGCTGAGCAAGAAGGGAGTGCCTCTTGAGGTTGCAGGTTGTCCACCGGATGCCTTTACCGATAAGGGACAGCTCTGGGGAAATCCTGTTTACAACTGGAAACAGCTTAAGGCTGATGGCTACGGCTGGTGGAAGCAGAGACTTAAGGCGAGTCTTGAGATTTATGATATTTTGAGAATTGATCACTTCCGCGGTTTTGAATCTTTCTATTGTATTAAGTACGGTTCGGAAGATGCCAAGAACGGTAAATGGCGAAAGGGACCTGGAGTTGATTTATTTAATGAAGTAGAGAAAGCTCTGGGAAAAGTTCCCATTATTGCTGAAGACCTTGGATATCTTACTCCTAAAGTTCATAAAATGCTCAAGGACTGCGGTTTCCCAGGAATGAAGGTAATTCAGTTTGCCTTTGGTGGAGATGATACAAATACTTATCTGCCGCACAATATTCCTGAGAAAAGTATTGTATATACCGGCTCACACGACAACGATCCTATCAACGGCTGGGTTGAGTCGGCCAGTTCTACTGAACTCGAGCATGCAATGAAATATTTCAAGCTTACCGACAAGGCTCAGATGCGCGAGACTATGATGAAGGCTGCACTTGAAAGTAAAGCCTTTGTGTGTATTCTTACAATGCAGGATCTGATTGGTCTTGGTCATGAAGCACGAATGAACTTCCCGTCTTCGGTTGGAGAAAACTGGAAGTGGCGTGCTACAGCGGAGCAGATAAGTAGTGAAGCTGCAGCCTGGTTGAAAAAAGCAAGTAAGGCTGCGGGTCGGGTGTCATGCTGAAATTGTTTCAGCATCTATAAATGTATTTGCGTATCTCTTTCGATGATAGTTTGTCGGGCGTGTTCCAGAGTTTCATAATCTGCAAAAATATAAGTTGCTCCTTCTGTTCTGGTGATTGCAGTGTAAGCAATCTGTCTATTCAGAAGAGTGTGACCTATAAGCGACGGAAGCAGTACGAGAATTGCCTTGTAGCCGGAGCCCTGTGATTTATGAATTGTAATGGCATAAGCAGTTTCAATTGATTCTTTTGGTAACAGATGAAGGGGATAGAAGATATAACTTCCTTTCTGGAAAATGCCCTGTTGTGCTAACGAACGGTCGTTAGTAGTTTGCTGTCCTGTTGTATCCACAGAATTTTTAATTTCTTTTTTTACCATCAGATATTTTAATCCGTTGTTTTCAACTACGATTCCAGAGTCTCCATTGTAAAGACAGAAGATGGACTGGTTCTTTGTAAGCATCAGTAGCTGGCCTGTGAAGTAATCATTGCTGGTGCTTTCGTTTTGTGATTTTAGAATGTTGCTGCAAATCTGATTGTTGATTGTTTCAACTCCCTGAAGTCCTCTGCGTTCTGCGCATAAAATACGAGCTTTAGTTGCAGCCTGCCAGAGAGCATCCAGTTTTGATGGTTCGAAATCTTCAGATGCAGTGCGGGCCTGTTGAACGAGATCTTCGTAAAATGCCTTGCTCCAGCCGGTTATGATTTCTTCGAGTTGCTTTGTCCGGTTATTATAATTTTTATCAGGGATAAATGTTGTTACCGGGAATTCACCCTGTGGAATATAAGAAAAGCTATGATTAATTTTCCATTCATTCCAGTCTGTGAGAAAAGCAAGGTTTTTATCAAGAGATGTATTTTCCTGCATTGCATTTTTAAGACGGCCAATATCTGAATTATCATTGAACCGGCTTGACTGCTTGAGTTCTGCAACGCTGTTTGTTTTTTTTGCAAGAAGTTCTCCAAGAACCGCACCCGCCTGAACAGATGGCAGCTGGTCTTTATCACCAAGAATGAAAACACGTGCGCCTTCTGGAATTGCTTCGAGCAGGGAACTGAAAAGAGTAATATCAATCATACTTGCTTCATCAATTACGAAAATTGATTTTTCATTAAACTGGTTTTCTGCATTATAGCGGAAGCCGTTTGTTGAAGGATTAAAACTTAGAAGACGATGAATTGTTGAAGACTGACTGCTGTTTAATTTTTCGAAAACTGCCTGAGCTTTGTCGTGCTCTGTACCTGCCGGAATTGCATTAAGATTGAGTCGGGCAAGAGTTTCGGAAATACTTTCCTTCATACGGTCTGCAGCTTTTCCACTTGGGGCTGCAAGATAGAGAGAATAATCCATGATATCCTTTGTGAGGAAAAGCTGCCATAAAAGATAGCAGACTACAGTTGTTTTTCCGGTTCCAGGACCACCAGTGATAATCAGGTTTTCATCTAGTCCGCGCAGAAGGGCATCCAGCTGTTCATCTTTTAGAGTCATTGGCGGACGGCCTTCAGCGCGTGTAAGATTTTTGAAGTACTCACGAGTTTTTTCTTTTTCTTCTTCAAGAGGCTTAATGGTGTTGTGCTTCATTATCAGACTGATTCTATTTTCAATATTGATTTTTGCCTTGTAATATTTTGTCGCAAAAAGCCAGCCTGCATCGATAATAAAAGGTTTTGAAAAATCATCTTCTGCGATGAGGTTCGGAAGCTGCTTTTGTGAGATCTGTGGGAGCCCCTTGTTGATTATATCTGCAAAATATTTGTCATCTTCATTTTTCTGAGTGAGGCGTCCTTCCTGCAGAAGAAGTCCTTCCCATTTTTTCTGCCATTTATCCATGAGTTTTCCTTGAGTCATAGGAATACAGATATTGCCGTCATCGAGTAAGGAAAAATAAATGCAAAAGACAGAGAGAGTTTCAAAGCTTGTGTCTGGTTCAAGTTCAATAAGTACGTCTAGAACTTTTTCCCATACGGGAGTAATGCAGTTCATGTCTGAGAGTTTTTTGAAAAAATCTGTGAGTTTGCTTTTATCTGCTTTCATGTTCTGCTCCCATTATTTTATTAAATGCGTTTTCAAGTTCCTGCCAGCTCTCCCAAGTACGGGCGTAAATGCCGCTGCAGGATTCGGCATGGCAACCTCTTACATATGCATAATAAATTCCACCAAAGTGATTTTCAAATACCTGCGCTTCGCTTTCATCTTTATAGAATGATGCAAGCCATTTTATGAGGCTAAAGGAATATAATACTCGCTGGATTGAGTAGCGGTCATCGGTGTGTGTCTTTAGAAGTGAACTATCAGAATAATTGTCGTTTTCAAAAGTATCGCTCTTCCAGTCAAGAATTGAGTAGTGGTCTTTGCCGTTGATCTTGCGTTTGAAGACGAGGTCGATAAAACCGTTGCAGTAGTTTTTGAGCAGTGAGGTCTCCAAGCCGGCTGAACCAGCCGGACCACTTGCGGCTATGTCAGCGTTCATATTGAACTCCGCTTCGCTTATGCGGTCGGCAGCGGCGAGCTCGCTGAGTTTGAAATAATTACCGGTTGGTGTGGTGCCGGAAATTTCCGGGAGTTTTGCGTTAACGGTGTTCCACAGGATGGAGGCGGTGTATGTGAGCCACTGATCGGGATCGTCTTCTGGAATGTGTAAGGTCTGCTTTTCAAAGCAGGCCGTTATGAGCCGCTTAAGCCCCTCATCATCAGATGCTACATTGAAGTCAGCTTTTTCAAAAACTTCATGAAGAGCTATACCAAGCTTTGTCCCCTTAGGGAAATTATATGGAGCTGTAACAGCTGGTGGACACTCAGTTCCTGCACCCGGAACCGCAACAAACGAAACAGGATTTGGCGCCATGTCAAAAGCCGCCAGAGAAGTCTGCTGTGCTTCAGTTCCATCCTTATCTGCACGTCCTCCGTTTTCTGTCATTTCTTCAGAAGCTGCCTTCTTGTGAGAGAGAGAAGAGTAGGAGTGCTTGTGAATAGAAAGAGACGGTACTTTTGAACAAAGCGCTTTTGTTACTTCGAGTTGCGATGCTTCTGTGAAAGTATCTTCCTCTGCCTGTCTGACAGTTTGCTTTTCTTTGTTATTCTTTGATTCTGTAAGAAGCAATTGAACTGCAGTCTGCAGCTCTTCACAATTTTTACCATTATCAGAAATCACTTTTATAAATTCTTTGCCTTCGTCTTCAAAAAATAAAGAAATACTTCTGCTCAGAAAGTCATATATTTCTGCTTTTGTTTTATTTTTGTTAGAATTCCAAATATCGTAAAAGGGGAGTACAAGCAGAGAAGAGGCTCGGGTATATGCAACATAATAAATTCTTTCCCGTTCATAATCTTCTTCTATAGATGATAAAATTTTGCCGTAGGGTGTAAAACTTAATTTTGTATTATTGTTTTCATCATGATAAAGGTATGCTTGCGCAATATTCTGATTTCTCTGACGGAGACCTGCAGAAACTATAACAACAGGAAATTCGAGTCCTTTCGAAGCGTGAATTGTCATCAACTGAACACATTCAAAATCAGTTCCTTTTTCAACAATATCTCCCTCATCCATTGAAGAATCAGAATCTGTTGAAAGCCGTAGAAGGTGTTTACTTACATCTTCGAGAGAACAGTCATTTTTATAAAGATAATCCAGCGCGTAGTTTCCAATCTGTCGGATTTTAGAAAGTGACTGCATTTTATCGAGTTTGGAAAGACGGTTTTCAATATCTGTGTCAGCATAAATTCTTTCAAAAAACTTTGACCATTTTCTTTGTTGAGCAAACTGCTGCCATTGAATTATCAGCTGTCTTTCTTCGCAGGAAGGATTGTCATATTTTTCATTATCAACATCATCAATTGAAATATTGAAAAATTCTGAGAACAGAGCCTCATTCAAGATTCTTCGGTTTGTGCTGGTAAAGTCCTTTGCAGTAATTGCATTTATAAGCGATATCCATTGCAAACATTCTTTTCCGTAAAAAAGATTTCCATCTTTATATCGAAGGAATGGGATTCCAGCTTTTTTGAGTGCACGTTCTGTTTCTTTGAGCTCAGAAGATGTGCGTCCAAGGATTGCAAAGTCACGGAAATTTACATTACGCAGTTTGCCTTTATCATTTACCTGAAGTTTTGTTTTTCCATTTTCCCAGGAAGCACAGTCTATAATTGTCTGAACTGTAATTTTAGCAAACTCTTTTTCGCTGGTGTTTTTATCAGGACTTCCTGCTATCCATACAGGTTTGATTTCTTCGTCACAATATTTAGCAGGAAGTTTTGTTCCGGAAGGTTTTGATTCAGTAAAAATACTTTTTGAATCTGCATCAAAGAAGTTTCTAAAAAGAAGATTACATGCTTGAACCATTGAATCTGTAGAACGATAGTTTGTCTTAAGTGAGTAGGCCGCCCCACCATTTTCTTCAATTGATTTTATTGCGTTTGTATAAACATTTACATCTGCACCCTGGAAAGCATAAATAGACTGCTTCGGATCACCAACAACGATAATTGTGTGGTCTTTATCTTCCATGAAAACACTTTTGAAAATATCCCACTGTTTTTGATTTGTGTCTTGAAATTCATCTATGATAGCAAAGATGTATTTCTTCTGAAGCTGCTCTTTAAGTTTAGACTTTTTTCTGCAGACTGCTTCGCGGACACTTCTTAGTATATCATCATAACTCTGCATTTTGTTTTTTTCTTTCTGCTGTTGCCAGGCGAGGTAAAGAGCCTGTAGTGTCTTTGTCTGAAAAATTGTGTAAGGTATTAAATCTTTCTGTTCTAAGAGTTTTGCACAGCCATCCTTTATTGATTTGAGATAATCAAAAGTATCCTTTATTTCCTCTCCAACATATCGTTTTTGAAAACTGCTTCCATTGAATGTGAAGGTATGATTTACGCTGATATTATTCAGAATATCAGCTTTGAAGGCTTCTGCCTTTCTTGCCTGAAGGTTTGAATTCAGGTGCTCCCATGTTTTTTTGAAATCATCAAGAATAAAAAAATCTTCAATGGATGATGGATTTGTTATCTGATTAAATTCATTGTATGTAAGAGGCTGACCTAAAAGTACGGAGTAGTAATCCTTATCAAGCGCCACAATCGATTCATCTTCTGCACCAGCTTGATTCAGATAATACTTGGAAACTGCCTGCTTAAAATCGCGCTTTACATTATTTATAAAAGTGGTCTGTTTGTCGGCAGTTTTAAAAAGTTTTATAAAATCAGCATTTTCTTTAAGTACATTTCGAATCCAAAGCTCTATAAAATCATCAATTGCAGTATCTTCAACAAGAGAAAGATTTGCACATTGATTTGCAGTAAACGAAAACTCCGAAAGTGTTTTCTGACAGAAGGAATGAATTGTGAATATGGAAGCGTTGTCTACATCCTGCGCAGGACAGGCTTTTCTGATTCTGTCTCGGAGTTCTCCCGCTGCTTTTTCTGTATAAGTTACAACAAGAATTTTCTCAAGATCAATTTTTTCATCAATGAGCTTTTGAATGATTCCGGTAATAGTATATGTTTTTCCAGTTCCGGCAGAGGCTTCTATGAACATTGATTTTCTTAATTCTATCGGATCGTTTATTTTCTGGTATTCTTTCAGATTAAATTCTTTACGTTCCATATTTTATTCTCCCGCCTCATCTGTATTCTTTGCATGCTGTCTAATATAAAGAATTAAATCTGCCTGATGATTTTTTGCGGCTTTCCATTCTTCTTCAAAATTATTATCGTCATAGCCCAGATCTAAATCTGGATCAAATAATTTTCGTTTTGAAAAATATTGCCATGCTCCGTTTCCATAATCATCTGTAAGACTTTTCTTGAATGACAGAAATGATAATGGGGTATCTGATTTTGGAGTGACAATATCTTTATATACAATTTCTTCTGGAGAGCATTTGTTAAACTGAGAAATAAACATAGAATTGTAAATCTTATTCAGAATTGTTCTGGCGAGTTCAGGTGTTGCTGTAAAGTCATGAATAAGATTTGCAGAAGCTTTTCCGTTGTTTAGGACTCCTGCAAATAAAAATATTTTGTATAAGGTTTTATCTTCTTCAGGTTGTGAAGCAAGCAGAAGAAGTGATGAAAGATAACCTGTTAGAACATTTTTTGTGTTTGAAAGTTCAAGTGTAGTGATTGCTTTCAACTCTGTAAAATTCTTGTTGTACCAGGCGAGCTCACCGGTGACAAACCAGTCTTTTGGAGTTATTCCTGATATCTGTTTTATATGCTGCATTGCATGTTCATTGAAAACAAAATCAAAAGCTGTCGGACAATTTTTATTGATTTCTTCCAGTAGGGCATTTCCGTTTTCAAATACAGTTTTAACTGCTATATCACCAAAATAACTGTCGGGGAGAATATTGTTGATTTGCAAATCAAAAGAAAGAATTTCTTCGGTAATACTGTTTTTGCATTGGAGTTTAGTTTGTACATATTCTTTTCTAAGGTCTGAACTTATTTTTGCACCAAGAAACAGCGGTTCAAATTCCAACTGCTCTTTTTCTTCATCATCATAATTGCTTGTGAGTTTTTGATTGACCATGTAAACAAATGGATCTTCAAGATATTTTTTCATCTGACTTATTGAAATGCGGTCAGGTAGTGCGGTACCTTCCTGCATGGCATCTGCTTGTTTGTGTGTTTCTGAATCCTGTGATGTCTCACTGGCGCCGCTGTTCTGAAGTGAGTTAAAGTTATGTTTATTTCGGAACTCGCGAGGTGTGAAAAGTTCCTGCCATGGACGGTCTTCGTCTATTTTTATGTGTTTTTCGTATTCTGTGTTTTCGAGGTTCTCTTTGCCTTCTTTATCTTTGCCCGGCTCATATACTGTCTGGAAAAGATCTCCGAGAACTGACGATTTGAAAAAGTCTTCATCCTTCTGAAGGTTCTTGTTTACGTAGCTGAAGAAGAGTCCTTCGCGGGCGGCCATGAGTTGGCAGAGGAAAGCATTCTTGTTGCGTTCTGGTATTGATTCATCGCCTGGAAGAGGCTTGTTTCGTTTTCTTAGATCAAGTTCGTTTTCATTATCAAGACCAGGGAATATCTTTGAATCCAGTCCTATAAAGAAAATATATTTTGCAGAGAGAATACGGTTTGATTCAAAGTTTGCGAACGTAATTCCTTTGGTCAGAATATTTGCACTGTGTAGGGTAACGGCAGCAGAGCGGTCAAAAAGTGCGTTTGAAAAACAGTCAGCAAAAACATCTGGGCTGGCAGTAAGGATTTGTCGTTCAATTTCTTCTACGACATTCTGGAAAACAAGACTCTCATTGTAAAGTCCGTCAGGAATATTGTCGCTAAGAAGCAGCCATTTTTTAAGAAGTTTTTCAAGTTGAGAGATGTCGTCGATGGTGAACTTTTCTTTGCCTGAATATGAAGACCATTCTTTGAGTTCATCAACTATCTGAATAAATTTGTAGAGAGAATCACTGTCTGCTGTTGTCATTGATTCAAATGGCAAAAACTGACAGTCGTTAGTTTCTACGAGATCTGTTGTGAGACGGGAAAGAAGAAGTCTGTTTTTTGCCTTTTGCCATTCTTCATGATTTTCACGGTCACGGTAAATATTCAGTTTAGTTGCCCAGTCTGCCCAGTTTGAAACATCTTCATCAGAAATACCTCGAACAGTCTGGACAAGATAATTATGCAACAGGGCAAAAACATCTGAGCGGCTAAGGTAGCCTTTTTTCAGAATACCAAAAAGTATTGTAAGGGCCTCTGCGGTAAGTGAACGTTCTCCTGAATAATCAGCTATCGTATATGGAATGTAAGGAAAATCAGAATCAGAAGCAAACTGGTCGTTCTGATCAAACACCTGTTCAATTGCGGTTTTATAGTCCTGAATCTTTGGAGCAACAACAAGAATATCACCAAGTTGAGTATTGTCGTTCTGAGAAAGCAGCTGACAGATTTTTGTATGCAAAGCTTCAATTTCGCGAAGGCGAGTAGGGGCTCCTGTTAATGTCATCGAGGTGTCAGCAGAATCATATTCTTCTCTTAAAAAATTTTTATCTTCTGTAATTGATTTTTGTGTTCGATGAAGGAGCGAGTCATTTTTACTGAAACTTTGTTCTGAACTAAGTGACTGCAAAATACAACCTTTTGTCCAGAGTTCAAATTGCTCTTTGCCAAACTCACCCCATTTTTGTAACAGCTGATTTTGTGGTGATTCTTTAATATCTGAAAGCTGAAGAAAAACTTCCAGTTGATAATCTTTTGAAAAATCATCGAGAATATTGCGGTAAATCTGACCAATACCTGAAAATCCAAAAATAAAAACAGGAATCTCTTTTTTCCAATTGAAGGTGAGTGAGCCTGTACCGGCATTTTTATTTTGTTTTACTAACCGAAAAAGCGTCAGATATTTTGTGTCTTCTATTTTAACTCCCTGTTCACCAATAACGTCGCTGTAAAGTTTCTTCTGCCAGTTTTCAAGAGAAAGTACATCATTCAGATTATCAGGGCGTGTATCTTCATAATCAAGAAAGAGGGAAGCCACAGTCTGGGCAAAATCATAAAGATGATTCGCGTTGATTTTTGAATCAGAAGTTTCGCTTGTAAGATAAGTTATGACTTCTGAAGAGCCAAGTGTTTCAAAATAATATTTTTTATCTGGAGTTTTTGAGGTTAGCTTTGAAATTATATCATCGCGTAAAAGTTCAACAGAAAGCTTATCAATATTCTGATTAGCGGCCACCTTAGGAGTTACCAAATCAAAAAGAAACTGCTGAATACGAAGAGTTTTGAGGTTCATCAAAATGGAATTGCCGGCACCCTGTTTTTTCAGCCAGTGCAGCTTGAACCATTGCTCGGTTTTCGGATCAGTGAATACGACTGCAGGAGAACTGAATGGAGTTTTCCAGTTTTCCATGATTTTTTCAATTAACTTGTCTGCAAGAAGATCCAGATCCCAGGATGTATAAACATTTTTCATCAAAAGCCCCTCTGATATAGTATAGCATGTTTTATGCTTTTCCGTGGCAATTTACTTTATTTTTTTAGCTGGAATTTATATATTTTATATATGAAGAAAATTAATACTAGATTTCTTGTGATTTTGATTGCGGCGATTTTGTGTGGTGCCGCTTATTTTGGCTGGGATTATTTTGGAAATAAAGAAGAAAAGATTTCGTATGTTGATTTCTGGCAGTGCGTTGAGGCCGGAGACGTTTCTTCCGTTAAGTTTGAAGGGGACACGATTCATTTTACAACGAAGGCCAGCCCTGTAAAGTTTAAGACTCAGAATCCTAATTCACCTGTTTTGCAGGAAGAGCTGATGAAGCGCGCAATTGAGGTTACAGTCGCAAAAGACAGCACAGAAATCATCTCCCTGATTTTCGATGCAATTTTTTACCTCTTTTTCTTTGGTGTGATTTTTATTGCATTCAGAAAATTCATTAGCCCGAATACCTTTAAGGTTGTTCATAAAACCGGCGTAAAGTTTGATGATGTTGTCGGCATGAAAAAACTTAAGCGCGACATGGTGCAGGTAATGGAGATTATGAAAAAGCCTGCCGAGTATGCAAAGCGCGGCATCAGAATGCCAAAGGGTATTCTTCTTGAGGGCGATCCTGGAAACGGAAAAACTCTTTTTGCAAAGGCTCTGGCAGGGGAGGCGAAAATCAATTTTATTCCTGCCAAGGCAACTGATTTTGAAA